>Ga0182011_10002218_pt1 | contig 16555 bp, 17 predicted proteins | sample 711E1DmetaG_FD_120481 | JGI IMG/M metagenome (GOLD analysis project Ga0182011, IMG submission 120481) | Permafrost microbial communities from Stordalen Mire, Sweden - 711E1D metaG | ecosystem: Environmental > Terrestrial > Soil > Wetlands > Permafrost | place: Sweden: Stordalen | collected... | reverse complement strand
TCCCCATCTCTGCGCCTATCCTTCCGAACACTCCCTGATCCAGCCATGGAAAGGCGCGCGTACCAGGATAGCCGGCCAGCCACATATCCACAAAGTTCCTGACTTTGGCAGTGGTGGATATATACAGCGCCCCAACGTTGAAATGTGACCAATCGGGATTATGGTATTTAAGATTATGCTGTACTGCTCCGATCATATCAGGCTTGCAGGCATCCCGCAGATCTACGGTCGAATCGGCTATGATCGTATCCGCGTCCAAGTAGATGATGTTCTCGTATCCCAGATCAAAAAACTCCCTGACAAGTTGAGGGACAATCCAGTGCCCCCATTCGCCTTTCGGACTCAAGTCTCCTAGATCCCGGGCTACCAGTTGATAATCCATTTTATGAGCCAGGCAATATTCAAGGGTGATCGGCGCGGTCAATGCGACCCATTTTAAACAATCGCTACTCGAATGGATGTGTTGGAAGATAAGCGTATCGTTGGTTGGCATGGACAAATCGCCTATTTTTCGTAAGAGTACGAAACGGTAATCTTAGCCCCTTTGTGAGGAGGTCTGTCAAAAATAATACTTCGTTCTGTAATTGTGATTGGAGGGAAGCTATTCTTTTTCCGAAAAGTATGAAGCACAAGAACGTTTTCAAGGTACATTGGTTTGTTCATCGGAAGAACGAACCATATTTCAGTCCCATTTCCCTTAAACACTACGACATTCGGTATTCTTTCTTTATTCATCTGCATCACTCCTGGCCGCGCCCATCCCATACTGATGCAGTATGAGAGTCTTGGATTCGCCGTCATGTGGAAAATTCCAGTATTCAGAGAGTGTCATTAATCGGACTTTGCTGCGATTCAAGGCTCGGAGCAGGGAGGCCTGCTCATCCCACATCTGCCACTTCTTCCATTCATCGGACCATAGGCCAAAAAGATCCTCGACATCCTTGTTCTTTCGGAAGAAGATCACGCCTGAATTCAGGAATGGGAAATTTCCATCCCCGCCGAATGCCTTGATGGTTGCGTCCCGCTCTTCCACGTTATGCTGCCAGCCGGCTCTGGGTCGGTTGTACAGCTCGTTGATCGCCAGGCGCTCCTGGGCTATGGCGATATCCCAGTTTTTCAAATAACCAAAACCAGGCTCGGGGTCCACCTTGAATTCCACATCGCAATCGACATATAGAGTCTCTTCGAATGGCGATAAATCGTAAAGACCGGGTTTGATCCGGCCGGCTCTAAATTGGAAATTCGGTATCATGCTGGCATCATAGGGGTCGGTCCCGGTCCAGTGTATAGCCAGACGCACATCCGGACCTGAACCATTCATCCCCGCGATTGTTTCATTACTTCCAACCACGCAGATCGGCAGGTCGGACCCAACCGACCGCAAAGACTCGATGCTACGCTTTAACTCATCCATGGCTTTCTTGCCGAAGCACATATAAAGAAGTCCGCGCGCCATGGATTTTCTGGCGGGCTTACGATCGATCTTGGCAATTGCCGGCGGGTTGGGGTTTGGTGTGGGAGTGACTTTCATTTTATATTGACCGGTCTGGGTTTGCAGAAAGCTTTTGATTTCACTTACTGCACGATCGGCAGATGTACCCAGATAAGGGAACAGCTCCTCGACCGCTCGCCGGCGGGCCTGCTGGCAGGATTCTGGATTCTGGATGGTTTCATCAATGGCCTGGATCAACGTCCCGGGATCATCCACCTGGATCCCAATGTCGGTATAGTCCCAGAACCTTATCCCCCAATTCGATTTTTTATCAAACCATGGCGCATTCAAAATGATCACCGGTTTGCCGGTGACACAAAACTCATACAGGGTTGATGAGCAGTCATTGATGTAGATATCGGCCTGACGCATCACTGCCTGAAAGTCCGACACAAATTCAACCTGGGCCATCTTCTCGTTATAGAATTTGAGCAATTCAAAATCCATAATCGGATGGGCGTGAAGGATCAGGTTATATCGCTTGGCCAGCTCCGGCAGTATGTCCGTGTAATGCTCCCAGGCGGATCCTGTTTCACCGGGCCGTGAGTTTTTATCTCCGTGATGGAAGGCGATGGCAATGGTCGGCTTGGCCGGCATTGGGTGAGCCTGCTTGAATTCGCCGGCCCATTTGTCAAGCTTCGGAACTCCGATGATCGGATGAGGCTTGGATCTCAATTCCGACATACATTTATCCAGGGTGTGCTGGTTGGGGACCGGGAACATGGCTAGCTTGTACCGCTGACCATAACCATCACAATATACAGGTTTTCCAAAAGACAAACCTATTCCATGTTCAAATAAAATCACAGGTCTATTTGGATCGTAATCAGTGGCGCGAACTGCGTCCCCGTATGCGGCAGTGACAATTGGAAGATGGCCGCAGTCTTGCTCTTCGATGTATTCTGTTATATGGGGTTTAATTAAAATTCTCTTGGCATAGTCAAGAGATTCGTTGGTGAGATAGATTGTCCCGCGCATCTCGGCCGGCATGGCATTCCAAACGGGTGCGAGATGGTCTAGGTAATATGCTTTTCGTGCTAGAAAGTCAACGGGCATGGGGTATTATTTCTCCGCCAACACAAGGTTTGTGAATTCACCTATAGATTTATCTATTTTCCAATCTATAATTTGATTCGATCCTGATGTATATTTATTAAGATAATAAATTACATTCGGGTGTTTTTTTTGTTCTTTTTTTTCAAATCCAGAATTGTCTCTGTATCCATTTATAAAAGGATAGATCTCTGTAAATATTATTTTAATTTTTTCAAATGTTTTGGGACTTGACAATATTAGTATTGGTTGCTTTCCCCTTTTGCTACATAATCTCTCCAAGACCTCTTCTACGCCACCAATGCCCATGGGCGAAATAGAATAAAATACTTTTATGTTATCTAGAACAATGTAGTCCTTATTCTCAAAACGATAAATGGCATGCCCGTCCATATCAATCATTTCGCCTACTCCTTTGAGTTTCCCCCATTTTACCCCTATATTGACCAGATAAATGACATTAAATCAACCGACCTCCCTCGGACCATTCGTGAGGAAGCTTGTTGTGCTTTTTAGAATTGCAAGATCCACAGGCTAGAACAATGTTGCTCGGCCAGTTAGACCCACCACGCGATAAAGGAACGATGTGATCAATAGTTAACTTTTTCTTTTGACCGCAGTAATAACACCGGCCCTTTTGAATTTTATTTTGTTTCTTGATGTCATTGGCAGAATAATTGCCTTCGGCATTTTCTTTTCGGGATCGCCGGCGTTCATCATCGGCTTGACGTTGTTCTGGATGCGCTTTCTTAGCTAATCGATTACTCTCGCGGACTTTATCGCGGTTGGCATCACGCCATCGATTACCACTCTCTCGATTCTCTGCTTTATGCCCGGAATAATATTCGTGATTATTAACGCGCACTGTTTCAGGATGTCTCTCCCTGAAGAGCTTGGCATTAGTATTATATTGTTCTTTATTTTCTTGATTCCAGCGTTGAGCAGATGCTTTATTGCACCCCTTGCACCAATCCGTCAAATGGTCTTTTTTTCGTTTGCAATTATAAAACTCAGCAAGTGGTTTGACTTCCCCACATTTAGAACATTGCTTTGTGCTACAATCACCCATAGATGGCCTCCAATTAGGCTTTCTCATTCCGCCGGACGCTACAACGTCGCGGCGGTTTATCTATGAGTAATTATACTTCTTATTTAGATTTTCTGTTCTTTTTTACGCTCGCGTGAGCCTCACTGGTTATCATCTTATCGTCCAGGAGTCTTTGCGCACAACCCTTGGCTTTGTTGGCCGCCTTCTCACCAACCAAATCTTTTATGTCGGTCCAGAGCGCAACGTCTCCAATACACATTTTTATCGCCTGTAGATTTTCGTCCGATAGCGGTTTATTGTCCATTAAATCGCAGAAAACCGATTCGCAATACATTGTTGGATCTTCCGGGAACGAGAACGAATTGTCAATTAAGACAACCCGATTCGGATCATCCGGATGAGTTAATCTATTCTTTAGTATCGCTGGCCGATCCTGGTTGGAAATAATATAGTCAAAGATAGCGGCTTTTTCTATCCATTCAGGAGCATACTGGTCAGCCGGCTTGGGGTTTGTGGCCATCGGAGCGCCTTCCGTAAACCAAATAACTGCGCCCTCTTCATCGTGGGACTCGGTTACGTAAGCCAACGGCACAAGATGGAATCCAAGGCATTGATCCAGTAAATACGCAGCCTCTTCCCGAATATATTGAGGACCGCCAATTCTTTCATTGATGCTTAATTTTTCTCCTCCACTTGGCTTCCAAAGAGCTGGTTTAGAAGGCAATCCCGATGGACACATCGCCACCACCTCAACGTCATTCGCATGACCACCTTTAGGAAAATCAAATTTTACTTCCCGAGAAATCGGCGCTCCGAAATAAGCCGAGTCTTCTTCGCACAAACCGCAGTGCTTGAAGTATTCAGCCCAGTCTACTTTAACCATGTTCTTTCCCATCTTCGCGCCACCCTGGATAAATTCAATCGTTACCAAAGACTCTCCGATGGCCAGAGTAATCCCCATTATCTCTGTTTCGATATCTGGCACCATGAAGCCCTCGGGGAGTTTGTAATCATCCGGGAAATAAGCCAGCGTGATATGAGGCACAAAGCCGTGATCCTTGCCGTATTCAATTCCAGCATCGTCCAAGCCGTTGCAGATTGCCGTCCTTATAAATGGCAGGTCAGGACAATCCAAGGTTGCGTATAGAACGTGTTTCCCATCCTGACCATTGAATACACCAAAGCCTTGAATATTCCCTTTGATGGGTGCGTAAGAAGTCGCGGTCTCCCTAATCTTTTGCAGGATATCTGCGTTTTGTTTTTTGGCTTGATCTGCATCAGGCAGGAATGCCAGCGTGATGTGCATATTCTCGGCCAGCTCCATCTGTGCATCAGCCGGCAATCCCAAACCGTCGGCGATCTTGCGTAATTGCTGGGAGACTTTATCAGGAACGAACACGGCGACCATCGCCCCGTCATGGTCGGTGATATCTATCTTCTTCACATCACCCCCTGGTTGGTGGTTTGGGTTGTACTTGATGACCTCTTTGAGATGGCTGTAATATTTCGGATCTTCCTTCAAATGAGCCATGACTATTTTCCCGGTCAGAACCGGATCGCCATGGGTAATATCATCGTGCTCTTTTTCTTCTTCCATTCCCATTTCCCACTCATCGGGATCCACGCCATCCGGACATTCGACCTTTGCCAATGCCGGGATACTTATAAACGTGGTCGATACATTCTCACCACCGGACTCTTCCAAAACCTGCATGATCTTTTGTGCGACCTGCTTTGGATTCTTTACCGGCTGTTTTCCTTTGGCTCCGGCATTTTCCTTGGCCGCATCTTCCGGACCCACCGGAGACCCGCCATCCTGACCGGGCTGGGCGGACGCAGGAGCGATCATTCCGCTCTCGTTGGCCTTCATCTTCTCAACGATGAATATCGTATTGCCAGCCACAATCAAGTGCATGTTTGCGATGTTTTCCTTGTCCTTCGGATCGCCAATAGGAGTCTTATCCTGGGCAGTAAGCACATCGTTCATGGTGTTGATGCCATGGATAAAGCCGTTATATAGATTCTCCTGCTGGACCGCTGGGTCCATCTCTTCCTGGGGATAATCCAGATAAAATTCAACATCATCCACACCCGAGTCCAGTAATACACGATTGAATGCGGATTCCAGGCTGGACTTCTCGGCCGCAAGGATCTGCCGGCTGACCTTTTGATTTTCTCCGCTCTCAAAGCCTTTGCCCCCCAACCCTTTGCCGGGTATTTGACCGATCTCACTTACAGGCACACCGATCGACATGACGATATTATCCCGGGCCTGGGTGTACAGATCCTTGGGAAAGTCGGGCTTTTTGGTCTGGGTCCATTTCGTATCTTGTGGAGCCATTCGGATCCGGGCGTGTTGTACCTGGGATGACTCAGCCATGCGGGCGTTATATTCCCGTTCATAGGCTGCGATCTTTCCCAAGCTGGGGAACATGGTAGAAGGCAGAGCCATAAAACCCTCAGGCATGTTACCGGTCCGATAATGTCCCAGCTCGAAGGCGGTCAGTACGGCGATGATGTTAATCCATGGCCATGCCCGCTCTATGTAGGATTCTCCATAAGGCGAATCTGTGGATGGAGCTGGGGGCTCGGGCACAAAATAAACCTGGTTCTTATCCCAGAACGAGAACGGAATCCCCTTGATGACCTGGGTGAATGCCGGCGTGGTGACGACCATTCCCTTGCCATCCTGGACCCGCTTCTCCTGCTGCTTCAAATACTTCTGAGCCAGCCCGGGCATTTCCATATTCAGGTTACGCATGTCTCCCTTGTTCACCCGGTATTTTATTTGATCAAGGAATTTGGATACTTGTGGATCCACTTCGCCAGGCTCGGGAAGCATTCCCCGCTCGTTGACTATCAGGAAGAAGGTCGAGCCGTCGATATATTCCATGGCCACGATATTCCCTTTGCCGTCCCGTCTCTTATAAAAAGCCGGCGCAGCGAATACCTTGGCCGACTTCTTATACCTGGAAAGCCATACATTGAATGGATCTGTACAGTCAGGAGATACGGTCATCCATTGGAATGGGTGTCCATCCGGTACGCGTTGCTTTTTGATCTTATCGCGCAGGATCGGCATGAAGGATGACAGCTCCCGGATGATCAGATTCACCGGCATGGCCGCCTCGGTCACATTCCGATAAGCCGCCATCAATTGCGGGATTCCCATCAGGCCGGCATAACCGGTCCTTGGTTGCAGGGTGTAGTTAATAGCCACAGGATAATCGATTTGCCTGGGCATGACGGTATCTTTTGGCGGGGGGTAGGGAGTGATCGGCCAGCCTGGACCATAGAGAGCATCGACATCACGTTCGGGCAGGTTATACTCGCCGGCGCCGGTGGTCACGTTGAATTTTTGAAATGTATCGCGGGGGACTATGGTGATTGCCATTTATATTTCGTTTTCTTCGCCTACATCGGATCGTAAGTACTTCGGAAAATGACATCGTTCAACAGATAATACCCGCCATCTGGGTGCGGGATAATCCAGTCGCCTATATTAAGGAATATGCGCTGCTGATTGGAATTCCATACAAAAGCCCCGCCAGCAACGGAGAACTGAACGCCGGCAGGTGTCGGGAAAGTATCGGGAGACCACTGCTCCGCCTCAATAACGATCTTTTTATTTTTAAACTTCGCCATTCTTTGCCTTCTCGATTTCCCGGGCCAGCTCTGGATCCTTCGGCTTCTCGACTGGCAGTGGTGCACTCAAAGAAACACCATGTAAGAACCATCCTTGATCTCTCAGCCACAGCTCGAGATCCTTCAAAGCCTTGCCGCCATCGTCGCCAGCCCCCGTCCCGGTCATGTCAATCATAAAGGCAGTCTTGGTCGTGTTGTGAAAAGCGATTTCAATGCCCGGGATTTGGATATGATGCTCTTCCGGGGAGTCTGTAATTGGTTCAGGAGGTTTTCGTTTTAGGAAGTTAAACATGGGATCACCCAAAAATTAATTAGCTTTTACCCGCTTCTGTCATTTCATAAGATCGACCATATAATAATGGAGATTTCTCTAAGTGATAATCTGCAACGGTTTTACCGTTTTCGTTCATCACGTAAACGTCTCCATTACTAACACGGATCGCCTCATGTAAATCTCCATCGCCTTCGATGAAATAATTGACTACATCGGTCCCATCCGTGGCTTTATTTGTTGGGACGAACATGACGCTATGAACTTGCTTGACTCTCTCGACTCCATCAGGCGCTACCAATCTTATTGTCAACATTTTATGCTCCTATTTTCTGCTTCTGCTTCTTCTTGGGTGATCCCGTAACTTTATTATACGCCCTATCCTGCCGGCGGAGGCGGCGCAACTACTGTTTTGCCGGTCAAGCGTAGCCACGCCTTGACTTTCAATAACAGATTGCCATGCTTCTTCTTCTCATTCGCGTCGATGATGGCCTTGGCTTCGGCAAGTTGCTCGGTCAAAAATACAATGACCTCCAGCAATTCCCGTCGTGAACAGTTCCTCAGAGACGTATTTCCGAATGAGACTCGATCGGCAAACGCGTTCAATTCCGCCAGAGTCTTGCGTTGTACGTGGTTAGTCATGCTTCCTCCATCCTTGGCTTGTCCGGGGCCGTGTTCGCATTTCCCAGAAGCTTTAACAATTTCTCAGCCGTCAAAACTTCATGGTCGTACTTCTCCCAGGCTGCTTCGAATATCTTTTGTTTGATCTGGAAATGACCCGGGACGGCGGTGCAATTCAGGATGCCATCATCAAGCATCAGGTTATTCTGGCAAACTGGACATCTATAATATTTCGGATCTTCGGTCATGGTAAGTGCCCTCCAGTTACAGATAGGAATAGCAAGACGATAACGCCCAACCAAGCAAGAAGAAACAACCAAAAAACGATCCTCCAAAAATATTTACTCATCGCGTCCTTTCCTTCATCATGTCGGCCTTGGCTTCTTCATAGCTCATGCCCATTGTATCGGCATGGTATTGAATCATATCATCACTGAGGTCATCTTCCCGGATCGCATCGGCCCCATAATCAGCAAGGTCCTGGTCCGTCGGTCCATAAGTCTCTAGGTCATTCCAAACCCAGAATTCAGCATCGGCAAGATCCAGCGGCTTGACCGGGAAACGGTGTAACGACCGCTCGAGAGACAAGTGGGTTCCGATGGCGTGTATAACATTCCCCCGGTCATAATCAGCCATCATCTTCTGGTTGCGCTGTCCCTTCGGACCATAGCCGGCGCCGGCCTTATCGGATTTGAATATCGGGAAGTGGCGCTGACCGGTCCTTTGTTTTATAGCATTGCAGGCCGCATCGTAGACGGTCCGCCAGGTATCACCGCCCTGGTCGGTCTCAATACCCACCGATCCAGCCCCCAGCTCGATCGCCTTCTCTATGGCTTTTTCAATCGCCTTCTCTGGATCAAGGATCCCTTCCCAGGAATACAGGATATATTTTTTATTGTCGACTCCCATGGCGCCGGCACAGATACCCTGGGAATCTGACTGATCGGTGGATGTGACGGCCGGATCCACCCAGACCACGATCTTTGTGAACTTCGGAAGCTCCGCCCATTCGCGATGTTGAAAGTCCACATGAGCCCACATCCCACCGATGTTATCGACCTCATGCTGGGCTTCCTGCAGGAAGGATGTCAGACCCCATGTATTAATATTGTTCTGGCATACTTCCAGATTCTGACCTTCCCACGTAGCCTGGCCACCGGTGATGGTCGTAAGTCCGTTGATCGTCTTGTATTCCAAACCATTCACAGCCTTGAATGGTCCACTCAAAATCTTATCGGCCAGGATATCCGCCCGGCCATCGATCAACCGGGATGCGACTGAATCAATGGCAATCACGTTCTGAATGAACAAAACCGCCAGATCGTTCGAGCCGGCGGCCAGCAGTGAAGCCGACATAATCCCCAGCTTCTTCAATGTCATAGCCACTGAATCGAATTTGTCATCAATATCGTCCAGGATGATCAGATCCGGCCTTGCCTCTTCCACCTTCAAACCACGGCCGGCAGTATCCAGCCCCAGACCATCCACAGTCAAACCGGATGCGGTCCGCAGTCTGGACCGGCGCCAGCCCTTCGAAGATCCATACTTGCCGACCGCCCGGCTGGTCAGCTTCGGATAATACCGACCCAGGAAATCATTTCCCAGAATTGGTTCAATTGAATCCACATGCTTATCAGCCTGGTCCTGGGTCTCGCACACATACCAGCAATATTTCCGGGCCTTGCGCGCACCCAGGCGGACAACCCCCAGCTCTGCGCTTGACGACTTGGCTCCACCTCTTGGCCAGATCCCAACGAAAGGCCGGGGACGGACCCCGGGCTGAATCGATTCGAGCCACTCCCACAGATCGACGTGACGCTGGGCAAATGGGGCGGAGACATACTTGGGAAAGAAAAATTCAAGCCAATCATCCCATTGGGTGGGGGCTTGTTGTAATATTCCCTTGGTTTTATTCTTCTGTATCGCCGTTTTGGCCATCGCCGCGAGCCTTAACGAGACTAACGATGACATCACCTAAAGACTCACCTTTCGACAAACGCTCAAGCATGTCCTGTGGAAGATAATCGATGATCTTTTGGAGATCGTCATAAGAGACGACAACTTCATCGGGTACTTTCCCGAAAGCCCGATCTAAGATGTGTATTTTCTCAGCACCCGCCCCCCGAATAGCCATACCCAAAACCATCTGCCGTAACACGGTAATTTTTTCGCCGGTCTCTGGGATCGTGCCTTCTTCCTCGAGAATGTCCAAGACGAATTTCTTCAACTCATCACTGGACCGGGGCCGGCCTTTGCGATTGATGCGCGGATCCTTCTCGCCGGTCTCAGGATTATTTTTTTTGAAGCGGGTTTTTTTTCCACGGTCGGCTGGACTAGACTTTTTCTTGTCAGCCTGTTTTTTGCCAGCATAACTGGCACTTTTAGCCATGGCGGGATTTTACTACACTATTGACAAATTCCGGGTCCGTAGTACAATTACTTACGTCAGACATATCTACCAAAACCAGGAGACAACCATGGAAACAACCCCTTGCCCAATCTGTAAAATTGAAGCCGGCTTTGACCCATCCACCGGCGAGGTATTCTGCGACACTTGCGGAACACTTGACCCCCAAACAAATTACGAATCTCTCAAAACCAAGCTTAGATCTGCCCTGCCCCAATTCATCGGATCCGTTGATTACTACAATGACGGCATGGGCTTCTTTCATACCGATGGAATACAATTCCTTGCAGAGCAGGCCGGCGCCCACTGGTTGATCGACGCCATCCGGTCCTGGCAAATCTCCAAAAACGTCCGCCGGGAAGAATTCCAAGTCTGGACCCTTAAGGTCAATCTGGATAAGAAGTCAGCAACTCTTATCGGCGATGATGGCAACGGAAACACGATCGCCCGCCAGCAAATCCAGCACACCGACTTTCCACTACCTGAGATAAAGATCTATGTCGAGCATGGTTGTATCGATGGCAAGAACGAATGCCTGGTCTGCCTGCTCCCATCCGAACACTAAAGGAGGTGATCCACCTCTCTCCCGCCGGCCGGAGTAATGGCCGGCAATAGGTTTTATTATGAACATCACTGTAAAATTTACCGCAGATATAAACAGGCACACCGTTCAGGCCACGGATTGCAAAGGCTTGAATTCCGTCACTATCCTGGACCAGATGCGCTTTAAAGTTGCATCCACATATCCCAAAAGTCACCCGGTTTTCAACGAGCTGGACGTCATGTGGTACCATGACCGCAATAACAACGAGAGTTGTGAAATGGAATTCACCCTGGAGGATAAATCATGACTCAACAAACCCCAAAAGATCAACAGCTTTTTACAGTTCCGATCCTGACCGATAAGCAGGTCTCTCATTTTCAATACGACAGACACACAAGCCCCGCCACATATATTATCTGGGCACTTGCCGCGCTGGTCCCGTTGGGCTGCATCGGCCTGGTTGTATGGGCAGTGCTATCGGGACGGCTATAAATTGGAGAATTTCACAGAAGGAGAATAACATGTACGTCTATATTAAATCAGAACCAGGTTTGTGGACCGTTGGATTTTATGATCCGTCTGGAAAGTTTCACCCAGACAGCGACCACGCCAGCGCCGAGGATGCTGCCAATCGTGTACATTATCTGAATGGCGGAGAACCAGAAAAGACAACCTTCGAGAAGGGAGATGAATGAAATCCATGCCGATCAAAACCAGAAAACACGCCGGCGCCAGGCCGACATTCTACGGTGTAACCATGATCCGCCGGACCGTACGACTCACGCCGAAGCAATGGGAATACCTGAAAAATAAATACCCGAATCCATCTGCTGGCATCCGGGACATAGTAGAATATTCTATCGCTCACGATCTGGAGGAATGATGCAACCCAATCTATTTGACAACGCACCCGGCGGAGACAAAACCGCCGCGGTGGAGATCAAAGGCGGAAAGGTCAAGGCCGTCTATGAATTCAACCCTGATGGTCTATCGGTCAAGGGCTGTTCATACATCTACGCACCCAGGGGTCAGGCCGGCGAATATGCCCGACTGACAGCCAACCCTTATCGTGGATGTGGACATAAATGTGCCTATTGCTTGGATGGATCAACCCTTATACTGATGGCTAATGGCACATCCAAACCAATCCGAGACATAAAAGTCGGTGACGAAATTTTTGGTATTTATGTAGATGGAAATAACCGGGCTTGGAATACCAAGATCACAAAAACCACCGTTACCGCAAAGCTGGCAACCAAAAAGCAGGCTATCCGAATAACCCTCGAAGATGCAACCCAGGTCATTTGCTCAGCCGATCATCGCTGGCTTACTGAGCGAGGATGGAAATATACATCAGACTCCCAAGATGGGCAACGTCCCCATCTGACTGTCAACAATTCAATCCGGAAGATATGCAATTCTGCAGAGACCCTTGTTGAAAGCGGAGAATACAAACGCGGCTATCTCGCCGGCATGATAAGAGGCGACGCAAACCTGGCCATATATGATTATTCAGATAGAAAGCGGCCTAGCGGAAAAACGGCTGGAATTCAATACCGCTTTAGACTTGCATTGAAAGATAAAGCCGCCCTTCTCCGCACTAAGAGATATCTTTCAGATTTCGGAGTAGATACCACTGAATTCGTGTTCAATGATGGGAATAATCGAAATCTTAGTGCTATTGGGACAACCAGCCCAGAAAAGCATCGCACCATCAATATGCTTATAAAATTTGTGGAAGATATGGAATGGTGGCGCGGCTGGCTTGCTGGAATATTCGACGCAGAAGGATCACACGGAAAAGGAGTTATCCGAATTACAAACACAGATGAAGAAATTCTATACACCACAGAATTAGCATTAACTTTATATGGCTTTGATTTCATAAGAGAAGTCAATAAAAATCACGCATCAGCAATAAGAATTCGGGGAGGACGCCAAGAGACTCTGCGATTCTGGCAAATTGTAAGTCCATCAATTTCCAGGAAACTATCAATTGAGGAAGGGGCAGTTTGTGAGAGTGCTAGAATTGTAAAAATAGAGCCCTTGGACGAAATCAGAGAAATGTTTGATATTACAACGGGAACAGAAAATTTTATCGCCAATGGTCTTGTGTCTCACAATTGCTACGTCCCCGATGTCTTGAAGATGTCCCGGGAAGAGTTTGATAATGGGGCGGTCCCACGTCCGGACTTTATGAAGCATTTGATCAACGACGCCCGGAAATATCAATTGATGGGCTCCACTGAGCAGGTCATGTTATCCTTCACTACCGACCCCTTCAATCCATTCGATCCAAGCCTCACCCGTCCCACACTTCAGGCGATCAAAGACCACGGCATGGCCATTTGCACACTGACAAAAGGCGGATCCAGGGCGCTTCCTTATCTGGATATGTTCAGGCCTGATCGAGATGCTTTTGCATCCACACTCACCAGTCTGGATGATAAATTCTCCAAGCTCTGGGAGAGGGGCGCAGCTCTTCCGCAGGACCGCATGGACACACTCAAAAAATTCCATGATGCTGGGATCTTCACCTGGGTATCGTGCGAACCCGTCTTGGATGTCGAGGCCACTTTGAAGATCATCGAATTTACCCATCCCTTTGTGGACTTCTATAAGATCGGCCGGGTCAACTACATTGGCCTGACTAAAGAGACTGACTGGGAAACGTTCACCCATCGGGTTATCGATCTGGTCCAGAGACTACAAATCAAACATTATATAAAGCGTGACCTTCAGCCTTACCTTCCCGCTGGGTATCCCAATGATAAAAACGTCATCCAGCACAATTAATCTAGATGCTTCGATCCCTTCCAGAAAATAGTCGCCGGCTCTTCCGCCTTCGGCTCTTCAATCACCCCTACCGGCCCAGGTACCAACACCTGGATCGGTGGTTTTTTATTCGTTTTTGAGCGTGGATTTTTCTTCTGAGGTACCCCCAGGTTGAAATAGAGATAGTGTTTTTTCATCTTCGAGCGGTAATATACAACTTTTACGCCCTGAAGTGCTAGCCATTCAAGAAAATACGACCAGCACCTATCGTTAAACAATTCAGGTAATTTTTCGATCATGGGCCGCTGAAAACCAATATCTTCAAGAAGTCCGTAAGGGACTTTGCCGAACGTATTCTGAAACGTAACGAATACGCTTCCCTTATATTCTCTCAAGAAAATTGTTTTCAATTGCTGATATGGGATGTTGGGAGAATCCAAATCAATCGCATCAAACTGGTCCAGGTCCAGAGTGTCCAAATACTCTCGATTATCCCCGGGCAGGTGGAAGCCCACATCTTTTTCTTTGCTGATCTCTATCGGAAGTGTGACGATCTTCCGGCCGGTCAACTCCTTGACCGCGGCCCAAATTAATCCTTTGCCGGCATAGCAATCCAGGATATACAGCTCGCGGCCTGCAGGGAGATGATTGGCCCGTAGGGCGACTTTATCGGATAAATAGGAGTTGTTGGTTTTAGTTGGAGACACTTTTTATATTTCCTTTTTCATCCATCTCAAAGGGAATATTTTCCCATGGGAAATATATGGGAGACCACGAAGGAATCCCCAAAATATTTCTGACTTCCTTCATATCGTGCATGTCCCAATTTTTTGGAGATAGTCCCCGGAATTCGCCACATCGTATGCAGTGTGCTACCGTCCGAAAATCTCCTGTGGACGATTTCCCCCTTGACCACCACCAGTCATGCCCAAATAAACACTTCCAATTAATTCGCTCCATATATGACCTCGACCCCTTCAAGATCTTCTAAAGGCTGGACGTACTTCTTCGCCTTGCCGGCCTGGCGGATCGGAACACTCACAAGGATCCTCAGATATTCTTTGGGCCTGATCGTCTCCTCCTGCTCCTTCAATATGGGAGATTTGAAATCCACGGCCGATAATTCCGCCTCATTGAAACCAAAACTTAACAGGTCGTTGAATTGGAAATTTGTGACCAGCTTACGCATGTCGGTATCTCCGCGGTTGCGCCGCAAGCGCAGGGATAATTCATCACACTCGGAAGATGACAGGATCCTGCTGGGGACTCGGACATCCACCAGGGTATCAGGACTCCACTTCTTTGCAGCCAGCTCCACCGATCGCCTTTGATGACCATCGATCAGCCGGCGCCTTCCGTTGATGGGGGAGTTTGCTACCAAAGGCATGACCTGGCCGAACTTCTCGAGCGAGATCCGGATCTGTTCAGCATCGGCCTTGGATAGCTTGACGGGATTCTTCTCCCATGTGGCCAGCTCGGATATTTTTATCTTTACAGTTGTCCAGACAAGTTGTTTAGTCATCTTGTGCATCTTTCCGGCATGGGCCATAGATAGATCGCTCCCCGATACGTCACGGCAGCCCATCCATACAATTTCTTCTTTGGCCAGTAGAAATTCGCCCAGGCTTCTCCGCCAGTATCATACTTGCAGGCCATGATCGTGATCGTGTCGCCAGTAGACAAAAAAATACTGGCATCCCCAGGGTAGCCAGTACCGGGTCCGTTTCGTATCTCGAGCTGATCCACCCGGACAGTAGCAGAGAACCAGACATCGGTCGGATAGACATAGATGATCGTCGGACCTGCTGATACCGTTGATACTGGCGTAGCCGTAGAAGTGGCTTTCGGAGGGGTGGGAGTCCATCCTCGCAGAATATATTCAGGGGCCTGGGTACCACATGCCAGTATGGACGCCAGTATTGCCAGTATCAACAGTATTTTATACCGCATGGCCATCGACCGTAAATTTTCCATTTTCAAAGCCAAGTTTGTGCCCGGGCCAGTCAATCAGGATCCCCAACCTGTCCGTCATTGTCCCCGAGAACACCAACCTCAACCCCTTGCGTTGCAGATCGAAACAATCCGTTTGCAAGAGCGAAAGAAGCTGATCGACGCTGATACTGGCCGACTCTGATTTGGCTTGGGCAGGTGTCGATCCGTCCGCCGTATTGCCGGCGTCTCTTGCCAGTATCGGAGTCTCTGAAATCAAACTGCCAGTAGTGGTACCCGGTTTTGTATGTCCGTCCATCTTTGTCCTTCCTTTTTCCAGGGAAGAAAGTGATTCGTTTCCCTTCGGTTATTCTATCGGTCCCGCCAGTATCCAGCCGATGCTCCAGTAATGCGAACTCGGCCATGGCGACGGTTGTCTCCGATTTTATCACTCCCTTATCTACCGCGGCGCCGGCTTCTTCTCCGACGTCGCCGGCGTAGGGTTTACGGGTTCGCTCTTCCTGGATCGCTGTAAAAATTTCGGGAGACGAAAAACAAACCGACCGACCACCGGCGTCTTGGTCCGATATTCAGGCTTCGACGCAGAGATTCCCTTCGGCATAATATCGGTCGGAATACTCGAGAATATGGATTTGCCGATTAATAGAAACACGATGATCGTGGGGATGCTGGGGACAAACCAGGAGACAAAGAACTGGATCTCCGCCGGCTGCTGGGAAAGGGTATCACGCGTGATGAACGAATCGAAT
>Ga0182011_10002217_pt1 | contig 16563 bp, 15 predicted proteins | sample 711E1DmetaG_FD_120481 | JGI IMG/M metagenome (GOLD analysis project Ga0182011, IMG submission 120481) | Permafrost microbial communities from Stordalen Mire, Sweden - 711E1D metaG | ecosystem: Environmental > Terrestrial > Soil > Wetlands > Permafrost | place: Sweden: Stordalen | collected... | reverse complement strand
GGATGCAACACAAGGGGTCTGACCCCCGCGAAGCCATATTTGAACCATCGTCGATCACACGCCACGCGAAATTCTTACTGGTCGGTTGTCATCTTTGATTTTCTTCTATGTAGGGGAATGTCCTGACGGGGGCAGGGCGAGCCTTTTGCGAGCGTTTCGCAGCGTCTCGAGGAGATAGAGAGTCTGCTGATATCAAAGACGCGAGGACCAACGAGCAAAAGGCTCGCCCTGCCCCCGTCCCATTAACGCCAAACGATAGAACGCCTACGAATTACGCCAACCGACGTAGCGCGCCAGGGTCGCGGCGGTTGCTATCGCCCGCTCGGGGGTCGGGGTGGTGAACAGTCCCTGGCTCGCAACGGCGCCGCCGCGCTTCTTGTGCTCGCTCATCGAGACCGCCAGGATGGGCTTGCCCGTCTCCTGCATCAACCGCAGCAGGTGGCCGGTGAACGCGTAGTCGGTCCAGTTCCACAGTTCGGCCGGGTTGATGCCCACCGAGCCTTCCGGGTTTGAGACGGCGCGGTCGGACACCGACTTCTTGAAGCCTTGCCGCAGCGAGCGCATGAACGCGGGCAGCAGGAAGGCGTTGCTCTTGAGGAGCTGGTAGAGCGGGCGCAGCAGGGTGAACACGACGTTATTGAAAAAGAACTCGGTGCCCAGGACTATCCCCATGATCACAACCATGTCGACGGCGTCGCTGCGGGCGAGCGCGTCGATGGCCTTGAAGTGGTTATCCCGGCGCAGGTTGCCGACGAGGTCGACCGGGTTGCCCCGGCTCCAGTACGTGGGGAGGAAAGAGTCCAGCTCTTCGACCAGGCTGTCCGGGAGAGCGGCGAGCTCGAGCCCCTCTCGGTCGCAGGCGTCAGCGGCCACCACGCCCCAGCCCCCGCCCATCGTCAGCACCGCGACCCGTCCGCCGCCGGGGAGAGGCAGCGAGGAAAAAGCCGTGACGAGGTCGATGAACTCCTCGGAGGTGTCGGCGACTATGATGCCCGCCTGCTCGAACATCCCCTGGAAGAGATCGAGCGAGCCGGCCAGGGCGCCGGAGTGCGAGCGGACCGCCCTGTTCCCCTGGTCTCCCTTGCCGCCCTTGAGGACCACGATCGGCTTCGTCCCGGCGATGGAGCCCGCGACCTGGAGAAAACGCCTGCCGTCCTCGAGTCCCTCGAGGTAGAGCGCGATCGTGTGCGTCTCCGGATCGGAGGCCAGGAACTCGAGGTAGTCGGTGACCTCGGTGTTGGCCTCGTTGCCGCTGCCGACGAACCTGCTGAAACCGACCCCGCGGCGCTTGCCCCAGCTCAGCAACTGTACGCCCAGGTTGCCGCTCTGCGAGATGAACCCCACACCGCCGCGCAACGGGAAGTTGGGGGCGCCCAGCGCGAAGAGCGATGAAGACCCGCTGTAGATCCCCATGGTGTTGGGGCCGATTATCGTCACGCCCAGTGAGTTCGCCGCCCGGGCGAGCTCCAGCTCCAGCGCCGTGCCGTCATCGCCGACCTCGCTGAAGTTGGAGGCGACCACCAGCACGTTCCGCACGCCCTTTGCCGCCGCCTGCTCGAGCACGGATGCGACGCCGCGGGCGGGGATGGTCAGGATGACCAGGTCGATCTCCGAGTCGATCTCGGCGAGGGTGGCGTAGGATGGCCTGCCCAGCACCTCGCTCTCGTTGGGGTTCACCATGAAGAGCTTGCCGCGGTAGCCTCCGCCGATGACGGACATCGGCATCACGAAACCCCATTTTCCCAGCGAGTTCGAGGCGCCGACGACGGCGATCGTGCGGGGGTTGAAGAGTCTGCCCCAGTCCCTGTCGAAGCTCCCGATCTCCATGCCTCACCCCGTCCCAATCAGCCCTTCGTGCAACACAAAGGGTCTAACTCCTTTTGTTGCGTAATTCTGTCGTGGCGGCTCCAGGCCAGATCGATCAGGGCTTCGAGCCGGGTCTGCAGCCCAGCGCGCCCGGTCTGCTCGTCGATCGAGACCGAGAGGATAGGGGTATCGAAGTCCTGCGCCAGGCGGGTGAAGACCATCTTCGCGATTATCTCCGGCAGGCAGGTGAACGGGAAGAAGTGCAGGATCGCGTCGAAGCCGCGCCGCGCGTAATCGGCCGCGGCTGCGACGTTTATCTGGCCGTGGCCACCAATCTCGTGACCCAGGTAAGGAAGGGCCACCCGCCCGATCTCGGCGTCGTCGCGCCCCGACACTGGATTCCGTCCCCTGGGCGTGAAGAGGTCGGACATGTATATCGAGCGCTCGATCACCGCGCCGTTCCTGGCGAGCCACCGCTCGATGTCGCAGTTGAAGTAAGGTTCCAGGCTCATCATTATCTCGCCCGTGATGCCAACGCGGATGTGCGGGCGCTCCTCATCGACGGGCACCCGGTCGAACCTCTCGGCGATCGCCTTGCCGGCTTCCTCGATCTGGGGCCTGGTGCGCGCACACGCGAGGATTTCCCGGCATTCCGCGATTGCGGCGTCGACCGCTCCCACCTCGGCCTCCAGCGCCCTGATCGCCAGCGCGCGCTTTCCTATCTCGTCGTAGGCCCAGCCCTTCCGCACGGCCAGGGACATCTCCCTGACCAGCCCGGGAAAGTGGACCGAGCTGCCGCGCAGCACGACCCTGAGGTTCCGGTAGAAGTCGCCCAGGGAGTCGCGGGGCGAGTCGAAGACCACTATCTGGAACCGGTAGCCTTCCCTCTCCAGGATCCTGCGCTGTATCTCCGCGAAGTAGTTGAACCGGCAGGCGCCGTATCCCGCGACCGTTACCAGAGTGTCAGCGCCCGCCTCCAGCGATTCGATAGCGCTGCCGAGCAGCACCTTCATGGGAAAGCACACGAACTCGGGCGCGATAGCGACGCCCCTCTCGACGGTGCGCTCGGTGTACTCCGGCGTCTCCACGAACCCCAGCCCGAGCCTGTCGCAGAGGTCCTGCGCCATGTACTGCATGCTGCCCACCCGGGGGACCGAGATGTTCATCTCTTCGCCACCCCGCGCCGCACCTCGTCTTCGGAGGTGCCCTGGTTCGAGCGCCTGACCATGTCCAGGAACGCCTCGATCCTGGTGATGAGTCCGCCTTCGCCGGAGTGCTCGTCCAGGATGATCGACATCAGGGGCACCGAGTCCTCGCGGTTCATCTGGTCCTCTATCAGCGCCCCGATCATCGAGCCGGGACCGCAGGCGAAGGACGAGACGTAGATCACGCCCGCCACCGAGCGGGTCCTGCTCCAGTGGAGGACCGCGCCGACCATCCTGCTCTCGAAGTCCCACCTGATCTTGCGGGGCAGCGTCTTCAGCTGGCGGCGGACGTCGCGTCTCGAGACCTCGTCAACGGTCCTGATGCGGGCGCCCATCTGGCCGATCCGGCCCAGCATCCCCAGCGAGGCGCGCGAGTCGTACACGTTGTAGAGGTGGCCGGCCACGCCGACGGTGAAGCTCCGCGGGTCATCAGCCACCACCACCTCCCCGTCCCGGCGCGGGGCTTGCGGAGTGAGGTCGCTGAAACCTTGCGGTTGAGCTTCGACTTCACGCAGCCCGCGGAGAAGCGACTTCACCGCGTCGTCGGCGCAATGGTCGCTCGCGCCTGTGTCCCTTGCCAGCTGGTACCACTCGCGCGCCCAGCGGCCGCGCCTGTCGGCGAGGTCCATCACCGGCGCCATCACCGGCGGGAGCGCAGGGTCGAAAGAGCGCGCCATGTCGGGGAGACCGAGGTACTTGGGGCAGGCTTTCATGCCGTCGTACTGGCTGACGACGCGGGGCACCAGCACCGCGTCGGTGTTCTCTTTCAGCTGCAGGAGGTGCCCGGCAAAGACCTTCACCGGCAGGCAGGTCTCGTTGTCGGAGAGCACCGCGCCGTGGACGACCGTGTCGCTGGTGGTCGCCTCTGTCACCACCGGCTCGATCCCCACAGCCTCGAGGAAGGACGTCCAGCACTCACCGTAGTGGTGGTACAGAAGCGCCCTGGGCACCCCTACTCTCATCAAGTCGGGCTCCTTCGGTCGGCCGGCGGAACGGACTTCCCAATATTAACACTCGCCGGTCGTACTGACTTCTGCTTGGCGCCAGCTCTCCCTTCGCGCGCGCCGCCCTTGGACTTTTCCGGGGCTCGTTGTAGATTACACAGTGGTAACCGGGACAACGAGGAGAGACATGGCTGACTTCCAGGGCAAAGTGGTTGCGATTACCGGCGGAGCGAGCGGGCTCGGGGCGGCGACGGCGCGCGCGTTCGCGAGCCGGGGCGCGCGGCTGGCGCTTTGCGACATCGACGGTGAAGGCCTGCGCAGGATAAAGGGCGAGCTGGAGGCGCAGGGGAGCGAGGTCTATACCGAGGTGGTGGACGTCGCCCAGTCCTGGCAGGTGGAGGAGTTCCGCGACAACGCGTTCAAGAACATGGGCAGGGTGGACGTGCTGGTCAACAACGCCGGGGTGGCGTGCGCGGGCCGGCTCGAGGACATGGCGCTCGAGGACTGGCAGTGGATCATGGGCATCAACCTCTGGGGAGTCATCCACGGAACGCACTTCTTCTACGAGCGGATGCTGCGGCAGGGGAGCGGGCATATCGTGAACATATCGTCCGCGGCAGGGATGGCCCCGCTGCCGATGCTGGCATCGTACTGCGGGACCAAGAGCGCGGTGCTCGCGATGACCCGCGTGTGGCGCGCCGAGGCCGCCGAGCATAACATCGGCTTCACCGCGGTCTGCCCCGGCTTCATGACCACCAACATCTCCAAGTCGGTGCGGACGTGCTCCGGCACGCGCCGCAGGACGCCCGAGGAGTTCACCGAGAGGGTGGACAAGTTCTTCCGCCGCGGCAACTACGATCCGGCGATCACCGCGGAGCTGCTCGTAAAGGCTGTGCAGCGGGACAAGGGCATAGTGCGCGGCGGCTTCGAGACCAAGTTCGCCGACACCGCAAACCGGCTGAGCCGCACCTTCGCCGACTACATCCTGAGGATCTCGGTCCGCCTCAACAACCGCTGGGCCTGACCCACTATTTTGAGTGGTGGCTCTTGACAGACATGGTAAGCTACCTCGAAGTCCGACAGGAGGCGACGCAATGGCGGAGCTCGAGGCGCGGATAAAAGAATTCGTACGGGACCAGGGCGTGGAAGTGGTCGGCATAGCCGGTCCGGGGCGCCTCGATGGACCACCCTCTCTCGACCCCACCTACTGCATGAAAGGCGCGAAATCGATCGTCTCGATGGCCATCCCGATGGACACATCGGCCATCTACGACTTTCTGTCCAAGCGTTCGCCCACGCCCCACAACGTGGACCAGTCGCACGGCAACCAGCGCATGCACCGCGTCTCGCAAGAGCTGGCGGGCTTCATCGCCGGCCAGGGTTACAGGGCGGTGGTCGTTCCGCCAAACAACACTTACCGCCGCTCGCCCGACGTCTTCTCGACACACCCCAGTTTCTCTCACCGCTTCGGCGCCATCGCCAGCGGCGTCGGCGCCCAGGGTTGGTCGGGCAACGTCATGACGCGGGAGTACGGCGCGTCGGTGTACCTGGGCACTGTCCTTACCGACGCGCTGCTCCGGAGCGACGAGGCGTTGCCTCCCAGGCACTTCGTCGACTTCAACTGCGCCTCGTGCAAGGTGTGTGCGCGGACCTGCGTCGCAGGCATGTTCGAGTCGGAGGGTGAGGAGTACGTGCTGCTCAACGACGAGCTCCACCCGCGCGCCAGGCGACGCAACATCGACCTCTGCAACGCCTCGTGCTTCGGGCTGCACGCCCTTTCCCAGGACAGGGAGTGGACCACCTGGGGTCCTTATTGGATAAGCGAATGGGTCGGCCGTCGCCCCGGGGCGGGCAGGATCGACGTGCGGCACAAGCTCATGCGCTACGGCGGCGCCACGGGCGACTCGGCTACTCGGTTCGAGCTCATAAGGCGCACCGGCAAGACGCTCTTCCCCCCCGAGCTAATGGATGCCCTGCCGCTGCCGGACGAGCTCCCCGAAGATCAGGCCGAGCGCAACAGGATCTTGAGAGAGCACGCCGCCCTGGTCGGCGTCACAGGCTTTGCCGACCCCAACGTCCTGACCTGCGGCCAGTGCGCCCTCGTCTGCGGCCCGACCGTAGCCGAGACCAGGCGGCGGTTCGACGCGCTCGCCGACGGCGGACTGGTCGTCCGAGGGGCAAAGCCTGGAGAGATGGTCCGCGCCTCGACCTACTCCGAGGCCCTGGAGCTCCGCGCGGCGAGGCCGCGACTAAAGAGGTCCGACCTGGTGAAGGATCAGCTCGCCTCGATGGTTCTCTGGCACCGGCGTTACTTCGGCTTCGAGCCGCGGTCCATCGCCGGTGGCATCTCATACCAGATGAAGCTCAAGAAAGCTTTGCGGCGGAGCAAGGCCTAAGTGGTGCGTTTTCTTGCCCGGGGCGGGTAAAGGAGCATCACGGTCGACGGGCGAAACACCATGTGATGGGAGCGCGGTTGCCCTTCGGAGGATTCAGTAATAGAATCCCGTTCGAAGGTTCGAGTGGCAGAATCTTGGGGAGGATATGCGGCAACAGTTCTCTACAGTTATGAGTTCTCATATCCCTGTCCGCACGGACGGTATCTTCCATGTTTTCTCCACGCGATCGTGATCTTGAGAGGGTCGGATCAGACCTTTGAAATCACCGGCCCTGGCCGCCAAGACACACTGGGGGAGGAGCAATGAATTGCCCTGTCTGTGGGACCGATAATGCCGATGGCGCATTCTTCTGCAGGAATTGCACCGCTCCGATGGGCGGATACCAGGACGAGATGAGCGCCCTGCCGGGCCCGGACATACCCGTGCCACCTCAGGCCGCGCCCGCACCGCCGCCACAGCCGGCGCCGGGCCAGCCCCCCGAGTACGGGGCGGCCCCGGGCGCAGCGTATCCCGCTCAGCCGCCGCAGTACGGCGCGCCGGCGGGCCCACCCGGTGGATATCCGCCTCAGCCTCCCGAGTATGCCGCGCCTCCGCCCCGGCAGGGGGGCGGCGCTCCCGGGCTTCCTCAGCCTCCTGAGTTCGGCGTCCCGCCGGGACAGGCTTACGGCCTGCCACCCGGCGCGCAGCAGGCCCCTGATTTCGGAGTGCCGCCCGGGCAGGCGGACGGCCTGCCGCCCGGAGCTCACGTGATGCAGCCGCAGCAGCTCCCGCCGGGTGCCCACGCGGCGGTGTCGGAAGCACACGCCTTCAGGCCGATGCCGGTGTCGAACCAGAGGGCATCGACCATGGACGAGTTCAAGGAGACATGGGGACCGCTGCTGGCGGTGTCAGCCGGCGGGTTTGTCCTGCTGCGGATCCTCGCCGAGATAATCGTCCGGTTCTACCCGGGCAAAGACCTGCTCGAGGCCGACGGCGTTGTAAAGATCACGGGCATGCCCCAGCCGTTCGGTATAGTGCTGGGCGTGGTCGGCGTCATCGCCATCGCGGTGGCTGTCGGCTGGCTGGCCGGCAAGCTCTATCCCACGCGCGCCCTCATGGCGGGCGCGCTGGCGGGTCTTTCCGTCGTGGTGCTCGAGGTGGTCTTCTCGCTGATCAAACTGGGCGCGGTTGCGCGCATCACCTCGCTCAATGGCTCGAGCAGGTTCAACTGGCCGTACTCGTTTATGCTGTTGATCCTCTTCGTCCTCGCCGGAGCCGCCGCCGGCTACGGGTCGGGCGGTTTTGGGATGGAGAGGACAGAGACCGCCAACCTCAAGAGGGCGGTGATGATCGTTGGCGGAGTGGCCGTCGGGACAGTACTGCTCATCGGTGTCTTCGGCCTGGGCATCAGGATCACCAAACACTACGGCACCGACGACATGAAGAGGGCATACGCGGGTTCTGATTGGGGCGCGAGCTTCTTCGCGGTGGTGCCGGGCAAAGAGAGGCCGGTCAACGTCGCATACGACGAGTTCGACCCCACTTCGCTGTCGGACCTGTCGACGGTCAACGTGGGCTATCACTGGGCCGGGACGTGGGACGGCAAGGCGACCACGGTCGCGGAGATCTCCGGAAGTCTGAAGACCGACTCGCAGCTGAGGAAGGTCGCCGCGGCCTGCCCGGGCTCACCCTACATATCGCCCGGAGACGGCGACACCTACCACGCGCTCGTCTGGATGGACGCCGGTTACAACAAGGTGTACGCGATGTCGTTCACGCTCTATCCGAGCCCCAAGAGCACCGGTGTCACCGCGAAGCGGCTGGACGTGTGGGTCAACCCGCCGGAGCCGGCGTCGCAATACAGGTAAGGCACCGGGGAGCAGCCGGCAAGACGTTCCCGGCGGACCAAGGGAGGCAACTGAGATGTTCAACTGCGGATGGTGCGGAGCGGAGGTGCCGCCCGGGTTCGAATACTGCCCCAATTGCGGGCAGCTCTACACCGCGACGCACACGTGCTCGAAGTGCGGTGCACAGGTCCCCATCAACATCAGGCTCTGCTCGCAATGCGGAGCCTTCCTCGAGGGCGCGGCGGTCGAGGCAACGGCCGCGGGCATCATCCCGCCCGCGAGCGAGTTGCAGCAGCAGGCCGTGCAGGCTTCGCCTGTCGGGTACTACATGCAGCCGCCCGCTTCCGCGCTGGGCGCCCGCAAGAAGAAAGAGGTCTGGATGAAGGGCCAGCCCCTTGATCCCTGGTACATCGCCGCCATCTCCATGGCCGCCGCCTCGGCCATCTTCTACTGGGTGCCCAGGCTGGGCATCGTGCTGGCCGCCGCCGGCCTGATCGTCGCGTGCGTGGGTTACTTCAGGTTCTGGCGGATGCCCGGCGAGCACTCCGGCATCTGGCTGAACATAGCCGCCACTGTGATACTGATCGCCGCGCTCATCTTCTCCATCAAGTGGAGCGGGCGCATCGAGCATACCGCGATCCACGGGCTGCTCTACTTCCGGCATCATTGTTGACGCAACAGGCAGGTCACGCGGCCGGGCGTTCGAACACATCCACCAGAGAGCTTTTGCACCTCTCCGCTCCGAGCACCCTCCGGCGCCCTTCGAGACCAGGACGGGCGCTATCCGATCTCTTCGATCGCCAGCGGGTACTTTGAGGTCAGCTCGCAACCGTCTTTCTTGATTATGATCGGGTTTTCGTAACGGAACCCGATGTCATCCTCCTGTGCCGCGTACTGCATCGCCAGGATCACCATCTCGTTTTCCTGGTACTCGTGATCGGGGTCGGTCCAGTAGGGAATAGGCACATCCATGCTCGCGCCTACCCGCCACTCGTCCCCGAAGAGCCCGATGCCGTGCTCCACCCCGGGGAGGATGAAGTCCGAGCAGCCGCGGTCTTCCGCGAAGTCTCCCAGCGCCGTTATCAACCCGCCGGGCGAGGCGCCGACCTTGTAGCTGTCCGCCACGAACTGTACGCAGGCCACGAAATTGTCCGCGTGCCAGCGCTGCCTCTCCGTCGCGGGAGCGAGCAGGTAGTTGTGCGAATGGTCTCCGAGCGCCAGCTTGAACATCCCGTGCAGGTCGAACATCAGCGCCTCGCCCGCGGCGAACTCCTTGGTGGTGGGAGGAGTGCAGGCTCCGAGCCCCGTGCGCCAACCGCTCGAGATCTCGTTCAAGCCCGCGAAGTTCCACTCCGAAACGCTGCCTGCACGGCGCATCGCAAGGGCCGCGATGCCGGCGAGCTCGGTCTCGGTCATTCCCTTCCAACCGCCACCCTCGACCGCGGCGCGTGCCGCTTTCTGGCCTTCATCGACGATGCGTCCGGCCTCACGGAAGCGATTCATCGTGCCTTCGTCCTTGATGAGCGACGCGCCGTCGACTATGTCGTGCGAGTTGATGAACTCGAAGTCAGGCAGGGCTTCGGCGAAGCGCACGTACTCGTAGTGGGTCAGGTAGCCCTCGGCGGTATAGGTGGACATGCCAGTCTCGTAGCCTATCCTGCCCTTCTTGATGCCCAGCTCTTCGTCGATGAAGTACTGGATGGCGTCGATCTGCTCCGCTCCGCCCGCGCCGAAGTAGCCGCGGACGTGGTCCTCGTCCATCCACGTCTCGCTCAACAGGCGGGTCGCGTCGATCACGAACGTGAATACGGTCGGCAGCCCCTCGGTCGGGATAACCAGGTAGCTGCGCCAGGGGACGAAAGCGTCGACAATAAAGCTCATGGTGCGGATGCGCGAGCCCAGGTAGAGGTCGATATCGCGCGCCTTCATCTCGGCCTGGATGACCTCGATGCGCTTCTTGACGTCGACGGCGTATTTCTGATCGCTCTCATTGGCCATCGGTATCATCTCCAGTTAGTAGTCGGTCGGGATGGTCGCGAGGACCTTGTTCATGCGGTCTACCCTCGGCGCGAGCCTCATCGCCTTGGCCATGTTGCCGCGGAGGGTGAGCTTGCGGGAAGTAAGCGCCCTGACCGCGCCCAGCTCACCGCGCGAGATCTTCGCGAACGTGTCGTATTCGGCGATGATCTTGAACTCGGCGGCGGGCGGCTCGCCCTCTCCGACCTCGAACTGGCTCACTTTTCCATCCTCGAAAGCGATGAACAGGTACTTCTCTTTTCCGTCCGGCGTGTTCTGGTAGATGTTGGACATCGAGCTCGTGACGTGGTGCATGTTCTCCGGGGTCAGTTCTTTTTCCAGGCGCTTCTTGGCCTCTTCACTCCACTCAGGTCCCAGGTAGGCCATATTTGCCATCGGGCCTCTCCTTTCCTCGACTTAGATTCCAGGGGTCAGGCCTTTTTCTTAGTTAAACACATTGCAGTCAGCCTCTCTCAAAAGGCAAAAACCGATATCCATCATATGCCGCTTCCAACGCCAGGATTCTACCACGGGCAGCGCCTGTTCGACGCGGTTGACCGGACTCTGTCGTTATCTTGTCGCCGGGCCTCTCCATGTCGCCTCCAAGTCTCGTGGATTCCCGTTCTCCGAGCACGGTTGCCCTTGTTTTCGACCATCGAATTGCGCCTGCAGCGTTCACAAGCTCAAGGCAGGAGCATTCGCGAATGCCCTGCCCAGGCGGTGCATACGTACTGTCCAGCAGAGCAATCCTGCTCCATGGAATGGAAGAGGCGCGCACGGTCACCAACAGCGGCGCCACGGAAACGGCCCGCGGCTCAGGCGAACTCCCGAACTGTCTCGTCCAGGCCGGACGGGTTCCCCACGCGCTTCACCAGCGGCGCCCTGCCCGCCAGCACCGGCTGCCGCTCCTCGTAGGTCTCGGACTCCTTGCGGTAGAGGATGCCGGTGGGGATGCGGTCGCCGAACTCGCGCGAGCGCGCAAACGCGGCATCGAAGTCGGCAGGGTCGTAGCCATCCTGGAGTGGATAGCAGCGCTGCTTGTACCACTCGTAGGTGTTGAGCTTGTTGAAGGACACGCAGGGCTGGAAGATGTCGACGAGCGAGAACCCTCTGTACTGGAAGGCGGCCTTGATGAGCTCGGTGAGCTGGTCGGTGTCTGCAGCGTAGCCGCGCGCCACGAAGCCGCAGCCCATCGCGATCGCCGCCGACACCGGGTTGAAGTCCTGCTCGGTCACGCCGGCTGGAGTGACCGGCGTCCTCATCCCCGGCAGGCTGGTAGGCGACGGCTGGCCTTTGGTCAGGCCGTAGACCTGGTTGTCGTGGACGAACAGCTTGACGTTGACGTTGCGCCGGATCGCAGCCAGGAAGTGGTTGCCCCCCTCGCCGTAACAGTCGCCGTCCCCGGCGAACGCCGCGACGTGCATGTCGTGGTTGGCCAGCCGGATCGCCGTCGCAACCGGCAGGGTGCGCCCGTGCAGCCCGTTGAACGTGTTGCACCTGGTGTAGTGAGGGAACTTGCCAGCCTGGCCGATCCCCGAGACGATGGTGAACTGCCAGGGCTCCCACCCCAGGCCCACCACGGCCTTGTTGAACGCGGTCAGGATGGCGAAGTTACCGCACCCCGGGCACCACGCCGGTCTTTGTCCTTTGTACTCCGCTAAGGTGGCCATTGATCTCCTCCAGCAATCCCTCGAGGGTGAAAGGCCTGCCGTCGTATTTGTGGATGGAGCGCTCGAACTTGAAGCCGGTCTCCATCCGCATCAGCGAGGCGAACCTGCCGCTCGCGTTGTTCTCGATGCATATCGCCATCCGGGCGTTCTCCAGGATGCCCATGAACTTTGCCCGGCCGGCTTCCGGGAACGGGCACAGCTCACTGAAGTGCATCATGCCGATGCGGCTGTTTGCCGCGAGATTGTCCACCGCCTCGCGCATAACGCCGTAGTTGGAGCCCCAGCCGACCAGCACCACCTCGGGGTCCTCCGCGCCATACAGCTCCGGCGGCTCGATCTCGATCTTCACGTGCGCCAGCTTCTTGAAGTAGCGCTTGTCGACCATGCGCACCCGCGTCTCGGCGTCCTCGACGATGTGCCCCTCCTCGTCGTGCTCGTCGGAGTCGGTGACCACGACGTGGGGCCCCTCACCCGGCACCGCGAGCGGGGAGACGCCGCTGTCGGTGAAGGCGTGCCGCTTGTACTCGGCCAGCCCGGCGAAGGCCTCGCCGCGCAGCCGGTAGTCGCTGTACTTGAAGTGGTCGAGATCGATGCCGTCAAGGGACCAGGCCGAGTCCGCCAGGTGCTGGTCGCTCAAGATGATGACCGGGACCTGATACTTCTCGGTGATATCGAACGCCTTGTTCACCAGCTTGAACGCCTGCTCGGGAGTGCCCGGGGCGAAGACCACCCGGGGGAACTCGCCGTGGCCGGCGAACAGGCCGAACAGCAGGTCGGACTGCTCGGTCCTCGTGGGAAAGCCCGTGGCGGGACCGGGGCGCTGGGCCAGGACGATGACCACCGGTGTCTCGGTCATACCGGCCAGCGAAAGCCCTTCTACCATCAGCGCAAAGCCCCCGCCAGAGGTGCCGGTCATGGCGCGGACGCCCGCGAAAGAGGCGCCGAGCGCCATGTTGATAGCCGATGTCTCATCCTCGGCCTGCTCGACCACTATGCCGTGCCGCTCCGCGTGGCCGGCCATGAAGACCAGGATGCCGGTGGAGGGCGTCATGGGGTAGGCGGAGTAGAACTTGCATCCCGAAGCGATGGCGCTGAACGCGATGGCCTCGTTGCCCTCGATGGTCATCCTGGCCGCCGCTTTCCCGGCAGGCCTGAACGCGCACTCGGGGCAGTTGTCCTTCCCGTAGTCGTAGCCGGCGCGTGCGACCGCGACGTTGCTGTCGAGCGTTTCCTTGTGCTTGAGAGTGCTTGCTAGCACATCCTCGAGCAGCTCGACCTTCATGCCCAGCATCCCCAGGACCGCGCCGCACGCGGCGGTGTTGGCCATGATCTTGCTGCCGCCCTGTTCCAGAGCGATGCGGCGGAAAGGAACGTCGATGTACTCTTTGCCTCTGTAGGTCTCCTTCAGGTCCTCCGAGTCGTATATCGCGAAGCCTGATTCTGTGAGCTCGTCCGAGTGTCTCCGGATCGTCTCCGCGTCCAGGGCGACCAGGATGTCGACCGGCTCCCTGGGGCACCACACCTGTGAGTCGGCGAACCGGATCTGGTAGAAGTTGTGCCCGCCTCGCACGCGCGACTCGTAGTCCTGATATGAGAACAGGTCGTAGCCGTACCTGGAGAACACCTTGGAGAGCGTGAAGCCGATCGTCTGGATACCCTGGCCGGCTGCGCCGCCGATCTTGATCGTGTAGTCCATGGCCGTCCCAGCTCCTTTTTGTCACGTGCGGCGCAACGCATCATACGCTTGTCTATCTTCGGGGGATGCACCCGGGTTCCTGCGGGTGCGCCGGCACCGCCCTGCGTCGTTGAGGCACCCGCCGACCGGGGCCACTTTTCACGGGCCGCCCCAATAGATAAACTCTTTGTCGCGGGAAACATGGGAGGCTAAATGGGAAGCTTCATCACCGAGACAAGCGTGCGCAACGTGCTGCTGGAGCGGCTCGCCGACGGCGAGAAGCTCGATGCCGTAGCGCGTGGCATAGACATGTTGGGACGGCCCCACTACGTCGGCAGGACCGACCGGCGCGGGATCGTCTTGAGGCTCTCGAAATCGTTCGAGCCCAGGGACGAGGAGAGCATCCCCCTCAAGAAGCTCGACAAGAAGCTGACCAGGATGGCGCTGGGCAAGGGCCTCTGGCTGTCTCCTCCCGGCGAGCTCCATTTCACCACCGACAAGGAGAAGGCGCTGTTCGCCGCTGAGAAGGAGGCCCTCGAGGAGCACCTCGATGAAGGCGAGGAGATCATGACGCTGGGGATGGCGAGGGACCCCGACATCTCCAGGACCCTTTTCTACTTCCTGGCGTTCACCGACAGGCGCCTGCTGATGGCCAGGCTCAGGGGCGACCGCGTGATCGCTGACGTGGAAAGCATCCCGCTGGCGGCGCTGGAGTTCTACGAGCTGCGCAACGGCGACGACGTGGTGCCGATCGACATTCCGGCGATGTCGAGCCAGGAGCAGAAGCTGTATCTGAAGTACAAGGGAGGCAGGGAGCGCAAGTTCCTCCTCACCGACATGTTCGGACACCGCCGCGAGGACGCCCCCGACTGAGTGCCGACGGCTCCTTGATCAGGATGGCCTGGACCGCACGATGGGCGAGGAGGCACGTTGGCCGACAGGACCGAGGAGCTCAAAGAGCGCGTCGCCGGCCTGGACGATGCTCACGACGACTGGCTCAGGCGGATGCAGTGTGCGTTCGGGCGGATGCTGGTTCGCTCGTGCCGGTTCTCCGCGGTCCGCTGGTTCGTCGCCGGCCCCTTCGCGCGGCTCTCGTCGTACTTCATCGTCGAGAAGGGCATGTGCGGCGTACAGTGCGGCATCAAGAAGGACGCGGTCGGCATCGCGACCGAATGGCTGCGGATCCCCACCTTAATGCGCATGCCTTACCGCATCGCGCAGGCCACCGATGAGAAGGTCGTGGTCGAGTGGGACGAATGCGCGGTGGGCTTCGAGGAGCCCTTCTGCCTTCCCGCCTGCCGGGCGGCTTGCGAGATCGACGTCGCCACCGTGCGGCGCCTCGGTGGCAGGTTGTCTGTCACGGAGAACCTGCTCGAGGGGGCGCCCCGCTGCGTCTTCGAGATAACGAAGCTAGCGTAGCGCCGGCATCCCGCCGGTAGGCGTTAACTCGCAGGCGTGGTCGCAATACCAAATGGTTGGGGGTAGGGTGAGCCTTTTGCTCGCTGGTCCTCGCGTCTTTGATATCAGTAGACTTCCCATACTCCCCGAGACGCTGCGAATCGCTCGCAAAAGGCTCACCCTGCCCCCGTCAGGACATCCCCCCTATATAAAACAAAATCAAAGATGACTGCTGACCAGTAGGAATGATTCCCGGCGTGTAATCGATGATTGTTGTCCCCGTCTTCCTCCAACGGTTCAAGCCCACGCGCAGGCATCGTCAGGCGGTTCCGTGTGCAGGCGTGGTTAAACAGGTGAGATATCTATCGCGTGTCCGAGAAAATCGTGCCGCTTCTCAGAAACTCACTGTCGCCGCCCCGGCCGTGCCGCTCCCCGGGCGGAAAAAATATCGATTTACGACCCTAGTAGCGGTAAGAACCCCCGCCTCCGGAGTCGTCCCTCCTCGGCCTTGCCTCGTTGACCTTGATAGGCCGGCCGTCGAGGTCCTTGCTGTCCAGCCCGGCGATCGCTGCTTTCGCCTCGTCGTCGGTCGGCATCTCAACGAAACCGAAGCCCCTCGACCGGTTGGTGTTCCTGTCGATTACCACCTCGGCGGAGTTGACCGCCCCGAACTGCTCGAACGCGGCGCGAAGCCCGTCGTTGTCCGTGCTGTAGCTAAGGTTGCCCACGTATATCTTCACTTGTCACCTCCCTCGCTCTTATAAAAAACCCGAGGCATCGGACCCTCGGGAAAAGTATCCATTTCAGTACCTGTCACGAAACCCCTCACGCGAACAATCACACATTATAGCAGGATGCATTCGGTCGCGCGAGATGCAAGAGCAGGCAGGGCTTGCGCCCGGTCAACAGTAGTACAAACATGGACGAGGAGATCGAGGTCGAGGGGTGGTAATGATGCCGCAAGGACCCGAAGAGATGCGCCAGGCGATCGTCAGGAATCTGCCGGAAAAGACGGGCAGGGGACTCGAGGAGTGGGTCAGGATGGTGAAGGCGGCGGTGCCGGAGGGCGGCATGAACGAGAAGGTCGCCTGGCTGCGGTCCGAGCACGACCTGGGGATGGGCACGGCCAGGGTCATCGCGAGCGCCGCGGAGGGGGAGAAGGGCTACTTCAGCGAGCTGCCCGGGAAGCTGCTGTCCGACCAGTACGCCGGGGCAAAGGCGGGCCTGATGCCCGTATACCGGAAGCTGGCCCAGGCCGCAAAGGAGCTGGGGAGGGACGTGTCGCTGGACCCCCGCAAGACCTACGTGTCGGTGAGCAGGGACAAGCAGTTCGCCGTCATCCAGGCGTCGACCGCGGGCAGGGTCGACCTGGGGCTCGCGCTTGCGGACGCCAGGCCCGGAGAGAGGCTGCTCGCCGCCGGCTCGTTCGGCCCGGAGGGGATCACCTGCAGGGTCGCGCTCTCCTCAGCGGACGAGGTCGACGTCGAGGTGATTGGCTGGCTGCGCGCGGCATACGAGGCGACGAAGGAGTGACTTCCTGATATTGGCGCCCTGGCGGTCAACGCCGGACGGTCACAGAGTGCGGCCTAGAAGACCTCCTCGATCTCCTTGTAGTGCAGGAGCTCGG
>Ga0182011_10002216_pt1 | contig 16575 bp, 14 predicted proteins | sample 711E1DmetaG_FD_120481 | JGI IMG/M metagenome (GOLD analysis project Ga0182011, IMG submission 120481) | Permafrost microbial communities from Stordalen Mire, Sweden - 711E1D metaG | ecosystem: Environmental > Terrestrial > Soil > Wetlands > Permafrost | place: Sweden: Stordalen | collected... | reverse complement strand
TTCTGCCGGATCATATTGCTGCTTTTCGCCTGCCGTCTTCCAGGAACTACCTGGTGCCTTAACTAGAAGCTCTACCCATGGTGCATCCCCTGGACTTAAATTCTTTAGTTGAGCCGAGTAGGTAAATGCATATAGCGTATCACTCTCTTGCCATGCCTGCAAAATCCCTCTATTCGGACTCACCGTTCCTGTTACCTCAGGAACAAGCGGTTTAGGCAGGCTTGAGAGCTGTACCGCATCATTGACTATCTCCGGTCCCTCATAGGCCCTGGTTGCGGAAAAATCCCTTCCTTGGAAGTTAGCCCTGAACCTGTACTTCCCGGAATTGAGCTCATTACAGTCATAGGCAAAAGGCTGAATCGTCCAGATGATATTGGATTTCCCGGCTTTGATCTTTTGAACACCCCCAGCATCCGCCCATTCGCTGCTGCAGGGATTGAAGATCTGTAGTATCGCGTCGGCTTCAACGCTGGAGTTGACCTCAACAGTATAGGAGTACGAACTGTTCCACCTACCGCTAGACCGGCTTACATTTCCGTTCTCGAATTCGATGAATATGGGAATGACCTGGAATGAGTACTCGGGCTTCGGCTCAAACTCAAAGGACCCGCCCTCTAAGGAGTCATGGATGTAAGTGAAGGATAAGGTATAGTTGCCCGCCTGACTTTTGTTAAAGGGCAGACTCCAGTCGTACTCAAACTTATTCACGCCTGCAGGACTTCCTTTTAAGGTATTTTCATATATTCTTCCCAGACCAGTGGCGTCAATCTTAAGATCACCCATGCCTTTGGCATAAGTGACATATGCTCTGACCTTTTGCAGCGCGGTTTCGTTGCCGGCCGTGAAGAGAACAGGCTCATGGGTCTCCGTCAGTAGAGGGGTGGTATTCTCCAGGACGAAGCTGTAGTTGGAGCTATTAGCACCATATTTCCAATTATCGTTCCAGTACGTCAAACGTGCCTGGAATGGTTTTTCCTTGCTTAGTAGCACATCGCTCTTTTCAAAGAGGACCGAGTTTTTATCCCATTCAAAGACAAGATATTTGCCTTGCAGCGTAGGCACTGAATTATTAAAAATCATTTCGCCTTTAGTCGGATGATTGATGATAAGAGACGCACTGCTACCCACGGGGTCTCCCATCAGAACCATCCCTTCATCCTCGACTAAGACTCTCACGCTGAAATTGTTGTATTCGATCTGCTTTGCCAGGCCTATTGGCTCCACAATCTTGGGCGAATAAGGCAGTATGGTGAAATAGTAGGGACCTCTGGTTATTGGCTCGTATCCTTCGCTCGCCCGGGAATCATCGTAGGTGAAATTAAAGCTGAAGTTCCCGCCCTTACGGAATTGAGTGAGGTCAATGGACTTAGAAAAAGTGAAAGTAGTGCCTGCTGCCTTCGCAGACAGATCTTCCGTCCACAACTTCTCTTCCGGGCTGTTGAGAGGTCCTCGGAAAGAGAGCTTGAGCGACGGAATCACACTGGGCTTATCGTTGAAGGTGAGTGTGAGGGGAGACTCCTGGAAGTAGTATCTTGGGACTTTGCTGTACTGGATCGATTGAAATTCTGGCGGAATTACAATCTCCGGCCCAGGATACTTATTCCTGGCCAGTTCTTTTCCCGAACTCGAGGTCAGCACGAACTCATAAGAGAGCTCATCAATGTTCTTGAGCCCCTGCTGGACCAGGTTGTAAGGGCCAAAAGTGTACGGGTTGCTCTGCCCTTTGATCAGCTCCTCGGGAGAAAGACCGTTGCCCTGGAATTTTCCAGATTCGGAAAAGCTCTTGTTCACACTATTATCGGAGATTATAAGTTTGATATTCAACGCTCCATTGATATCGGGGTTTTCTGTGTTGCCACCGGGAAACTTTATTGTGGATGAATATGCAAATTTCGCATCTTCCTTTCCAGAAGTGGGGGTGACGGTCCCATCAATATTAATATTATTACTTGCCAGACACGGTATGATAAGACCCAATACAATAGAAAAAATAAATATAAGACCGGCTGATCTGATTATCGATGTCATATCAATCCCACAATTTATATATAAATAACATTTTAACCCCAAATATTAATCGCGAATCGTCACGTTCAAGTGTTAGCTCCAAATAACTGTTGGTGTCTTAAAGCTTTCCTTCTGATATCGTTACTCAATTTTGAGAGATACATTTTTTATATAACATCGATGTATCGATCCTTGTTCGCATGAAAAGACGCAAGTTGTAGATCAATCAAAAGCTGGCGATTACTTGCGTTTATTACTGCCGCGAGGACGGAAGAGGCGGCATTAATTTGATGTTGTCTGATACAGGTGGGAGGGAAGATAATGAGAACAAGTGGTTCAGTTAAACCAAAAACAAATACAAAACATGATTTATGCAAAATAAAAAAAAGACGACTTTCTTGTTTTGGAGAGATACGCTGTGTTGAACTCTTGAATAAAGTAATTTTTCTAGCCATATTAGTAAGTTTTTTAATCGTTCCAGCATTCTGCGTTGTGTCCGATGCATCTGACCTGCTTGTAGACCATACGTTATCTTCACCTGAAATCTTTACGTTGAAATCTGGGCAGCAACCAAATAGCAGTACGGTTACAGTTAAAGTGATTGCCCCGGAATCGAGTCAGCCAAGAGTTCCTATTGACGTTATTTTGGCACTGGACAGTTCGGGCAGCATGAACCAAAGTGATCACGAGAACATCCGTGTTGATGCAGCCAAGAAATTAGTAAATATGATGAATCCTGCAATCGATAAGATCGGTGTCGTTGTCTGGAATGATACTATCGTTTTAAGCCAGCCTCTGACTGACGATTTTGGGAAAATTGGTAATCAGCTTGCTATGGCCAGCACACCTTTTGGCAGCACATGTATGGGCGAAGCATTGAATACATCAATAGCTCTTTTGAGCCAAGATACACGCAATGCTTCGAAGATGATTATCTTTCTGTCTGATGGAAAAGAGGAGTGTGGGAGAAATGAGACGCCATGTGGGGCTGGGCTGACTGCAAAAAAATCCAATATTCTGATTTATACCATAGGCCTTGGTAGTTCAGCCGATGAAAATGCATTGAAATGTATATCGAGTGCTTCAGGTGCAAGTTATTATTATGCTCAAAATAGCGAGGCTTTAGTGCCTATTTTTAGCGGAATAAGCCGGACAATATCAAATATTGCCGCTAAAGATGTAGTTTTACGCTATGCAATGCCTTCACAATTGCAGATTGTGCCAAGATCTACTACCATAGATCCTTATGTTTCTACTAATGATGGTAATACGATTTTGACCTGGAATATCGGAGCAATGGAGACGAATCAAACGTGGCAAGCATCTTTCGGCGTTAACTCCAACGAGCCCGGTGTGTTCTCGCTAGGAATCAGTCCGAATTCTGCAGTTACATATACCCAACAAAATGGAACAAATGGCAATGTAGCCATATCAACAAAGGAACTCCAGGTTAAGCTCCCAGATGATTTAGATCTGTCGGCGTCCACAAAAGGCGGGTCCGTGACTGACAATGTCACGGGAGTTCAAGTCATAAAGGATGTCATAGCAAATCAGGATAAGAGCTGTCCAGATGTGAAATTGACACTGAAAATGCCTGATAAGCCAGCGAACTTGGATATCGTTTTGGCGATAGATACATCGGGAAGTATGACACAGCTCTACAATCCAAGAAATTCCAGTGAAACATACATCGACTGGGCTCAACATAGTCTGAAACCTGTCATTTCGCATTACTATCCGAATGCCAAAGTATCAATAGTGACATGGGATGATTTCACTCAAAAGAATGTAAGAGACACTCCATTTTACGATATAAGCACTCAATGGTCACTAATTGAATCAAATTTAAATAATTTGTCCGAAGAATGTAAAGAATCAGATACTACAGAGTACTCTATAGGCGTGATGAGGGCGGTTCAAAAACTTGATTCCAGAAATCCTCCTGATCCATTTAATACGGCGAGGATAATAGTATTCGTCACAGGATTGAGCGAGTTCTTGCCCCAGCCTAGGAACCTCAACTCTGTCCAAGCAAATTGGACGTTAGAAAACCAGATAACTAATGCAGTACACAGTCGCAACTATGGAACATCCACAAACTTCAATGGCTATCAAATCTACCCTGTTACTATTGGAATTGATCCAGGATATAGCTCTTCTTCGTGGGAATATGCAAACCTCACAAATATGGCCGTGAGGACACAGGTAACTGGACAACCGTCAGTTGGTCACCCGATATCCATTGACAAAATCACGGATCTGGATGTTGTTCTAAGTGAGATTCTGAAAGGCCTAAAGAATGGACCGTTGGCATTCAATGTTACCGTAACGGACTCGCTCTATCCATATTTGAACTACAGATCTTCCGAGAGTTACAAATATTTCGAGAATCACACAACAGAGTTGGTGCCACAGCCACAGACGAATTATCCTCAGAAGCCAACTACATTGATGTGGGACATCGGAACCATGTATGGCAACGAGATCTTGACTGCGGTCATCCATACCAACCTGGGCCTAGACTTGCCTGTGGACGTAACTCGCGATATGACCCCTGTGCAATTCAATGTGAACAAGTCAACGCCGATATCTCAGGTAATCTACAGGTGGTACACGGGATCTAACAAACAGATGGATTTGCCAGAAGGCAGGATTTCAGTGTCTTGCGGTGTTCCTTGTCCAGTCTGCCCGGATGTCTCATCATTAGTCAAGGAGAAAATCAACGGTTCAGAGACGGATATCAAAAACCCTCAAGAAAACACAACTGTTAAGAAGCAGCCCGGTTTCGAGGCGCTGTTCGCAGCGATGGGACTTTCCATGGCGGGATATCTCTATCGCAGGAGGATGCACTGAGATAAGATGGGACTAACTGGTCCCATCCTTCTCTTGTAGTGGATCCGTATAAGATCTTGGAAGAAGAATCTAATGGGAATTCTCGCCGTGATTTTGGATCTCCAGCAGAAAAGTGCATAGGATGGGATTTGGGTAGGAATATGACGTCATTTGGTTATGAACGCCCTCGCCAATGCATAAAGTTAATCTAGAATGTCTTATTATTGGACCCACATAAGATAAAATGGATGGGATTGAAATGTGGAAAGAGATACTTGTCGGATTCGTCCTGCTGTTGGTAGTAGGTGCTATCTTAACTCATGGACACATTGAGGTTACAAGCCCGGAAACAAAATCGATGGACATTAAGATTAGCGATATTGTACCAAATGCTGCTCTATCAGGTTTTTTGGCAAGTGTCATAGGAACGCAATCCGCCGCTAGAGCCGACCTGATCACACATACTTATCTTTGGGGCGATGAAGGCCTCTTTTCAAAAGAATATGATGTCAAAATATATGTAGCCGATCGTCTCATCCCTCCAACGTTAGGCATCACGCAAAAAGAGCTGAACGGTGTTCTAGAGTCCCTCGACAATACCTACAAAGGGATATTAGATCTAGCTAACCAGATTCCGAAATAAAGAAGAGGAGGTCAGCTCTGACCTATCGCTTTGGTCTAAGAAATGATCCTCCTCAATAGTCATAGGTACAGGCTCTACCTGTTGGAGCTGGTTTGGGTTTTTGCCCTACTCTTAAACACCCTCCGCACCCGGCCAGCTACTCACTATTTCTGATTATGGTAATAGGAAGTTTGCCAGAAGCGAAAATAGGGCCTGTTAAGAGGATGCCAAAAAGAGGGATGGATTCTTGCAGGTTACACGCACTTATTTGTGCATCGCCGCTAGTTAGCACCAAACAGCTTCTCACAGTTATAAACAAGGTTCTCTATCTTTTTATATTGTCTATCGCAATATTCCATAACCGAGAGATCCTCCTGTAAACCTAATTTCGCCATTTCTTCATCTAACGGAAATATTACATCGTATGTTGTTATTTGGAGCGGTTCAGGTTCGGGCGGCAACGTTTCAGGTAAAGGCGACTCGGTTTCATTCCTTGGATCGCCTTTGCTGTATACCAATCTCATTGTAGCCTGAATAGGAGCTCTTCGATCGGTGGCTATTACGCGAGGCTTTAGGTGGACGAAGTCCACACGCACCTTGTTTAGGAATACTGTTTCAGGATCGCTTCCCAAATTTTGCTGCTTATACCACTCTTTATATCCGGGTTTATCTCCATATTGTGAATCCATATAATTACCAGTTATGCTTCGGATTGAAGAGAGAAACGCGGACAAGGTGAATAACAGGGTGTCGTGGTTTTCATTAGTCGTAAAATTAATGTATTTCGTATATTCATAGTGGGAGATATTGAGATAGTGCTTTACCTCTCGAAGTTTAAATCTGGTCGGATTATCGATCCAATCTCTTGCTCCTGATGCAGGGGGTATCTCCTCTTTGTTGCCATTTAATCGAGCTAGCAACTCCTCAAGAGGGTAAGTCTCTAATGTTCTTTTTTCTCTTTCATCCATTCAAATCCTATGCAGTTAAAACTTGGTCGCATTTAAGATTTGTTACAAGTTGTCTGAAGATGCGATCCGGCTCATCCTCTGGCCGGTCCCTGGTTGCCATGCTTTACGCCTTCAGTTCGTGATTCAAGGTAGTTGCGATAAAGGCTTTATCGGCCTCACTGAGATCGATATCGATAACGTTTTGCTGAGCTGCTAGACCATCAGGTTCTAGCTCTGCTAATCGTTTTCTGCTATGGACTTTGCCAGAATAGAGCGTGCGGGGTTGCACCCAAGACCTTCATGAAACCGGCCCGGTTATGTTCCCTCCACAATCCTGATCTCCTCTTCTGTCAGCCTGTAAAGTTCGTAGACCAGGGCGTCTATCTGGCGGTCTGTGGCCTCTATTTGGCGCAGGAGGGCGGTCTTATCACAAAGGGCTAGGAACAACTCACCTTATTTCCACCGAGTCTTAAATTTGCAATAGCGATGTGCTAGACGTGCATTGTCTTCTGTAGTCTTTCCTCCACTACAATACGGATCAATATGATCGACTGTGGCGTCTTCAAATAGCACGATCTTATTACCACAAATATTACATTTGGAATTTTGATCGTAGAGTTTGTCTTTTAAAATCAGGGCTAAACAGCCTTGGTTCAGTTTTTGGCATACCAACCATTTTTTCAAGCATTTCTTCCCATATTCGGAACCTTAGATTTACCTTATCGGTGTTTGTTGTCCCAGTTCCACTGATGCAATTTATAAAATTCTCGTTTGACGCCATCAAGCTGATAAGTTCTTCCCTTATTGCATCACTGGATTGAATAATCTGGTTCTTCTTATATTTACTAAACCCGTACATTATTATTTCAAAAAGTCCCATGTTAATTCGTTTCTGGTTGCTGTTTGCTGGGTATCGAAAAAAGAGTGGTGGATTACAGGTTACACACACTCCTTGGAGCTAGGATTGGCCATACATTAACATTAACGGTGCTTTGGGTAAGCTGCGCTAACGTGGCTTCTTAGGTAGTCTATATCTCCGTCTTTGATTCTTAGTGCTTCTTTCCACTTATCTACTTCAGCTTTTGATAGGATAAGCTCCTCTTTAAGTGATGTAAGATCGTTGATCCTAGGGCATTACAGGAAATAATATTCTTGGCTTTATGAATATGGCAGTTGGCCGTTTCTTATGTAGCGCTTTCATGTTATCTTATATGGGGTGGTTATATAAGAAAAACAGCATCTAGCGGCCTCATGGATTCTCATCGCCAGAATTGCCACCAATTCGTTCCGTAGGATGCTATCATGGGGGCTCTGATGTGGGTATTTCACGCACAACTACATCTAACAGCTTACGAACAACATAGTTCAGGGGTCTTATGTCTTTGAAAAGAAGAACCAGATGCGGTGATACTTCGTAATAGAGCCATATAAAAATTAGGCCTAGTAAGTGGTTCGTAAGTACGGTATCCCTGTAATTGCGGAGTTTTTCAACTTGCCAAGCATCTGGATCATTGTATACAGCGGTTGCTATATAGCAGGCCTTTTTCGTTGTACGATTGTAGACACGGTTATAAGCTGCTTTTTTGGGGTTTGTTAGCCAGCCAAACCCTTTTGGTGCTCTAACCTTTGATCGCACCATGCGTTTTAGAGATGTACGTGCTGCTATCCGTTTCTTAACTGAAGGTTTCCTAATCCCAATTTTCAAAGTCATTCCCTCCGCCAGAACTGCCACCAGCTCTTAGTCCGGGACCTCTTCCTGTCTTAGCGGTAAGGGCAGCTGATTAATGCTTTGTGTAGTACGACTGCCATAAGTATTTTGCCCTGGCCTCTTCCTGGCTCGGAGGCAGTGCAGGCGTGATCTTCTCGGAGATCTGGGAAAGATGAGCATGCAAAAAGGCGATCTCATCATTTTTTAGCCGGAGAGTATCTTTGCAACGCACCAGGTCGTGATGTGTCCACGTATCTTGAAATTTTTATAACTACCTTAACCACCCCATTTTGTAGAATGCATAAAGCCCCAAGAGCATAAGAGAGCATACAAGAAAAACGACTTCGGGTATGTATAATTGAAAGCCAATTGAGTCTCCATTTTCCATGACCAGATTAACGCCAAGTAACCCACCAATTACGGACGGAATGATCGCAAGGCAAGTAATAACGGCAATTACCCGCATAATCCGATTCAGATCATATGACACGGTATTTATGTGCAACTCAATGAGAGTGTCTAGGCTTTGTTTAACATTGCGAGCAGTTCTACAAATGTATTTTGATTCTGAATGGAGTGTGTTGATGTTACGGCGATGATTCTCATTGATTCCTAAATTAAGCAAATCTTCTTTGGTTATTATTTGATCTAAGACTTGGTGGAAATGCCAGAGGTTATCGCTAACCTGCTGAATCTCCTTCTTAAAAAGGAAGGTTTTATGAAGGAATTCTGGCGAAGTCTTGTCAATAGGAATTTCTTCGAATTCACTGATTTTGTTCTCAATTTCATGAACGATCTTTCCATAATCATTCATCTTCAATTTGAGCAGCGAAAAAAGAACTTCAACAATCAAATTTTTTTTATTAATCTGATCCTTCGGTCGATTAACCCTGGTAAACAATTCACTTTTATCAGTGGTCAATGTGATGATATTAGCATCTTTAAGAACAACCAGCATACGTGGCGAAGTGATCTCCGTGGTAAGATCGGATTTGTTCTCAATTCGGGAATCCCACAGGAGAATCGAGGGGATCTCTCCAATATGGTCGATTCTCGGAAAAGATCCCTCTATAAGTTTCTTTTTGATTTCTTCGCCCGAAATTTCAGTAATTTCTTCAATATAACTAAGGTCATCTTTTGTAATCTCTTGAAAATCGACCCAAAGTGGCTTACCATCTTTCTCCAATGAAAGAGTTCCTTTCGAATATCCTCTGGTGTTACCCTCTTCGTCAAGTGTGGAAATCTTCAGAAGCCTGTCAGGTGCAGGTTCACCAGGCTTTTTCTTGCTATCTTCTATTGTCTTCGCCTTACTAGCCAGACCTAATGCCAAAAGTCCGCGAAGCGGTATGCGGAGCAGTCGTAACAGTCGCAACATGGGCGATAACTCACCACTATTTGATATTATTGGGATAGACAATGCTAATGGCGAGAAGTCCAATAGTGCGATAATGATTATGAAAATGTCAAGGACATGTAATGGATCGGTGACGAATGAAATTCTGGACTTGTCTTCCACGTATAACTTCAAGACGTATTCCGCGATAAATGCTCCAATAACGACGTAATTAACATAATCAAGGATTACTTTCATTCCAGATGATAAATCATGATCAAGAACCGGAAAAATCACTGCCAGGGCTAGAACTGCCACAAGTCCGATCATCACGTCATCATTAAATATCCTATAAACAGCTTCCCTCCTTAACATATGTCTGGGATCATGGTATAGGATGAAGAACTTTTGGGGAGGTTAGTCGAATGGATTGTGACGCGTGGTTATACCCGTACTCAATCGCCAGTGATCGTTGATCATGGCGATCTTTTTTGCATTCCAAAAAAATCTATGGCATTTTTCAGGAATTAAGCCTAATGCCACAGAACCGATTATCAGGAAATCCGTTTTTATCAACCCTATTTAATCATTCTTTTTTAGCATTTTCTTTCCAAAATTCGCTTTTACTTATAGTATTTATGTAAGAAGTTAGTCGTAATATCGGCTCAATACCGCCATGCACAAAAACGTTATCAATGAAAGCAAAAGCTCTTTGGAGCACTTTTCTATCTCACTCATCAGGATGTTGCGCTCTGGATTGTGGGCCGTAATTTGGTTCCAGCCGATGCTGCTTTTTCGATAGCTGGCAATTGTCGATAATTAATTCCATAGTGTTTGGAATAGGCAGTTTGCCAGAAGCGAAAATAGGGCCTGTTAAGAGGATGCCAAAAAGAGGGATGGATTCTTGCAGGTTATACATACTTTAACGCGGAAGGCGGGATTTAGCGGGCTCAGATGGGTTGGCCGCCTGGGTGATATCCCATGATACTTTTTTGTAATTATCTAAACCGGTCGCCAACGCATTAAGCGCCTCTCCGACATCTTTTATATCTGATGCAACACCACGAAGCGTTAGTCCTTCTATTTCGGTTGCCTGCACCTTTGCTTCTAAATTTTCAAAGAGCTTGGTTAAGATTTTCTCGATTTTCTCATCCATCGCCGGCATTGATTGAGCTAACTTTTCATGCATAATACAGGATTTCATGGAAGCTATATAAAAGAAGAGTGGGGGAATCACACAAGGGGCGTCGCGTCGTCTCAGTGTCCATCCGCTCCCTCTCTGGCATGGCCTGATTCCTGCATCAAATCGGCCTTGGTGCTGTCCGGCTCCTCATCGGGCCGGTCCTTTGCCTGCTTTCGCCTCCGCCTCATATGCACTAGATCGGTACCCTTGGGTCGTCTTCTTTCATCCATTCTATTATATCGGTGGCCCAGGATAGAGGCTTACCCAGCTCTTTTGCTATGCCGGCAGGGGTCTTCCCTTCTCCCAACATGTCTCTAACGATGCCCCTCTCTGCTCGATCTCCCGGCGAAAGGTAATCGTCTTTGACAAGGAATGTACAGCCGCAATTAAAACATTTATATTTAAAATACGATCTAAATTTATCCTCACCCTCTCCTAGATCTGTATAGCGTTCATGCAGAGGTTTGCCCGCCTGGTCCTCCTGGCACATAGGGCAAAATATTGATCTTTCAGGCTCCATAGTATCATCATCCTGCTAAAGCGTTGTGTGTGTATTTAAATGAAGAGATCCTCGACCAGGTGCTATACACACATCCCACATCAAAGGAGATCGTCGATCCTAGGGCACTACAGGCTATATCCTGAAAGATCCATGCCACCAGGACGAGGATAACCAAGAAAAAACTAAGACCTTCATAAAATCAGCCCGGTTATGTTCCCTCCACAATCCTGATCTCCTCTTCAGTAAGCCCGTAAAGCTCGTAGACCAGGGCGTCTATCTGTCCATCAATGGCTTCAATCTGGCGCTAGAAGGATGTCATCTGCCTGGTTTCCAATAGATTTAACGAATTGACAATTCCCCCTTCTATAATGTACAAATGTGTACATCACTTTCGCCACACGCACGGACCATGGTTAATAACTTTGTCTGGGAGATCTCAAGTGTTTACTTTATAACCAAGTGAAGACACATATTTCCCAAAAGATTTTGATGGAGTTCGGAGCGCAAAGCGAATAAACTCAGAACGAGATATTAGTCCGTTAGGTTTGATCATCAAGATTCCAGGGGCATAATTGGTTGCTCCGGGAAACAAAACGTGGGGTCTGGCCTCTGGCGAGAACACCAGATCCCAGGAAAAGTTTATGACAAAGACAAATACGACCCTGGGGAATTTAAACCCCGCGGTCAACGGCCCGACCGGAGGTTGTCTTCCGTCGGGAAACGACTGCACAACGTGGTTTTGCAACGATCTAAGGACCATTATCGCAACAGCGGGCAAAGTCCTGGAGCTTCTGGCTAAAAATAAAGACATGGAGATTCAGTTGATTGGAACGCTGTCGTCGAGTCGAGACAACTATCTGACGATCCTCGATCACACTGGGGACTTCCCCTGTCTTGACGAAGTAATTCGCCGTTTGGATAACTCTGAGATTATTGACTTTAAGCACTGGGAGAGACTCGACCCGAACCACGTATTCCTTGTGTATGGTCCTGGTGATCGCATTACAACATTATAAGCAGGCGTAATTCACGCCAGCCCCTTTTTTTGCACCTAGTAGCCCACGTTACTCGGCATCCACAAAGGCTATAATTTCGTTAGGTGCCGCCAATTGCCTATCCTCTAGGTAAGGATCTCTCACCATATCCAAAAGGTTTGTGGGAAGCATGGGCCTTTGATAAGGTCGTTGGAAAAGACTTTGGGCCAACTTCAGGATATCATCACAGAAGCTCTCCAGCCCCTCCAGGATCAACTTTCATCGCAGGATGATATAACTTTTTTAGCTTGATACCAAAGTCTCAGCCATGGCCGCCATGCAAGAGCAAGATATAGATAGATTGGCTTTTGACATCTGCAAGGATCGCCAGAGACTTGCAAAGCAGGAGAACGTGGAAGTCCAGCCCCGCCAGAAGGACCGGGCCGATATTCTCCGGGCTTTGGTAGTTGCCAATGGTGGTAAGATGTTATTGAGTAGTGCACGGCAAAAGATGCACCTCCGCAAAGATCAATTTTCACAGATGCTAAAGGGTTGTGATTTTGTAGAGGTTAAGCCGTTACACTCAGACAAAAGAAAGATGGTTATTATATTAAAAGATGAATTAGTTTAAATAAACCATAAACTAATATTGCATCATTCTTTGGGGTGATGTAAGAAAGAATAAAGTTGGCTTGAAATTGCTAACTTTACTATACTACTTACTTTAGGAAAGAGGAATATATAGAGAAATATATGATATAATAGAGAAATAGGGAAAGAAGAGAAAATTAGTTTATGGTTTACGTAAACTAATTTTCAAGCATTTCTTTTTCCATCTTTTCAATGACTGGATCTAGCTCGGATACCTTCTTTTTTATCTCCTGTCTCAAGTCTTTTATTCTATTCAATTCGGCTATAGTGGACATGCAGCGAACTCGGAACACTAAAAAAAGAGGGTCATCCTCTTTGGCCATTATGTCTGGCGGGAAAAAATTGTACATCTCTTTTATTTGACTTGCTAGAGGCGATGGAATTAACTTTCCTGAAGTCTGATCCAGATTGTGAGCAGAATTATTTCTTATTGTTTGAATTATTTTCACATTTTTTTCCAAATTTTTACCATCTTTGCCGTCAAAAAGTCCAAGTGCCTTTGCGATAATGGTCTTTTCTTTGAACCCAAAGTTAGGGTTACGGGTTGTTGTTGTTATAAGGGGATGCTTGAATGCGAGATTGATAATCATGTCAATGTGATTTTCAACCAACTGATGCATGATGATAGATAGCCATCTCATGTCTTGTATATCTATATCTTTCATAAATCCATCGGATGGTACAATCATTATGTAATTATATTGTCTCATGACGGTCATTTCCAGAACTTCCACCAGCCTTTTTTCTTAATCTCTTCCTCACCCGGCTTTAAGGCAAATTGGCTGATGCTTTGGGTAAGCTGCGATACATGGCTCTTGAAATAGGCAATATCGTCATCCCTGACTTTAAGAGCTTCCTGAAATCTATCTCGATTGGCACTTGCAGCGGCAAGCTCTTCTCTAATATTTGCCAGTTGGCCAACTTCGGATTGCTGCTTAAGGAGTTCATCCTTTATTTGCAGGTTCGCAGACTTGGTATCATCAATATCTTTCTTCAACTTTGTGATTTCCGACTTAAGTCCTTTTGTCTCCTGCCAGCGTTCTGTGGCCTCAGAATTGGCTTGTTTGATCTGTTGCTTGAGTTTATCAAGTTCATCGTTCTTCATCAGTAGTTCATCATTAAGATGCGCTATCTTCTGGCGTTGTTCATCGCCAAGCATCTTTTGTTCATCGTTTAGACGCTTGTTTTCATCACGGAGCTTCATCGCTTCATCATTTTCTTCATCGCAGCGCGAGGTCAATAGCCGCTTGTGATGATTAAGTTCATCGTTTAAGCGTTGGTTTTCATCACGGAGCTTTATCACTTCATCGCTAAGTTTCATCGTGTCTAGGTCTTCTTCACCATCTTTACGTTGCAGCTTCTCTGTTATTGCCACTCCGATCCACTGTGCTCGACTCAGACCGATTTCCTCAACTGCATTATTCATGCGATGAAAGACTTCATCGTCTATCACTCCGTAGACCCGCTGCATGCTGCACCTCAATGATGAATTAGCGATGAAGATTATTCATCGTTTCGGTGTATTTAATTCTCACTCGAAAAAGTTCTATGTCATTAAGTGATGCGCTTGAGAAAATGTCCTAGAATTAGTCCAAGCTTCGTATAGGGCCTTCGACCAAAGCTTAATAAAATAACGTGACCTATGTGTTTCAAGCGCGGGCTTGGATATGATATTATGACAGATGATATTTTAACAACAGCGAATGCAATTGCTGGTATTATAGGTTTGTTGGCCGGGGGCGTTGGTGCATTCGTCTATTTTCGCGTGGGCTTGGAACATAGATTGACAAAATTGGAAGCCGCGTTGCCAGAAGGTAGATTGGATGTGTATGATAAGAGATTAGGTGATTTGGAGCAAAAAATGGCCGAGCTAGGGTTTATGTTTGAAATCATCAGAGAAGTTGGAACTGATCGTTTTGGAGATGTTTTTGGGAGGAGGCATCCATGAGTGCTTCGAGCTATGAAGGACTGGCTTATCAAACCAGCCACGCGAATAAAGTAAGAGAAATAAATGATAAAATCAGGAGTTGGGGTCAGTTACCAGGGGATCCATATGAATTGACAGATCCCAAGCCGTTCGCACAGGTGAGATCGGATGTAGGGGCTTTCCTAAAGAAGGAAGGCGATAGAATTAAAATCCACACCACGAATGTGGGCGATCTCGAAATCAGCGAAGATGAGTTAGGAGACCGTATAGGCACTGGTTTGGACTTTCTTGAGTTGCTTTCACGTCGTCTCGATGCGTTTAAGGACTTGATTTTCCAAAGGGTAAGAGATAACGGTCCAAATGTTTGACTTTCATTTTGGGTAATAGAGCTGGTAAATTATGCACGTTGCACGCACTTGAATCTAGTGCTCATCTAGACCAGAATCGCAGCCCATGATATTTTTATAAATATGCTTTCGACCTCGTAATGTATGATGTTGCGCGCTGGATTGTGGGATGAACTTCGAACTGTATTGTTCGCGTCATAGCAATAGATCACGTTCTGAGTCTTCTATCGATGTCCACAAGTTGCGAATCACGCGGAGTCGAGGACCGTAAACTCATTTCAGCGCTGCAAGATATACTTCTGTTAGGGTTTAGTGACGGCGATAGGTCATAAACGCGTTGCAATTCTTCCTGCAAACGTTGTTTCTCTAATTCTAATTCTTGTTTCCAATCAAAAAGCATTTTACAGTCAGATTTCCATCGATTGCGTTCGCCCTCACATACACTTAAATTGTCTAGATAATTATTTGCTTTGTCTTTCCATGCTACTAAATCAAGTTCTAGTTGTTGGATTTCTTCATTTTTTTGAGTATAAACAGATGTAGTAGCCTGAGATATCCTTTCATCTACATGATTCAGTTTTTCTTTTGCTTTGATCAATTCTTTGCTTTGGTCAAGATTTCCCTTGGCAAATAACAAAATTGCACCTATTAATAAAACAACGGATATGCTAATAAGTTCCATGTGCACTCCTGTTAATGAAAGAACACCAAATACAAATCCAAAAAAAGAAAGTATAAATGCTGATTGATTCCAAAACCTTAAGCTTCTCCAAGCAGCAGATATTTCTAGTAGATCCATGATAAAATAATGGATTATTCAGTATATAAAGCGTTTCATGAGTCATATGTCAATGGCGGTGCAAAAAGTGCTCAATCATAGCGGAATAAAAGTGCTCACCTCTACGACCTTTGCGTTAGCCCGCAATGAGAGAGGTGATGCTGAAACAAGAGGTGGCTACCGATATGAAGGATTTATACCGCCAGGGATTGAGCATATCCGAGATATCCAAGATCACAGGATACAATAGGAGGACGGTTCGAAAATATGCAAAAACGAGCGTACCTCCAACTTCCAAGAAACGCAAGCGAAAATCCAGCAAATTAGATAACTACAAGGATTATATAATTTCTCGACTCAATGCCCATCCACTCACAGCATCTCGAATTTATCGCGAGATCAAAGACGAGGGATTTGCCGGAAAATATACCATCGTAAAAGATTTTGTAAGATCGGTTCGGCCTAAGATCGGTGTCCCTGCCGTCTATCGATACGAAACCAAGCCGGGAAAACAGTCGCAGGTCGACTGGGGCGAATGTGGTAAAATCGAGATTGATGGAAAGATCCGAAAGCTCTATTGTTTTGCAATGGTTCTGGGATACTCGCGAATGAGGTATGTAGAATTCACTCTATCAATCGATGCTCCAACTTTCATCCAATGCCATTTGAACGCATTTGATTTTTTTGGAGGTTATACGGAGGAGATTCTCTACGACAATATCAAGCAAATCATCATAAAAAGGGCAATCAAGTCCACCGAATCG
>Ga0182011_10002215_pt1 | contig 16578 bp, 17 predicted proteins | sample 711E1DmetaG_FD_120481 | JGI IMG/M metagenome (GOLD analysis project Ga0182011, IMG submission 120481) | Permafrost microbial communities from Stordalen Mire, Sweden - 711E1D metaG | ecosystem: Environmental > Terrestrial > Soil > Wetlands > Permafrost | place: Sweden: Stordalen | collected... | reverse complement strand
GGTGCTAAACCAGTTTTTGTGGATATAAATCCTCAAACCTACAATTTAGACCCTTATAAAATTGAAGAAGCCATAACTGAGAAGACCAAAGCTATCATGCCAGTACATCTCTATGGTCAGCCAGCAGAAATGGATCTTATAAATCAGATAGCAGAAGAAAATGATTTAAATATCATTGAAGATGCAGCCCAGGCTCATGGTGCACTTTACAAGGGTAAGATGGCTGGATCATTAGGTGATATTGCATGTTTCAGTTTTTATCCAACTAAAAATATGACAACTAGCGAAGGTGGGATGATCACCACTAATAACAGTGAATTAGCAGACACAGCTCGTATATTAAGATCGCATGGTGAAACAGAACGCTACAATCACACTATATTGGGCTATAACTTTCGCATGACTGATATAGCTGCAGCTATAGGATTAGTTCAACTTAAAAGATTGAATAAGTTCAATAATAGCAGAATAGAAAATGCAAAGTATCTTACAACCCATATAAAGGAGATTCATGGAATCACTCCTCCGTTTGTAGCAGATCAGGTGAAACATGTATTTCATCAATACACTATAAGAGTGGAAAATAATAATCGAGATAAATTAAGAGATTATCTCACTGAAAAAATGATAGGAACTGGAATTCATTACCCTAAAACAATTTATAGACAAAAACTCTACCAAAACTTAGGGATTAAAGGAAACTGTATTCAAGCAGATAAAGCTGCTTCAGAGGTACTTTCAATACCAGTACATCCTGATTTAAAAGCAAATGATTTAAAAGAAATAATAGTTGCCTTAAAAGATGCTTCAGAAAAGATTTTGAATTAAATTCCAACAAATTTTTATTGGATGGGATACTTCAACTAAACCTTTAATTTTTTTTCAAGTTCTTATTTAATTAATTTGGAATTTATAAGCTTTAAGCTCCAGTATCTAATTACTAAATTTAGATATTATTTAAGGGTTTATTGGGAGACTAATCAAACTCTCTAGCACTTTTATTTGATATTATTTCTTGGGGAGTGTTTAAGACATTTTTTTCTTTACAGATAATACTTTCTCTTCTATAGTCTCTTCTTTATCCCGACGATCATCTATTTTAACGCTGGTGGCTACTCGCTGAGCCCCCTCTTTAAAAACAGCTTCATGAGCCATTTTTATGGAATCAAAAAGTTTTTCAGGGTCATTAGTCTCTATAATAGTTCCCATACCAGTTATATTATATTTAACTCCCACTTTATCCAGAGCAGAAATTGCAGCAGCTACATACTTGCTGAGACTAGTCTTGGAGGTTCCTATAGGTATTATGGTAAGTTCTGCAGATATCATAGTTCATATATATGTTTCAGTTCCCATATATTTTTTATGGAAGCCCTGAATAGAGAAAAATTCAATTATAATCTAGAGAAAAGGGTTAGAAAGGTAATTGAGGATTATAAATTACTAGAAGATGGTGAAAAAGTAGCAATTGCACTTTCTGGTGGAAAAGATAGTATTCTAACTATGTTTCTTCTAGATAAGTTTCGAAACGAATTTAATTTACAATTAGTAGCTATTTCCGTCGATGAGGGTATCTTAGGATACCGAGAGGAGGGTTTAGAAACAGCACGTAAACATGCTGATTTATTAGAAATTGAATTAATAGAAAAATCATTTAAAGGGGAATTTGGATTACAATTGGATCAGATTCACAGTCTATACAAAAGTGCCTGCATACCATGCGGAGTTTTCAGGAGACATGTCCTCAACAAAACCGCTTATCAGTTAGGTGCAGACAAGTTAGCTACAGGTCATAATCTGGATGATGAAGTTCAATCATATCTAATGAGCTTTGCCCGGGCTGATTTTCGGAGATTCTCCAAGTTTGGACCTAAATTAGATAGAATCCACCCTCAACTAGTTCCCAGAATCAAACCGTTATGGAGGATTCCTGAGAAGGATGTGGGTATTTGGACGGTTCTCAATGGAGTTGATGTGCATTTTGCAGAATGTCCTTATTCTAAACAATCATTAAGAGCTAAATTAAAGAATTATTTAAATAAAATAGAAGAAGATTATCCCGGCACAAAACTAAACATATTAAAATCGTTTGAAAAGACTTTTAAGCATAATAAAACACTTACTGAACTGTTTAAATGTGAAAAATGTGGCGAGGCATCCTCTTTAAGAATCTGTAAAACATGCGAGATGCTTGATGATATAAATAAAAAAATAGAATAGGGTGTACAATCTCTCGAATTTCTAATTTTATTTAGCTCCAAAACTGCACCAGTTTTCACATTTCAATGAATCTGTTTTTTTTTAAAGATGCATTAATCACTAGTTTCTAAGTTTCAACTATCTTAGGGTAAAGTGGAGTTTACAAAAAATTAAATATTAATTGTAGTACAAAAGTTATTATGAATATCTTAAAGGATTAATGAATTTATTTTGGCTTTTTGGGCCACGAATAAACCTGATTTTTTCGTAATGTTGATTTTACCTCTACTTTTGAGAATACTTTTAACATATCCTTTAAAATCTTCCTTATTAGGGCCTTTAATGATTTTATTTACTTTTGTAGACAAAATATAGTTAACTAACGGCTCAGCATCTGTAACTTCCAAATTATCATAATATGTCATGATTCTAATATCTTCAAAACTTTTGCCTAACAGTTCTTCTCCATTTTCTAGGCCAAATGCACGTGCAAGAGGATTTAATGAAAATGAAATATCATCATCATAATTGGATACTAATTCAGTTAATTCTTTCATATAATTTAATCCAAATGTGGCCGCATAAAGTGTACCACCCGGTTTTAACACTCTACTAATTTCAGATAAGGCTTTATCCAGGTTCTGAATATGGTAAAGCATATAATTTGCAATAACAATATCAAATAAACCATCAGAATAAGGGATTTGCTCCGCATTTATTACATTGAATTCAAATTTATCTAATGCGGTATTTAAAATATTCCTAGCATCATTCAACATCCCTTCAGAGAAATCTGATAATATAATATGTGAATCATTTGGTATTCTATGCAGATTTGATCTCCACAAAAGCGCATTTCCACAGCCAAGTTCTAATATTCTAGCTCCTTCAGGAAATTTAATCTGATCAAATACCCAAGACGTCCATCTAAATGGATTAGTTCCAAATCTCCTATTTAATTCAACTCTTGCCTCGAAATTCTTTGAATCTGCGTACTGTTCTAAAATTAAACTTGAATTTCTCATTTTCTGTATTCTCTATTCATGGTCCTTACTTTAACTTTTGCTTAATTTTTTTCTGAATTGAGCATATAATTACTTCAAAAAAAATAAGGGATGAAATCATTATACAATTAATAATATTAAATTATTCACATATTTTACTGATTTCACCAACACCTTTACTCCTACCCTCACGAAATATTAGTTTTTGTCCCTCTCGAATAGCGTAAGGTCGATATTTGAATCTCATCCTAATTTTACCAGAGTCTCCAGCTGAAAGATATTCCTTATTCAAAGGTTGAAATATTGTAGTCTCCGCGATAGTTTCAATGTGAGTTATACATTCATACCCTTCTTTTATAGTTGTGGGATGTACTAATATAGTTACATCTGCCTCAAATTCCCTTACTGGCTGTGGTTTATAGAGTAAATCTGAGATGATCATGCCTCTTTTAATGGAATGTACTTCAGCTCCACTAATGGATATTCCCACCACTTCTCCGGCTTCTGCACTGTCTTTTTTATAGTAATGCATTTCTATTGAACGTACACTTATAGGAATAAATTTTCCAGAGCTGGTAGGTCCTAAAAGAAGTTTATCACCTTTTTTAATCTTTCCTTGTCTCACGGTTCCACTTACCACAGTTCCCACACCTAAAACGGAATATATCCTGTCGATATACATCATGAATGGTTTTTTACACTCACCATCAGAAGGAACCTTTAACTGATAGAATAATTCATCAAGAAGCTCCAATCCAACTCCAGTAACAGGTGATACTTTTATCACCGGCACCAAATGTTGATTCATGTTTTTAGCGACAAATACTGCGTCTTCAGCTGATTTAACCATGAAAGGGATTCTTCCAACCAACTTTAAGAGTTCAAATGCTTTATTTTTAACTTCTTTGACTCTAGTACTGGTTACTATATCTATTTTAGTAATAGTCACCATTATAGGCAGTTCCATAGCCAACATAATTCCTAGATGTTCCTTAGTTATGTGAGTAGGGCCTTGATCAGCGGCGATGGTTAATAAACCGTAGTTCAATTTCTGACCCACAATCCCACGGATAGTGGTTCGAAGCCAAGGTTCATGCCCCACGGTATCTACAAATGAAACAACTTTTTCGCAATGCTCCACTACTTTAGACTTTTCTTTTTTCTGAAGGGGATTTTTAATACGTACCGGACTCCCACCACGGAATCCATAGACCGCAAAGGAAAGATCTGCTGAAAGACCTCTCTCTATTTCATGTTTTTGCACGTCTAGGAATATTCGGGTTCTTCCCGAACCATTATCCAAGGATCCAGTAGTGAGAGTACCCACCAAAGTGCTTTTGCCATGATCTACATGTCCCGCCACTCCAACTAGAAGATGTTCTCGTTTGAGATTACTATTTTTACATATTAAAGCCTTAGCTACTCTTCCTTTACCTGCTTCCTGATATTGTGTGTTTGAAACTTTAGCTCCAATTTCTTGGGCTACTTTCTTCAGAACAAAGATTGATTCTTTCATCTCCTCATCCTTGAGACCCACAAGTTTTCCATCATCATCGACCCCTATAAAATAAACAGCTTCACCATCTCCTTTTTCCATTCTATACTTCATCTGGGATGCAAGACGTTGGATTCGATCCTTTTTAAGGTGATAATTTTCTTTAAGATTCTCTTTAAACTCAATGTTCCTTCTTTCGCCATCCTTGGTAATATCATAGATATTGGACGTCATAAAAATCTGCTTCACCTAATTTTATGAATGAAAATCTGAGAGAATTATATTTAAGAAATTTTCTTAAAATGAAACTATTTTATTATATGTTGAATAATTTGAACATTTCAGCGTAATTTATCAGCAGTAGTTAAATATCCGGAACCATACTTTTCTTCCTGCAGTTTCCTAATAATTTCTGAGGCACTTAGAACGTTTTCAGCTTTATGTAGAATTTTCATCTCTTTAACTTTCAGGACTTCACCGCAAACACAACTTTTCCTGATGACTCCCTCTTTAGCGTATACTGCACGCCCACAATTACATCTGAATACGAGATACATTTTTAATCACTTTTAAGGGAAATTTTCCAAATATCCATATTAAAGTCTATATGAATCTCTAGTAAATATTACCTTTGGAATGCTAATCCAGAAATAATTTATCTTTCTACTTTATAATTTGGTAAAAATATAAATTATCAACAAGTTTTTCGATTGGTTAATGATAAATTCTAGGGAATAAAATAGACTTATTGGCGATTTTACAATAAAAATAATTTTTTAAAAAAAAGATTTGATTTAAGTTATTTTTATAAAAGTAAAATTTAAATTTTTAATACAGTACATCAAGAATAATTAAAAATTAACGAATAAAATTATTACTCTTTTCAATTAATACTTAATTTTTAATCTTTAAAAGTTCTGATAATAAAGGTATCGTCTCAGGGTTATTCATGAAGTCTTTAATCCCTTTCTGATGCCCTGCACCTACTACTGCCACTACATTCTCTTCTGAAGGTATATCCAGTAGCATACGAGCCATATAAGCATCTCTCTCAGTTACCAATACATCAAATGCTTTGGGGGACATTTTCTGGAAGTATTCCATAACTTCAGATAAAGTATCACTTTCTTTGATTTTTTCAATATCATCTACTACTTCGCCGCGACTGAAAATTGATCCTAATAATCCAGAAGCAAATTTAAGCTTTTCCCAAAGACTCATCTGATTTAAAGCCCTTTTAAGTGTAACCTGTATGTCCCGATCTATAAGCACCACTCTAGCACGCACTTCTTCTGCAGCTTCAATAGCAACCATCATCTCTGAACCCGGTTTCACGCCCACATCTTCACCTATCCTCTTCTGCATGTAGGAAAGAAACTTGCTAACAACAAATATGGTTAACTGATCATTTTTAATTAACTCCCTTACCTTAACATCTTTTTGTTGATTTTCACCCATTTTTTCATTCAAGAGATTATTATAACGGGCTAAATCTAATTCAACCGCCACAAGGTCTGGTTCAATTTCCAGTATGGCAGCTTTAACTTCTTCTATGCTCTTTTCAGAAACATGTGCAGTGCCAATTATCCTAAGTGATCCTTTTTTCTGTAATTCTTGTTCCATATAAAATCATTTCAAACTTTTTATAACACCATTTTTATAAATGGGTATTGTATCATAAATATTTCTTTTAAGCGAAAATTCAATGTCTTCTTCAAATCCTAATGCAAGTAGCCCCGCTGCAGATTCCGAACCTTTAACAGCATCATTCACCATATTCTTATCAGAAGAAGCCATTAATGCAGCCAACGCCATTTCATCCATTTCCAGGTCTTCTTGGTGGATTTTTATGCAGGATATTATTTCCCCAGCACCTAAAAAATCTTCTATAACGAATTTTCCATTTACACCTGCCATAACTAATTCTATGTGTTCATCTGCAAGTTCAACAGCTTTCATAGCAACGGCTGCAGCATTTATAAAGGATCCTATAAGAACTTTTGCCTTCATACCTTCCAACACCCTCGTACCATTAGTGGTTGTGAGGACTAGAACGTCTCCACCGAAATTTTGTACATCCACGGGAGAATTACCCACATGAAAACCTTCTATTTTTGCACCTCCCCGCTCACCGGCTAGAGTAACATCCAGTTCTCCCGCCAGATGCACGGCCTTTTCAATAGTCTTTACAGGTATGATGGAATCAAAACTTTGAAGAGCTGATGTTATGGTGGTGCTTGCTCGCAGAGCATCTATCATTATGGCAAGATCATTAGAATATGATCTCTCCAAGCTAAGGGAAACTCTCATAGAAAAAAACACCAGAATAAAAATAATTAAATAATAGAGTTGAATAAAAAAATCAAAAATTCTGTGAATTCATTAGATTTTTATTCTTAAAAATAGGTAAATTTTAATTTATACTTTTTCAGCAAAAGCAAACCTTCTTCTTACGGAGGTTATCTTAACCTTTACCTCATCACCTTCTTTTGTATCAGGCACAAAAACGACAAAACCTTCTATTCGGGTTATTCCATCGCCTTCTTTACCTACATCTTCAATTTTAACTTCGTATTCCTCTCCTTCTTGAATGGGAGCTGTTTTTGGACCTTCATCTGTTCTAAACAATTCATTCACATCCTATAGACTAACATAAAACAGTCTTAGTAATATTTTTTATGTTTAATTAATTATATAAATTCTTTGGTGGAATCATTTTTTGAATTTTTTTTATAATGATAAACTATAAATCAAAATATATTCATTTTTAAAAATGCTATAATATTAAATTATATAATAATATGAGATTAATTAATGAAGAATAAAATTGATAAATCTAAACTTTTAATTGTCACCACACCCATGTGTCAGGGAATCCTATTATTAGCAGGCTTATCAGATTTTAGAGTAACTAAAAATCAGGATTATACCAATGCAGATTTCGCAGTCGTTCTATCCGAAACTGAAACCCCTGAAAATTCTAACACTCAATTCATAAAACTGAAGTTGAACACATTCTCCCAAATAGAAAAAAGCATCAAAAATATAGCAGAAGTCCTGAAAATGGAAACAGAGAACGTAAGATTAAATAAACAGCTAAAAAATTTTTTCATGAAAGCATCATACTTCCAGAAAAAAAGGAATGAAAATCGAAAAATAAAAGTTAAAGTATATTCAAATTTTTTAAGAGAGATTGTTGAAGACATGGGCTTCCGAATTGTGACTGATGATAATTATGATTATCTAGTTTATCCTGATTATCTGAAGAATGAAATAAACAGAGAAATTAATTTTGCTGGTGAAAGAGCCATTGGATTACCTTCACACAAGAATGCGTCATTAAATCCCATTAAAAGAGCTGAAATACGGTATAAAATACTGGAGAAAAACTTATGTATGAAACACTGACATACACTGGGGGAATTTACAAACACGAGGAAATAACCGAGTTAATAGAAGATCTAGGTGGATTCGTGCTTCAAGAAAATATCAGTCAGATGGATCTGGTTTTAACCCTCGCCGTTCCCATTGAAGATGTTGAAAAAGTGGAGGAAAAAGCAAAACAACTTTTGGGAAAAGTTAAAATAGCCCCCATGGCTGGAACCGAAATTGCGATAGTTTCACCTACCCTAGCTAGGCAGCATCTTCCCCATTCCGCATGTGATATATCTGAATACCTGCGTCGTTACGGGGCCAAAGATAATATGATTGGACTACAACGTGGAGCAGGAAAAGGTATATCCCGTATTTCTGAAGATGAGAAGAAACTTATCGAAGAACATGACTTGGCAGTTTTTGCTTTAGGAAGCTTTAGAGAGTGTATATTAAACAAATCTCATCTTTTTGAAGATATAGAAATCCCGGTGATTGTAACTGGCGCACCACAAATAAATGTGGAAGATATACATGGAGCAGATGCATATGTAGGAGGTCTAGGAAGGATACCACGCAGACTTAAAAGAGGAGAAAATATAAGAGCGCTTAAAGAATTAGTGAGGGTTGCAGAAGGAATTCTAGATCAGAAAAGAGTGGATATGTCAGATGATCCTCCAATTGTACCGTCTATTTTAGTTAAAACAGAAATAGAAAACCAGGTGCCAGCTATGAAACAGGTTTACTCCCCTGCACCAGTAGTAAGCCAGTTAGATGGAGTTAGAGTTAAACTAAACTACGAAAAGTATCATGATGAAATTGCAGATGTGAAGGTTAATGATAAAAGATTACTCGACATATCAGAAATTGGGAAATCCATGATGTACGATTATATACTAGTCAAACTTCTGCCAGAAACTTCTATAATCTAAACAACTTATTTATTGAATAATTTATTCTATTATTTTTATACTCTATTTTTGTCCATCAAAAATCTATTACAGAGGTTAATAAATTTGAGAAAAATGCTTCGATCCATAATGGCCACATCATTATTTTTTTTAGGGTTTTTAATCCTTAATTATGCTGTTTTATATGGTGTGAGTACTTTTTTCAATTTACCCAGAACAAATACACTATACATTTTGATATTAATTGTAACTCTGTCTTATCCTATTTCATCCTCGCTAGAACGGATGTTTTCAAACATATCATCTAGAATATTTTATTCCATTTCTGCAGCATGGTTTGGAATATCAATCTATATAATTATCTTATTAGTGTTATATTCAATATTTATTCTCTTAATCAGTTTTTTAATAAAAATATCCACTCTAATTATAGGAGAACTATTAATTATCATAGCAGTTTTGGTGAGCATATATGCAATAATTAATGCCACTCGCATGGAAGTTAAAGAAATCAATGTTCATATAGATGGCATCAAAAATGATATCAAGGCTGTTCAGCTCAGTGATGTTCATATAGGTCCCATAAGAAATTTGGGATTTATTAAAATGATAGTAAATAAAACCAATAAGCTAGAGCCTGATATAATTTTCATTACCGGTGATCTTTTTGATGGAACATCAAAGATTCATAAAGATATTCCTAAGGCTTTGAACAGGTTCAATGCTCCAACACTATTTGTAACAGGTAATCATGATGTTTACCAAGGTTTAAGTGAAGTTTCCAAAATTTTGGGTAAAACCAAAGTGAAAACACTTACGAATGAAGTATTCCACTTCAAGGACTTGCAAATAATAGGGGTGGATTATTCTTCAGAGAAAAGATATCTAGAAAAAATACTCCAGGACATTGAATTCGACAGAAATAAACCCACCATTCTCTTGTATCATCTACCAAGGGAATTTCAGACAACTAAAGATGCTGGAATTCAACTGCAACTTTCAGGTCACACTCATAATGGTCAGTTCTTCCCTATTAACTATATGGTAAAAACGATTTTTCCCTACATTAAAGGTCTATATGATTATCAGGGAGCACATCTCTACGTATCTCAGGGTACAGGGACCTGGGGGCCTCCAATGAGGCTTGGTTCAAGATGTGAGATTACATTAATTAAAATAAAAAAATGATTAGTATCGATAAAATTTACTCAGTTAAAAATAAAATTGATGTAAAATTAGTTATTTATTTTTTTTCTAATCCCAAAGAAGTTTATAGCTTCTATTAAATCCTGGAAAGCATATAATTCAGCTTTAAGCACTTCTTTTTTACTAAGGGTGCTGCTCATCTCACCATCTACAGAAAGTTTATCCGGCCCTCTGGCTACTATTCTCTCCACACCATCACGACTTAAAACTTCTTCTGCTCTCTTGTCATGCACGAAGGCACGTCCCGGAATTAAAACTGTTTCTTTTAGATCTTTAAGGTCTATTCCTTCTAAATCCTTCTCGGTTATAAGACATCCTATATCTTTATCTGCGGTAACTACATTTACCAAGTCTTCTGCCCCAATATTAGTGATGATCTTTTTTATGAAGGGTGCTGCAATTTTGCTGGTTAGTATAGTAGCTTCAGATGTAACTTCAGATAAAATATCCAAATATTCCTGGTTTTTGCTTTTAGAAAGAGCAAATGGAGCATCATTTCCCGGGTCACAAAGTGGAGTCCCCGTAACCTGGAAACTAAATTCTTTATTTAACTGCCGAACCAGATTTTCAAATTCTTCAAGAGAATGTGGGGTCAAACCATTGATAATCGGTTCATTACCCAATATAAGGCCTTGATTTTCAAAATTAGCAAATCTCATGAGTATAAATGCTTTGGCACCCCATTCTTCTAGATCACTGCAGGTTTGAAATAATTTATCACCATCATTAGCTCCAGGCACTATTACCGCAGCAGCATGTACTTCACAGTTTTCACTGAATATTTTAAGAGCCTTTAACGATTCTTCCGGGTTTTCATCACCCATCCACTTTTTCCTAAGCAAAGCATCAGTTGAAAAAACAGTAAAAGTTACTTCTTTTACACCAAGCGAGAGTAGATCCTCAGCTATTCGCGCATCATCTATTCCTTTACCACTAGTGTAACCTAAATGAATAGGTAGATTCAATTGCTTAAATGCAGATGCAACTTCCAGTAAATGTGGATAACAGCTTACATCTCCCCCTCCACTAATGTTGACTTTTAAATCATGGTCCCGATATTCGCCTAGCATCAATGAATTTTGAACAGAGTTAACAACAATGAATGGGGGAATAAACTCACTTCCGATCTCTCGAACACCGGTCGTGCAATGATCACAACCTACTCTACCAGAATTGCAGAATTTACATCCGAAAGGATCTCCGCTCTTTACTTTTCTAAAATAACAATATCTACAAAATCCTCTACAGTCCTTGCCGGGTATGCCACCTACATCTGCTATTATTTGCATAATATCTACTTTTTAAACATAAAAAAAAATAAGTATTTTTTGCTTCCGGGTATGCACCGGAAAATTGTAAAACAATAGAATTGATTTTAAGGATTATTCCTTATAAATCTTTCTAATTGAATCAAGAAGAAAGTTTAATATCATATAACTCAGTAAATTAAGATTCGTATATCAAAGATAGTATCAGTTGGGATCAATCCCAACAATGAACGGATCAGATGACTGTTCATAAGATACAATCAGAAAATTGATGTACAAAAATATTGTTAGGAGGGACAAAATGGCAAAGTTTGAAGATAAGATCGACTTGTACGACGACAAAGGCAAACTAGTTGAAGCACAAGTACCAATCGAAGCATTAAGTCCATTAAGAAACCCCGCGATTAAATCAATCGTGCAAGGTATCAAAAGGACCGTAGCACTAAACTTAGAAGGTACACAGAATGCCTTAATGACCGCAAAAGTCGGTGGACCAGCAAATAAAATAATGGGAAGAGAAATCGATATAGACATCGTTGGAAATGCAGAAGCCATTGCAGAAAAAGCAAAAGCAATGATTCAAGTTGAAGAAGGCGACGATACAAACGTTGAGTTATTAGCCGGTGGAAAAAGAGTATTAGTACAGTTACCAATGGCTAGATTTGAAGCAGCAGCCGAATACTCAGCAACACCACTCGTTACAGCAGCAGCATTCATCCAGGCAATAATTGATGTTTGTGATGTAAACATGTACGATGCAAATATGGTGAAAGCAGCTATTCTAGGTAGATACCCACAATCAGTTGAATACTTGGGTGGAAACGTAGCTACCATGCTTGACCTACCTCAGAAATTAGAAGGTCCAGGTTACGCACTAAGAAACATCATGGTAAACCATGTAGTTGCAGCAACCCTTAAAAACACCATGCAAACAACAGCTCTATCTAGCATATTAGAACAATCAGCAATGTTTGAAATGGGAGACGCAGTCGGAGCATTTGAAAGAATGCACCTTCTAGGACTTGCATATCAAGGAATGAACGCGGACAACATGGTATTCGATCTGGTTAAAGACAACGGTAAAACAGGTACCGTAGGATCAGTCATAGTAGATACAGTAGAAAAAGCAAAAATGGATGGCGTAATAGGTATAGAGAAAGACCTGAACGGATTCAGCGTCTACGGAACCGATGATATGGCAAAATGGAATGCATATGCAGCAGCAGGATTACAAGCAGCCACAATGGTCAACCAAGGAGCTGCAAGAGCTGCACAAGGTGTATCATCCACTATTCTATATTACAACGACATACTTGAATTCGAAACAGGCCTACCAAGCGTTGACTTCGGTAGAGCTGAAGGTGTAGCAGTAGGATTCTCCTTCTTCAGCCACTCCATATACGGTGGTGGAGGACCTGGTATTTTCAACGGAAATCACATTGTTACTCGACACAGTAAAGGATTCGCTATACCACCAGTAGCAGCAGCTATGTCTTTAGATGCCGGTACACAGATGTTCTCCCCAGAAGCAACCTCCGGATTAATAAAAGAAGTGTTCAGTCAAGTTGACGCATTCCGAGAACCACTAAAATATGTGAATGAAGCAGCTGCTGAAATAAAAAACCAAATCTAAAAAATAAATCCAAACTTGGGAGTAAATCAGTAAATGGACATCGAAATTTTTCCACACAGATTATTAAGCGCTGATACCACCGAAAGATTGTTAAACGATCTTGAGGGGATTGAAGGCATTAAAAGGATAGTTATTCAAGGACAAAGACTTCCTCCTAAAGAAATAAACCATGATCACAGAACTATTACCATTAAAGGTGAAGAAATAGATTTACAGGTTCAAACTGGCCGTATTTTAATGGACATCGAAGACGAGGAAATCATCGACGAAATAAGATCAATATGTGAGGATCTTCTACCATTTGGATTCAACTTACATGTTGGAACCTTTATCAGGAAGCATAAGACTGTTACGGACAATATAAAGTACGGAAAAGCCTTAAATCAAATTTCAAAAGAAATGGTCGGTTTAACAGATCAAAACGCACAACTCAGTGAAAGAGCCACCATACTCAAAAGGAAAAAACAATAATGATTGGTAAAACCACACATGTTGTAGACTGCAGAGAAGCAATGGGAATGGGTGAAGGCGGAGGAATTGCCCAGAGAGGAACTTTTGCAGAGTGTGGAAATGATGTACTGGCTATTGCCATGTCTCCGGGAAGGAGGCATATAACTAAACCAGTTTGCGAAATAACATTTGCCTTGCGGGAAGCTAACATACTTACCAGCACTTTAGTATTAAATGCAGGGGCTGGAGTTCCACAGGATGCTCCAACAGCAGGATCCGGTAGTCTTTTTGGACTCACTCCTACGGAGATTGAGCAAATTAAAAGATTCCGTCTTGTAGTGATGCATCTTGGAGGAGTAAGGCATCATATCATATATAAGGCTCGTTTGATTTTACGAAAAGTTAAAAGACCTTGTATTGTGATATGCGAATACCCCGTTGACTTTGAAGATTTCGCTAAGATCGGTGTCAAAACTAAAGCTGTAATGCCCGAAGAACCTAAAACTAAAGGTGAAATCGTGGATATTATAAGTGGAGTTATTAGAGGAGAAACAGCTCCCCAAGAAAAGTTGGATGAAATAATAAGAAAGGTAAGATTAGCATTAGGAGGTGCATTATAAATGGCACAATTTTATCCAGGAACAAGTAAGGTTGCAGAAAACCGAAGAAAATTCAGCAACCCAGATATAGAACTCGAAAAATTAAGGGAGATATCCGACGAAGATGTCGTAAAGATATTAGGTCACAGAGCTCCCGGAGAAGAATACCCAAGTGTACATCCACCACTAGAAGAATTGGATGAACCGGATGATGCAATAAGGGACATGGTGGAACCACTCGATGGTGCAAAAGCAGGTGATAGGGTAAGATACATCCAATTCACTGACTCTATGTACTTTGCCCCAGCTCACCCATTCGTAAGATCCAGATCATATCTACACAGATTCAGAGGAGCAGACGCAGGTACTTTATCTGGAAGACAGATCATTGAAACCAGAGAAAGAGATCTGGAAAAATACGCTAAAGAACTATTGGAAACAGAATTCTTCGACCCTGCCCGAACCGGTATAAGAGGTAAAACAGTCCACGGACACGCTTTAAGATTAGATGAAGATGGTATGATGTTCGATATGTTACGAAGACAGATGTTCGACAAATCCACTGGATTGGTTAGTTCAGTTAAAAACCAGATTGGTGACGAATTAGACGAGCCAGTAGTATTAGGAGAACCATTAGAAGAATCAGTCCTCAAAGAAAAAACAACCATCTACAGAAAAGATGGTGAAGCATACCGAGACGACAAAGACGCAGTAGAAGTACTCCAAAGGATCCACGTATTAAGATCAATGGGCGGGTACAATCCTGAATAAACGGGAGGTGAAAATATGGCAGATAGAATGTTTTTAGATGCTATGAAAAAGAAATTCGAAGAAGATCCAACAGATAAGAATACTACTTACTATCACTTTGGTGGATGGAAACAATCCGAAAGAAAAAGAGAGTTCGTTGAAGCCGGTAAAGAAGTAGCAAGAAAACGAGGAATTCCTCAGTACGACCCCGATGTTGGTACGCCTCTAGGTCAGAGGGTACTTATGCCATACCAAGTGTCAACTACCGACACCTTTGTAGAAGGTGACGATTTACACTTTGTAAACAACGCTGCAATGCAGCAGATGTGGGATGACATTCGAAGAACGGTTATTGTAGGATTAAACACAGCACACACTGTTATAGAAAAAAGGCTCGGTAAAGAAGTTAGTCCAGAAACTATAACTCACTACTTGGAAACTGTAAACCATGCTATGCCTGGTGCTGCAGTAGTTCAAGAACACATGGTGGAAACCCACCCAGCACTTGTTGGAGACAGTTATGTGAAAGTATTCACAGGTAACGATGAAGTGGCTGATGAAATAGACCAAGCTTTCGTATTAGATATAAACAAAGAATTCCCAGAAGATCAAGCAGAAGTACTTAAAAATGAAGTGGGAGACGGAATCTGGCAGATAGTCAGGATACCAACCATAGTATCCCGAACCTGTGATGGTGGTACCACCTCACGATGGTCTGCTATGCAAATTGGTATGTCCATGATTTCTGCATACAAACAGGCAGCAGGGGAAGCCGCAACCGGTGACTTCGCATACGCTGCAAAACATGCAGAAGTTGTACACATGGGTACTTACCTCCCAGTGCGAAGGGCTAGAGGAGAAAACGAGCCAGGTGGAATCGCATTCGGATTCCTGGCTGACATAGTTCAGACTCCAAGAAAATACCCAGATGACCCAGTAAGACAAACCCTAGATGTTGTTGCAGCCGGTGCTATGCTCTACGATCAGATCTGGCTAGGTTCCTATATGTCTGGTGGTGTAGGATTCACTCAATACGCAACCGCAGCATACACCGACAACGTGCTCGATGATTTCACTTACTTCGCTAAAGAATACGTGGAAGACAAATACGGAATGACCGAAGCACCTAACACTATGGACACCGTCCTAGATGTAGGTTCAGAAGTTACCTTCTACGCATTAGAACAGTTTGAAGACTACCCAGCACTATTAGAGACCATATTCGGTGGATCACAGAGAGCATCCATCGTAGCAGCAGCAGCTGGACGTGGTACAGCATTTGCAACTGGAAACGCACAAACTGGACTAAGCGCCTGGTACCTATCTATGTACCTGCACAAAGAACAGCATTCCAGACTTGGATTCTATGGTTACGACCTTCAGGATCAGTGTGGAGCATCCAACGTGTTCTCAATTAGAGGAGACGAAGGATTACCAACTGAACTAAGAGGAGCTAACTATCCAAACTACGCTATGAACGTTGGTCACCAGGGAGAATACGCAGGTATATCCCAGGCAGCACACTCTGCCCGAGGAGACGCATTTGCACTTAACCCACTGGTTAAAATCGCATTCGCAGACAAAAACCTGACCTTCGACTTCGCTGAAGTACGTGCTCAGTTTGCTAAAGGTGCATTAAGAGAATTCGAACCAGATGGAGAAAGAGCTATCATCTCTCCAGCTAAATAAGT
>Ga0182011_10002214_pt1 | contig 16589 bp, 10 predicted proteins | sample 711E1DmetaG_FD_120481 | JGI IMG/M metagenome (GOLD analysis project Ga0182011, IMG submission 120481) | Permafrost microbial communities from Stordalen Mire, Sweden - 711E1D metaG | ecosystem: Environmental > Terrestrial > Soil > Wetlands > Permafrost | place: Sweden: Stordalen | collected... | reverse complement strand
GGGATTGCGCTAGGACTGCTGTTGGTGACGGGGTTGGACCTTCTGCCAGTGATCGCGGAGGCGCTGGCGCGGATGCCGGTCGACGGCGACATGGAGTGGTGGTCGGGCAATGGGGTCTGTTCGTGGATGGACTCGATGCTGTGGGTTCCGCACCATGTGGCGGGACTGGTGTGTTGCTTGACGGGCTTTCTGCTGGTGTGGATGTCGAAGGAGCAGGCGGGGCTGCGGAGGTGGGGTTGCGGAGCGCTGGCCGGGTTGGCGTTTGCCAGCGCCTTCGGACTGTCGACGTGGATTGCCATCGCATTCGCACTGGTTATGGCGGCGTGGTTGGTGTGGGTGATGGTTTGGGAACGGAATTCGCGCGGGCGCGTCGCGGCGTTGCTGGTGGCCGCAGTAGTGGCGTCGGTGGTGCTGATGCCGTATCTGGCGGAGCTACGCGGTGACGCCTCGGGAGTGACAGAGGCTGGCGTAGCCAATGGGTCCGACAAATTAAAGACACAGGCGGGCGGCGGAGCAGCAGTTGCACACCTGCTGCGCCTCGCGATCCGCCCGATTATTCCGGTGGATTCGATAAACACGTTGCCGTGGATGGAGCGGCTGGCGCAGGGGCATCCGACAACGGAGAAGGTCGGCGTGGAACTGCTGCTGCTGGTGCCTGGGTACTTCGTGGAGTTGGGATTCTACGGCTTTGTGCTGGGCGTCGCGGTGTGGGCGATGAGGCGGGGGCGTCTGGATGAGGCGGGACGGACGGCGGTGGTGCTGGCTGGAACAGGACTTGCCGTGTCGACCTTCCTCCAGTCGACCGTGATTTCCAATAATGACTTTGGGCTGCGGTCGAGCCTGATTATGCAGTTCTTCCTGCTGCTGCTGGCGGTGGTGTGGTGGGAGGGTGGGCTGGGCGAGACAAATTGCTGGCTGCGCCGCTCGATGATTGCAATGGTCTGGCTGGGAGTGGCCGGGACGCTCTATCAGGTGGTGACGCTGCGGGTCTATCTGCCGGTGGAGGAGAGGCTGGGACGAGCGCAGGCAAAGGGACTGTCCGAGTGGGCGATGGCGCTCGACCGCGGCTTTGGCGCAATGGACCAGCGCGTGGCAAAGAATGCGGTGGTGCAGTACAACCCCGCACAGGACAAGGAGTATTTCTCGCTGGCGCAGGCAATGCTGGTGAGACGGCAGACGGCACATGGGCTGTCGAGCTGCGGAGTGGAGTTCGGCGGCGATGTGAGCCTGTGCGGACGCGTGGAGGAGGATGTGGCACGGCTCTTCCAGCCCGTCGACAAAAAGGACTTAGGAACGGATGGGGACGATCCATCGGGACGAAGTGGCGTATGGTCGGCGGAGGAGGCGCGCGCAGTCTGCGGGCGGCTGGGCGTGAGCGACCTGGTGGCGACGCGATGGGACGCGGTGTGGAGAGACCGAGAAGGCTGGGTCTGGACCTTGCCTTTAGTGGTAGATACCAATGAGGTACGAGTGGTCGATTGCGGCTCCGCAAGTGGGTTAGGCTTTTGAATGAGTTTGAACGCCGGTTTTGGTCGCGCGCTGAGTTCGATCCGCGCTCAATTTTAGAGGATGTAGGGTTGAGTATTTTCACTGTTGCTGTAATGTGGGCATCGTGTGATCCCACCCTTGCGGCAAAGACAAGTACGCCGCAAGGATGGGGCACCCAGAGCTTACACTAACCTTGAAAATGCTCTAGCAGCTTCTAAGGCGCGACGCTTCACGGGATACGGCAAAGGGGATTTGCGACGACGATGACACCTCCGGGATCTAACGATTGGACTACGAAGAACGATGGAAGTTCCGCATCGACGGAGGAGGCTGCGCTGGGTGGCGTGGAGACAGATGCGTCGGGCGAGGACGAGACTCCGCGAAGAAGACTGATGGCGCGGCTGCGTCCCTCACGGGAGGCGGCAAGGATCGCGCGGATACGAGCTTCCATGCCGATTCCGACCAGCGAGGATGGGGCCGATCCGGTGCTGTCGCTGCTGCGCGAAGCAACCCTGCCCGCCTACTACAGTGAAGAAGAACGCAAGCATCTGTCGGAGAAGATTCATCTGGAGCACCAGCAGTTCGAGCGCGAGAAGGCCGAGAGAGAGCGGTTGGAGCATCTGCGCGCCGAGGAGGCAAAGGCTGAAGTAGAACGCACAGAGAGGGAGAAGGCTCGCAAGGCCCGAGAAGAGAACGAGAAGCTAATGCGCGAGGAGGCCGAGCAGGCTAAGATCCTGCGCACCCGGCGCGAAATAACCGAGAGGGCAAAACGGGAGGGAGCCAATGGGGTCGATCCATTGCTGCCCGTGCTGCGTGAGGGCCCGGTTCCGCCTGCGCCGATTGTCGATCCAAAGCAGATTGCAAGACTGGAGAGAGCCGAGAGAGTAAGAGCCAAACGCGAGCAGGCTCGGCGCGAAAAGGCTGAGCTGGCCCGGGCGCAGGAGGAACAGGCTCAGCGGGAGAGAATCGCGCGGGAGCTAGAGAAGCTCGAACGGGAAAGACAGGAGGAGGCAGAGCTCGCCAAGTCCGAGTTCGAGGCGGCAGAACTCGAGCGAGCCAAAGCCGAGAAGGCCGAACGCGAGAGAGCTCAGGCCACGAGAGCGGAGATGGAGAAGGCCGAGCGCGCCCAGGCGCAAGCGACCAAGGCCGAGTTGGAGAAGATCGAGCTGGAGCGGGCCAGACGTGTGCAGGCGGAGCAAGAAGAAGCCGAGCGTGATCGAGTACAGGCGGAGCGAGAGAGAATTGCGCAAGAGGCGGAACAGGCGGAGAGGGATCGGCAGGAGGCGGCAGATCTTGCAAGGGCAGAATCCGAACGGACCAAATTGGAGAGGGCGGAACGCGAAAAGACGGGGCGCGATCAGACCGCACTAGAAAAGGCTCAGACCGCACTCGCGAAGGCTCAGGTGGAGGTTGCGAACGCTCAGGCGGATGCAGCAGAGGCTCAGGCAAAAGCCGCTGAGGCGCGGGCGGAACAGACTGCGCGGGAGAATGCGGACTTTGACTGGGCCAAGGATAAGACGACAGAGCGCAAGGAGTCGGAGCCAGCCAAGCCCGAAACAAGCGAGGCTGAAAGCGCCGGATTCGAGCTACAAGCAGACGCTGCGAGCGAAGGGGCGTTGCTGGGCAATCTGTCGGCGGCGGCAGAGCCACGCAGGTTGCAGGCGGTTGGGCTGGCTCTTCTGGTTCTGCTCGCGGTGGCGGGAGCCTTGTACGCCAGTCGCGAGAGCCTGTTTCGCCCGACGCCTCTGGGACCCGACGAACGGCTGATGGTTACGGCTATAGAGAATCGCACGGGAGACGCGCGGTTAGACGGCGCGGCGGCTGAGGCGATGGAGTTCGAGCTACAGGAATCGCCCAATCTGGACACGATGGGGAGTGACGCTTATCGGTCCGCCGCGCGGCAGGTTCTCGGTGGCGCGGATCATGCGGCGACACCGGAGCTGGCGCGGCAGGCAGCGGAGAAGGCCAGGGCGAAGGCGTATCTCTACGGATCGCTGCGGTCGGCGGGCTCCGGGTACATTCTGTCGGTTGACGTTCTCAACGTGGAGGATAACCGCAAGCTGATGGAGGTTGACGAGGTCGCGCCGGACCGCGACCAGATCGCAGCGGCCATTGACCGGGCTGCGGAGCGGCTGCGGCTGACGCTTGTCTCTGATCATGGATTGCACGTTGGCACAGGAGGCGAGGCGAGCTGGCGGTCGGACGTGCCACTCGTCCACGAGGCAACGGCTAACCTCGACGCACTACACCAGTACAGCGTGGGCGAGGCAGCGGAGTTGGACGGCAGGACCAACGATGCGCTGGCGGCGTTCCAGTCGGCGGCGATGCTGGACCCGAAGTTCATTCAAGCGCAGATGCGACTGGCGTGGCTCTACCGCGAACAACATGCGGAGAAGGAGAGCGCGCAGGCGGCTCAGTTCGCCGAGCAAGCTGCGGTGTCGAGCAGTGAGCACACACGGCTGCTGGCGCAGGCAACCTACGAGGCGAATGCAACGGGGAGTCTGGAGCAGGCCGAAGAGACGATCCGACGGTTTATTGCGGTTTATCCGCACGACGCGCAGGGAGCGTTGGAATTGGCTCGTGTGCTGCGGCTCGAAGGACGCTAGGTCTCTGACAGCGTGAATTTGTTCGATCCCACCCTTGCGACAAAAAACAAGTACGCCGCAAGGATGGGGCACCCAGAGCTTACACTAACCTTGAAAATGCTCAAGTGTCCTGAGTCATTAATTCGCAGCACGAAACCAAGGGCCAAAGGTCCGCTCTATACCAGCCTAGGCCAAAGGCCTAGGATTGCGTTTCACACAAAGATCGAGGGCTGAAAGCCCGACCTATAGTTCAACGAACTTTTGACTCAGAACACTAGGTGATAGGTAGACCGCCGTGAAACAAACAAAAAGCAGATTCCTTCGCTTCGCTACGGAATGACAAACAAAGCTACGGAATGACAAACAAATTGGTCTATAGCAATTTCAAAGAGGCCCAATCAACGCGCGGGAGCCGTCTCGACGACTTCCCTGCTCGGCGGTGATTCATTGCCCGACGCGTTGACCGCCGTTACCTGATAGCGGTATCTGCGCCCCGCCACCACCGTTCGGTCGCGATAGGCCGCCTGCGGCACAGGCTGCGCGTCGAGCCGCTGCCACGCGGTCGCAGACGCGTCGTCCAGCGCGCGGCGGTAGACGTGATAGCCCGCCACCTGTGGCTCCAAATCCGGCTCCCATGAAAGATCAATCACCAAGGCAGACGACGCATCCTGCACCGATGCATTATCGTCGGCAAATCCCGGTGCCGCAACCAGTCCCAGCGGAGGTTCGGGCGGAAAGCCCCCGGTCCTCTCCACCTGAACCTCGGTCGACGGAGAACTGCGTAACTCCAACCGCTGCCCAGCCAGCTCGACAAGGCGAACCCGCTGAGCCGTGTAGCGATAGGTCTGTCCGCGCAGAGCTGTGCGGTCCACCGTTCCGCCCTTGTCCTTCTCTGCATCTACGTCTACCCGCAGGCGAGTCTCTGCAAGCGGCTTCCCTACCCCTGCGACGGTCTCCACGCGACTGAGCTCGACCGCGTCGCCAGACTGGGCTAGCCACTCGATTATGACTCCTGCTTTGGCGGCTTTTGCATGCAGATGCTCGACCGTGTGCGGAACCGCTCCCGCCGCTGCGTAAACGGTCTCTGTCGCCCCCGCCGTGCGTCCCACCACGTTGCGCAGTTGCACACGATAGGCAAGCAGCCTCGGAGAACCCGACGTCAGCTCAGGCGGCAATCGATCAACCGCCTCGGAGACGCCTGAAGTGACCGGCTCACGCAGCACAACCGGCGCGCAAGGCTTCGACGGAAGACGCGCGGCGGCAGGAGCTACGACAGGCATCTCACGACAGATCTCCGCCTCGATTGGACCCGAGATCAGCAGCTTGTCGGTGGTTCGCAAGGGCGTTGTCCACTGTAGCCTCACCTCGTCGCCAACGCGAGCCGCCGTTAGACCGGAGGCGATCTCCGGCAGCTTCAGCGAGGGAGCACGCGCTGGACCCGGACTGGCACAACCGCTCATCAAGCCTATGCCGAGCGCAGCAAATGCCGCACCGAGCGCGATGCCATGCGCCGTGCGTCTCATCGATTGTCTTGCTTGCTGCGGGCTGCTCACGAAAATAATCATCCAAACAGAGGCTATCGCATTTCTCGAAGACGTGGGCGACAGCTCAAGCGAAACGGTCTTCTACCGTGTCGAAAGCTAAAGTCCCACCCTTTCAAAGCTGCGGCTTATGCAGAAATTCCTTAGGCTGCACCGCAGCCGTGCTGGTAGACGCTCTGCTTGTGCCACTGGTTGTCGGTGGCAAAGATAACGCAGGCGTCGCCGTTGTCCGTGTTCAAGCGCCAGGTGATGTCTCCCTGACGATAGAGCTGGAACTTGCCTTTGCCTGCGAAGACCATGCCGTTGGGCGGATTGCGCTGGATCGTGTCTACGGCAGGAAGCTGAGACGCGTCGGGTTGATTGCCCGACTGCGCGGCAGCGGGCGCTGGCTGATCGGACGCGGCGGGAGACTTGTCGCCCGAGACGCTGGCCTCATTGACTTCGCCACTGTTCTGGGGGTGAGTCTTCGTCCGGTGGGTAAATAACACGACACCGAGAACGACCAAAACCACGACCATGATAATCGAGAAGATTCGCTTCATGCCCTCTCCTTGCGTCTGGGAACAATTGGACCCAGCGCATGGCTGTTCCTTCTTTATTTTGAAGCCGCTGCACCTGTTCCGTGAGGCAAAAAATCCAGCGCGTATCGAGTTGTACAACTCCACATCGGGCGTGCATTCGGGCGTATGATCTAGGGGTGCCAAAATACTCCATCGTCGTCCCGTTCCACAATGAAGAGGAAAACGTAACCACGCTCTACGACCGTGTGAAACTGGTGATGGAGCATGTCGGCGAGAGCTTCGAGATGGTCTTCGTCGACGACGGCTCGCGCGACCGAACCTTCCGCCTACTGGAGGAGATCGCCGCGGTCGACAGCCGTGTGCTGGTGATCAAGCTGCGCAGGAACTTTGGGCAGACCTCGGCGCTGGCTGCGGGATTCGACCACGCGCAGGGCGAGGTGCTGATCTCCATGGACGGCGACCTGCAACACGATCCCGAGGAGATTCCCGACTTTCTGGCGCGGATCGAAGAGGGCTACGACGTGGTCAGCGGATGGCGCTCGCACCGCGCGGACAACCTGCTGCTGAGACGGATTCCGTCGATCTGCGCGAACTGGATCATGGCACGCGTCAGCGGCGTCAGCATCCACGACTTCGGCACTACGTTCAAGGCCTATCGCCGAGAGGTCATCCACAACATTCCGCTGTACGGAGAGATGCACCGCTTCATTCCGGCGTTGGCAAGCTGGTACGGCGCAAGCATCTGCGAGATCCCAATCTCCAACCCGCAGCGAGTACATGGCGTCAGTCACTACGGCATATCGCGCACGGCAGGCGTCTTCTTTGACCTGATGACGATCCGGTTTCTGCTGCGCTATATGACTCGTCCACTGCACTTCTTCGGAGCAATCGGCGCGCTGGCCATGTTGGCGGGCAGCGGATTGGCCGCGTGGCTGTTGACGATCAAAATATTTACCGGGCAAAGCGTCATGCTGGCGCATGGACCGATCTTCGTCATCGCAGGGGTGCTAATTCTGGCCGGAATTCAGATGCTCGGCATCGGATTGCTGGGCGAACTTCAGGTGCGCCACTTCCATACACCAAGCCAACGCGCACCGTATGCCGTGGATCGGATTCTACGCCTCAGTTCCAGCGAAGAAAACCAGATGCAGTAGACATAAACATCTAAGGCCAAAGCACTTGGCGCGAAGTCATGGCTGCCAATCCACACAAGGAATCGCTGTCGGTCAGCGGCAGGCGGCCTGCATCACGTAGACCACCACGCCTGTCACCGAGACATAGAGCCAGAGAGGGAAGGTCCAGCGCGCCAGCCGCTTGTGCGCCGGAAAGCGGCCTGTCAGCGATAGGAAGAACGTAATCAGGATCAGCGGCAGAGCCACGGTCGACAGCACAATGTGCGAAACCAGCAGCTTCCAGTAGAGGGGCCACCAATAGTTGAAGCGGTTGAAGTGCGTCTCGCCGTGCAGCATGAAGTTGGTCAGATACGAGACCAGAAAGATTGACGAGAAGAAGAAAGCCCCGAACATCGATGCGCGGTGATGCAGGATGCGTCGCTGGCGAATCTCCTCGAAACCGGTGACGAGCGCGATGGTCGAGAGCGCATTTAGCACGGCGTTGACCAACGGCAGCGAACGCAACTGCGTCCCCGCAACGTCAGTCGGCGCGTGAAAGTAGACCAGCCAACAGATCAGCGCGCTGGCCGCAGCAGAGACGGCAACAATCCCAACGATCACGCCGGTCGGTGTGCGAAGGTTGGCGGGCTTTGCGATTGCATCGGACATAATGTTCGCTCTCAAAGATGAGTATAGATCGCAGGATGCAAGAGCCAAAGATCCGACCGAATATCGCGGCAACAAGTGACCCACAAAACAGCAGCCCGCCTCAGACGGAAATCTTCTGAGGCGGGCTGAAAACCAAGGGGAAACTGCTGTTCGTTTAGAAGGTTAGCCGTCCAGAGAACTGGAAGGCACGGGCATCCGCGCTAGCAAAGTTGAGCGTTCCGAAAGTGGAATTATCAACGTTCACACCAATCTGATTATTTGCAGCGTTGTTGCCAAAGGTGACGTGATTGGTCACGTTCTGGCAATCGACGCCGAAGACGAACTTGGCGCGTTCGGTGATATCAAAGGTCCGATGGATAGCACTGGTGAGACGGTAGATGTCCGGCCCACGCAGTCCATACGGAGCGATGCGAGGAGCGTCGCCAATCGTGTAGTTGGAAGAGTCGCAGAACGGTCCCGGTGAAGACGCGCAGGGTACTGGGGATCCTTTTATTGAACCGACGCCGCCTCCCGCAATTCCGGGAAGAGCCCCGGCTAAATACGACTTTGAGCCAAGCGTGGCGGCAGTTACACCGGCACCCCATGCTCCATTGATACGAACCGGTCCTCTGAAGTTGGGATTGACATCAGGCATGCACGTCCCTTGACCAACGTTGCCCGTGGTGGAGTTGCAGGTTGCCGTAATCGCCAAGGGTAGCCCAGAAGAGAACTGGAAGATGTGCGAGGTGTCCCATCCGCTGAGAAGCATTCGCGTAATGACGTTCTTCCCGCCAATGTGGTCTTTGCCGAACGGCAGTTTGTAGACGCCATAGACGCTGAGATTCTCCGGTTGGCTGTTGATGCTGAGAGAACGGTCAATGCGATTTGCCTTCCATGCAGTCCCCGTTGCTATCGCAGAGGCCGGAATATCATAGCCGCTGCGTTGAGTGCCCGCATCATCTATGTTCTTCGAGTAGGTGTAGTTGATGTTGAAGGAGAGACCATGCGACATCCGCTTGGCGACCGAGAGCTGGAAGGCATGATAGTTGGCGTTGGCTACATCAATCCCCCATGTATCGGTCGTGCCGTTGTACTGCGGCATCCAAGTTAGCATGTGTGCAATCGTTGCCTTGCCACTGCTGAAAGGCGCTGCCGCAGTGTACCCTGTGTAGGGTACCGCCCCAGTTAGGCCAGCCGCTGCCACATTCGCCGGAGTCGCGCTGGCGGTGAGACAGGACGCGCCGCCGCAGTTCATGTTCGTACCCAGAGTAAGATACTTCGGATTCATTTCCCCTGAGTACAGACCACGGATCTTAGAATCGCCCGCAATAAAGTGGCTCTCGCTGCCGACGTAATTGGCCGTAACCGTTATGTCTTTGGTGATCTCTCGTTGCATGCCAAAGTTGAAGAAGATGAACTCTGGTGCGCGACCGGAGATATACGGATCTGCATACGCCATGCCCGTACCAACCCCAGAGAAGGTAGTCGTGCTGTTACAGAGGCCGTTGCAGTAATATCCAGTGCCCGTGGCCTGACTGTTGGCCGTAATGGGAGTTGGAGCGGGAAGGACATAACTTACGCCGCCGATGCTGCCGCCGTAAGCTGCATTCGGTCCACCCGCACTCGTTGGGAAGTTAGGATTGTTGTTGAGATAAAAAGCTGGCCCCGATGTGCTGTCTGTGAAGGAAGCAGAACTACTATAGCCGGCCTGACCAGTGCCGACACCTGAGCCACCCGCACCGCCCGTGCCGCCGGCGTGAGAGTAGAGAACGCCGAAACCGCCGCGGAAGACCGTCTTCTCGTCAACCGCGTAGGCAAAGCCAGCGCGCGGTCCATAGTTCTTATAGTAGGTATTTACAGGGGTACTGCAATTACAGCTCAAGGGCGATCCACCGTTGTGTCCTGCAAACTGAAGAGCTCCGGGATTGCCCGTGATGGGGTTAGTGATGTTCGGGTTGAGGAAAGACCAACGATCCTGAGCCTCGGTATAGGAGGGGATGAAATCCCATCGCAAGCCAAGGTTCAAAGTCAACTTCGACGTAACTTTGTAGTCATCCTGAAAGTACACAGCGAAGGGATGAAAGCGCCCTCCTACAAGTCCCAGCAACTGTTGGCTTGCCGAAGAGCTGCTAACCGCACCCATCATATAGCTGGCGTAGGAGTATCCAGTGCTGCCGGAGTAGGTACTCGCAGAAGCCAGATTGGCAGTCGAGTTGAGGCTGTAAGTCAACGGGATCTGGCCCGATGGACCGTCATAGCTATTGGCGCTGACATTATTCTCCAGCCACTGGTATTCCCCACCAAAGTTCATGGAATGCTTGCCCTTCAGCCATTGCACATTATCCAGCGCAGTATATGTCTCGGCGACCGAGGTGGTCGTCGGGCTATTGCCGCTCCAGTTGGTTGGCGAGTTTGCGCCCGAGAAGGTAAAATTGGGGAAATCCTGCGAGGCCTGCCCCGCAGGGAGCCCAGTGACGCCGGATGCGCCGAAGCCATACTCTGGTGTGCTCTGGCTGTTGTTCTGCACTGGCGGTCCGCCAAAGTTCATGAAGCCGAACTTGAACTGATTGATCAGACTGTCATTGATGACGAAGGTGTGCTCCAAATCGGCCCAGTGGCCGCCAACAGTTGATTTCGTAGCAGCATAGTACGGAACCGGGAGCGGGGAATTGTTGCCAATCGTATACGGAACAGCGTGACGGTTTCCTCCGGTAACCAACATCGACAGGGTCTGGCGGGAAGAGATGGTGTAGTCAATGCGCCCAGAGTAGAGCCAGTTATCGTATCCAGTGGGAAATCCACCGAAATAGTTATTCTGTATATTCCCGTTCGACGGGGTCGGAAGAAACTTCTGCATGTAGTTCGAGATGTCCGAGATTTCATTTTGCGGAATTACATTAGCCTTGCCCACTGCTGACGGTGCCGGACCGCCTGCTTTGCCATTAGTTCCGCTGAATCCGTATCCGAACTGATAGCGGCAAGGACCATCGGTGCTGTGTAGTGTGCAGGTTGCCTGTGTCGTTGGGTCGTAGATTGGATAGTTCACATTGGAGGTGTTTCCGAGGGCACCGTTAGTATTTACCAGCACGCCATTTTTATCCTTTAGATTCGGGTCTAGCAGCTCCTGAAAGTTGCCCTGCCTCATCAAAGTGGTGGGAACAGTCATAGAACTATAGTTAGGAGCCTGACGAGCATGGAACTTATCGTAGGTGGCGTAGAAGAAGAGCTTGTCATGGCCATCGACAACATGGGGAATCTTGATCGGCCCGCCAATAGAGAAGCCTGTCTCGGTCTGATGCTCCGCAGGTTTGGGCCCGTCGACCAAAGATGTCAGCTTAGTGTTTGGATCGACAATTGTCGTCTTGTTACTGCCGCCCGGCTTGCTTGAGAACGACCAAGAATCAAAGGCTGTGTTGCGGAAGTACCCAAAGATGGCCCCATGGTATTTATTGGTACCGCTCTTGGTGTTGTAGTTTTCAAGACCGGCTCCCTGATACTGAGCCGAGAAGCCGCTGGTGACGACATTGATCTGGTCGATCGATTCGAGCGGAACGATATTGAAGACCGGGCGATTGTCGCCCTGCTGGCTGGCTGTGGTCAACGGAAGACCATCGAGGTACAACTCGCCAAGGCGCTGGCCGGTGCCACCGATGATCGACGAGCGTCCGCCGGGGTTGACCTGCGCGCCGGGCAGAAGGTTGGAGAACTGGGTAATATCGCGTTGCTGCAAGCCGGTGATCATCACGGGCAGCTCGGTGTAGGTGCTGTTTTCAATCACCCCGCCGAGTAGCGCAGTCGCCGTGTCGATTGAAGGAGGTACGTCGGTCACCGTAATGACCTCATCCTTACCGCCCGTCTTCAGGGTGACATTAAATCCAAGGGTGCTCATCGCGTCAACGACAAGATTTTCCTGCTTGAACGTACTGAATCCCTCGGAGGTGACCGTTAGCATGTACGTGCCCGGAATCAAGGGAGAGATGTTGTATAACCCGGCAGAGGAGGTCGCGCGCTGGGTTTCAACACCCGTCGCAACATTCAGCGCAGTAACTGAGGCTTTTTCGATCAATGCACCAGAGGGATCGGTAACGGTTCCTTGAATTGCACCGCCCGACTGCGCTAGAACGGAGGTGGGCAGTGCGATCAACGCGAAGAACGCGAGTGCGGAGAACGCCCCAAGGATCGCCTTGGTGAATTTGCGGTTCGATAAATCAGTCATCATATATTGCGCCTCGAACGAAAGAAGTCGGAGATCTCCCCTGAGTGCTGGGACGTTTTGCTCTTAGTAGTGGAGAGAATTATGGCCGCGTTGTACAACATCTGTCAATTTAATAATTGCGATCATTTAACTTGCAATTAACAACAGTAACCAAAGAAAGTATTGCCATTCTGCCCCGCAACGAGTAAAGGAAGGAAAAGAATCCCCCGCATTTGGCTCGCAGCACCATGGCCTACCCCTTCGACAAAGATGCTCTATAACAACCATCGTCCGCGTGCGTCCAACATCATCGCAGCCAGCAGCAACGGCAGATAAAGGATCGACGCATGCAGCAGGTCGCGCGCGGGCTGGCGGTGCGAGGGCGCGTCCACGTCGTGCAGATCCGGGCTGTTTACAATGCGCGTGAAGCGAAGCGTCATCCACAGATAGCCCAGCGACAACACCCCCGCAGAGACCGCGTAGGCAACGCCCGTCGTCCCCAGCGCAAAGGGCCACAGGCTAACCGGAATCATCAGCGCGGCGTAGAGCAGTGCCTGCGTGACGGTCGAGCGAACGGCAGCGTGCGTGTCCTCAATCGTCGCCGAGATGCGAATCCCCGCACGGGCAAAGTCCTCGCGGTACATCCATCCGATAGCCATGAAGTGGGGAAACTGCCAGATGAAGAGAATCGCAAACAGCGCAATGGCGGGCCATTCGACGCGTCCGCGCGCGGCGACCCAGCCGATCAACGGAGGCATCGCGCCGGGGATTGCGCCGATAAATGTGTTGATGGTACTGATGCGTTTGAGCGGTGTGTAGACGGCCACATAGCCCACCGCGGTTGCCAGTGTAAGTGCGCCAGCCAGCGGATTGGCCACGCGCGCAAGATAAAGCGATCCCAGCAGAATCGTCAGCACACCGATGACGACTCCATGCACCAGCCCAATGCGCCCAGTCGCCATTGGACGGTTGCAGGTGCGGCGTTGCAGGCGGTCGGTCTTGCGCTCCATCGCCTGATTCAGCGCGCTCGACCCGCAAGTCACCACGGCGATTCCGGCCAACGCCTCGACCGTTCCGAGGCCAATCGGGCTCACCACCGAACGCAGGCAGCCCAAGTAAAATCCCGCTGCGGAGGTAATGACCACCATGGTCGAGACGCGCAGCTTGAACAGTGTGGCGTAGTCCGCCAGTAGGCTGGGACGCGTCGCATTAACATTAACAGCTTCGACCGCAAGCGTTTGCACACGATTCTCCGGTCTTGCGATCACGGACACAGGCTTCAGCATAACGCGTTTGTCCAGCGCGCAAGCCACTCACCGCAAATAGGCTCTCGCTCACAGTCGCCAAGCGGAGCCTGTTCGTCAAGCGAATTGCAGTAACCCACTAAGACGCCGCTTCGGGCGCCTGTTTGGATGCTTGCTCGGGTGCCTGCTCGGGCACATGCGGGGCGACGGCAGGTGGTTGAGCGGCAGCAGTAGTTTTGATCCGCACCACCTGATCGGCCTGTTGGCCCTTGCTTCCCTCAATGATGTCGAACTCGACCTCATCCCCTTCCTTCAGGCTCTTGTAGCCGTCGCTCTGGATCGAGCTGTAGTGAACAAAGACGTCTGCTCCGCCCTCGCGCCCCAGAAATCCGAAGCCTTTTGCGTTGTTAAACCACTTAACCGTTCCCGTATATTGCGCCATCGCGTACTCTCCTTACCTTGCCTTCCGCCAGTTGGTCAGGTCCAACTTCATCTATACGACGCCGAACGCGGGTAGAATGGTTTTCCGCTTACGCCGTATCTGCCAGCCGATGAAATACAGTAACAAATTTTACCGCCGAAACGAAGTCGTTCTGAAGGTAAAATATTTAGATTCCCGAAGCAAGATTTCGTTGCATAAATCGAGTCTGCGTGCGGCCCCCGCATAACCCACCACACGACTCGACCGCCCCGCACCATGTATCCTGCCTAAAGGCCTATGAAACGAATTCTGACCGCAGCTCTGTTGATCCTTGTCGTCGTCCTGCTCATCTTCCTTGGGCAGCCGTGGATGTTGACGCTTGCCTGCGCGCTGGTCGCAGAGCTGGCCGCCTACGAGTACCTGCGTCTGGCCAACACCAGCGGCACCAGCATCCCCGTCTGGTGGATGATTGTGGCGACAGCTCTGGTCTTCCTCTTCACTCTGCCCAACTTTCACAATGAGGCCGAACTGCCCGCGTTGAGCCTGATGGCGTTGCTTCTGCTCGCGTGGTCGGGCTTCCGCGCGCCTCTGGAGCGTGTGCTGGCCGACGCCGCGCTCGGTCTCTTCGGCCTGATCTACGTCGCCTACCCGCTGACCCTGATCCCCATGATCTGGAAGCGCGACGACGGTCAGGCGTTGCTACTCTTCTTGATGGTTACGGTCTGGTCAGGCGACATCGCCGCGCTCTACGTTGGCCGTCGCTGGGGTCGTCACAAGCTCACCCGCCTGAGTCCCAATAAGACCTGGGAGGGAACCTTTGCCTCCATCGCGGGCTCGGTGCTCGCTGGTCTTGCCATCGTTCTGCTGGGTGTTTTGCTGGCGACGCACTACAGCAACACCACGCTGCACATCGTTGAGCCCATCTGGCAATCGGTGCTGCTGGCGATTCTCCTCAACGCCGCCGCGCAACTGGGCGATCTGCTGGAGTCGGCGATCAAGCGCGGTGCGGGCGTCAAGGACTCGGGCACCCTGCTCCCGGGCCACGGCGGCATTCTGGACCGCATCGACGCCCTGCTGCTCGCTGCCCCGGTCCTCTGGTGCGCTCTTCTGCTGAAGGACGCCTTCAGCCTCGGCAGATTCTAGGCTAAATAGAACGATGCTCCGTCGCCGTCAATTTCCCCAGCGGGCGTCGTTTTTTTTATCGCACTCTGGCATTGCCTTGCGTTCGAGCGGTTCAAATCGCCCGTCCGGGCCCAGCGAGTACGAGCCTCCGTGGTAGACCATCGTGCTGCCGATGTAGCTTGCAATCCACACGGCAAAGCCCAGCAGGTCACGCAACGGATAGATCAGCGTAGGCCACGCCGCCTGCTCGTCCTCAAGCGCGGCAAGCACGCCCGCCGCCATCGCCCAGCGATTGGCGCAGGTTGCAAGCAACCAGAGCGCGCCCATCCCCGGATTCCCCGCCAACACACCCCACCCCAATCCCAACAGCCCGAACGGAACCGCGTAGGTTAGCCCCGTTCCCAGATGTCCCGCAGGACGCGAGCGGCGCGTGCTCTTCATCCAGCGCAACTGGTCGCGGAAGGAGGCGCGCAGCCCTTGCGGCAGCACCATCAGACGCACCACATAGTTGGCCATTCTCACGCCGTAGCCCGCCTCGGCCAGACGGTTGCCCAGCACGAAGTCCTCGGCGTAGTACTGCCCCAGATCTTCGTAGCCACCGGCCTTGGCGAAGGCCTCGCGGCGCAGAACCATGCTGACGCCAAGGGCAAACTTCGTCCCGCCCTCAACCATATCGGCGACCAGAATGCCGCCGGTCATCTCGACACTCTTGCCGACGGCGTCAAGTTGCGCGGCGAAGCCTCCGGTCGTTCGCCCGACGTAGAGGCACGAAGCCAGTTCGCGCCTGGGGTCGGCCAACTCCTGCACCATCCGCCGCAGGTAGTCCGGCGAGACGCGCGCATCGGCGTCGCTGGTCACCAGCGTCTCGTAGCTCGCCGCCTTTGCCAGCAGCGTCATCGACCACATCTTGGCATTGGGAAACTGCGGTTCGCCGCAGGTCAAAAAACGCGCGCGAACCTCGGGATGCTCGGACGCAATTCGCCGCGCCATCTGCAAACCGAGGTCGCTATCGTAGCGCGCGCAGAAGAGCAGTTCATACTCCGGGTAGTCCAGCGCGAAGAAGCGCCGCAGATTTTCTTCGAGGTCCGGTTCGGTGCCGTGCAGCGGCTTTAGGACGCTGACCGGCGGCAGAAATTCGACAGGTGTGCGCTCCTCGCGCCGTTTACGTCGGGCAAAGCGCAGCGCCCCAACCAGCACCATTCCGCAGTAGATGGTAGACGTCACGGTTCCTACCAGCGCGCCGTAGTACAAGATCCGCAGCAGCAAACTCATCGCACCCTTCAGCCTTTGTAATCGTTAGAGCCAGTCGTCGTTAGATCCAGTGTAGTGCGTCGGGACAAAGAAGTCGTCACACCGCGTCCGTCGAAGAAACACTTTTCCACCTGCTGCGTCTAACTCTCAGAGTTAGAGGCGCGCGGCTTGACGGATTGCTACAACCAACGACTTGTCGCCAGCGGATATACTGAAATTCCGAGCGACTCTTCGCCGTCGGACGAACCCTGTCAGGCCAAGCGAGGGAAGCCGTGCCGTAAGCAGAGAGTCGAACTGCGCCGCAGTCACCGAACGCCGCAGCCGCGTAAGTCCGCAACCAGCAACCCACAGAACGCATGAGGACAGACCAAACGATGACCATCCAGAAGCAAACCCTGCACGATCTCTTCGCACGCATTCGCAACCACCGCCTGAGCGCGACCTTTGCGCTGCTGGCCGCG
>Ga0182011_10002212_pt1 | contig 16592 bp, 17 predicted proteins | sample 711E1DmetaG_FD_120481 | JGI IMG/M metagenome (GOLD analysis project Ga0182011, IMG submission 120481) | Permafrost microbial communities from Stordalen Mire, Sweden - 711E1D metaG | ecosystem: Environmental > Terrestrial > Soil > Wetlands > Permafrost | place: Sweden: Stordalen | collected... | reverse complement strand
TATCTGAAGGCAAGGATTTAATTCAAGACTGGGATGAAGCCAAAGAACGGATTCGCAGGTCAATTGAATGAAAATTAAAATCCTTGAATCAGCTACTCAAGATTTGCTCCAAGGATACCGCTTCTACGAGCAACAAGAGAAAGGACTTGGCGGCTATTTTTTAGATTCCCTTTTCTCGGACATTGATTCCCTTCAGGTATTCGCTGGCATACACAGTTTGCACTTCGGAAAAAATCGCCTTTTAGCAAAGCGATTCCCTTTTGCGGTTTACTACACTATTCAAAATAACATAGCTCTTGTTCATGCGGTGCTTGATTGCCGCCAAGATCCAGTTAAAACATCGAAAAGATTGAAGTAATTCTTTTTCAATAGACTCGACTGCGGACATCAGGCCAAGGACGATCAGCAACGTTCTTACAAGCGGGTAAGGAGGAGTTTTTCTCTCCCCCTCCCCACACCACCTTACTATTACCCACAAGTCCTTTTCATCGATACACTTCCTGCTTAAATATTTTAATGTTTGTTTCAAGGAGTTGCTCAATGAGGTTTCGCAGTTGGGCATAATTAGCAATCATCTTTTTTATTCTGGGTAATTGTGATCGAGAAATGTAAACAATTCGTGTTTTCTGCTGGCGATCCTTATAGGTCAGACGATATGCCCTCTGAGAAGATTTCTTCCGACAGATGCAGTATGATCTTTTGCATGTTGCGCAGATGCTGTTGATTGAGCCCCGAACGAACTCCGAGTATTGATCGATTTTTGTCCATAGCATATTTCGTTTTTTAAGTAAGACCCTCATTGACACATCTCCTCGCTTAAAGTATATGTATAATATACATCTACTACAAGAAAAAGCAATAACCAAAAGGAGGAGCAAAATGAAGGGTGAATACGAGACGAGTTGGGCAACTGAGGAGTTTGTGGATGTTAGTCTCGGTGACAAAAGACTCGATGCAAGACTCGTAAAACTGTGCGACAGGTTCTCAGATGCTCCAGAAAGCCCTATCAATCAGGCATGCAGAGATTGGGCAGAGACCAAAGCTGCATACCGTTTCTTTCAGAACGAGAACGTTGATATCGCCGAGATTCTGGGAGCCCACCGCTGCAAGACGGCTAAGCGCGCCAAGAATCATAAGATGGTTTTGGCGGTGCAGGATACCAGCTACTTTGTCTATACCAGTCACCAAAAAACGGAAGGACTGGGCAAGATGTCGCTGAAGAAAGGCAAGAATGTCAAGAAGATTTATTCCAACGGCCTATTAGTGCATACGTGCTTGGCAGTAACCACGGAAGGGCTACCGCTTGGCTTGTTGGATCAGAAAATCTTCTCGCGAAAGCTCCGATCGCATAGGAGGCGCAGATGCAAAGGCCGCAACCCCCACGACTATCTGCCGGTTGAGGAAAAGGAGAGTTACAGATGGCTTGAAGCGCTGGCAAAAACCAAGGAGGTTATGGGAGATACCGAAATAATCACGGTCTGTGATCGGGAAGCCGATTTCTATGACTTTTTCAAGTTCAGTTGCCAGATAGGAACTGCCGTTCTTGTGCGTGCAAATGTTGATAGAACCATCGACCGCAACTCCAGATATGCAGAAAAGGGCGTTGTGAAGCTATGGGAGCGTATGTGTCAACATCCAGAGGCAGGTTCCTTTACTATAAATATCCCCAAGAAGTCCAGAACCAAACATTCCAAGGAGAGGGTGGCCCGCACTGCCACTGTAACGGTGAGGTTCGGGGCCTTCCACTTCAATCCTCCGCGCAACAATGTGAAACACAACCAAGAGAACCTACCTGACATCGAGATGAATGCTATTTACATAATGGAAACGAATGCCCCACACGGCGAGGAACCGGTCGAATGGATGCTCTTAACCAATGTGCCAGTGAGATCGTTTGATGAAGCCTGCGAAAAGGTCTTGTGGTATTGCCTGCGTTGGCGAATCGAAATGTATTTCAAAGTTCTTAAATCCGGTTTCCAGGTTGAAGCATGCCGACTAGGACACGCGGAGAGATTGGCAAGGTACCTTACGGTTATGAGTATAGTGGCTTGGCGGCTGTTTATGATTACCCTGATTGCCAGAACCAATCCCGCTGTATCTTGCTCAACGCTTCTTGCTGATTATGAGTGGAAAGTATTGTTCCTGAAAGTTCACAAAAACAAAACGCCGCCAGAAAAGCCACCTCCTATCGGTGATGTCGTCATCTGGGTTGCAAAACTTGGTGGCTATCTGGCCCGAAAAAATGACGGCCCTCCCGGAACGATCGCCTTATGGAGAGGTTGGAAGCGACTTGCCAACTTGACCGAAGGCTGGAACCTTGCAGTTCAGATATGAAACTTGTGGGTAATAGTAAGCCCACACCACCGGACATGCGGGTCTCCCTTCCAGGGATTTCCTTCGGTCACGCCAATATCCGGCGGTTTCCGGCTACTTTACCGAATTGTTTAGATTCGTCAAGGATGGTGTCTTGCGCATGCGCCGCAAAGTAGCTCAGCCATACGGCTTCAATACACTTTGCGAACAGCACAAGGCTCTTCCTTGCACCGGATTCGGCCCTTCGTCGTGTCCGCAAATTTCCCTGCGGCGTTTGGCTACTATGGCCTCTGCTGACTCCTGCCTGTCACCCGCCGGTTTCTTTGATTTATTGCCGACAGGCGCTGCATCTGATCGCTCCCAGGTACCGGAAGACATCCCACTCCTTTCGTCGTGGACACTACGTCCGGATTACCATAAACGACCGTGCCGCCGAAAGGCCTTTTAAGAATGAACTGCTTCATTCTTAAAAGGCAGGCATCCCCGAATAAAAACGTGATCCTTCCCCGCGCAACCGCCGCATTTACCTCCCCTTGTTCGCTCACGGGACTTCGCAGTCTGGTGCTTGCTCGTCCCCAAGCGGTCGGCCTTGTATGCGGTTCTTGTTCATCGGCTCGCGGTTTCGTCGACCAGGCTTCCTTCAGACGGTTCCTCGCGAAGCCGCCCTTGCCTTGGACTATTGGTTTTCCTTTTGCTATATTACTCCTAACAAAGGGTAGCGCCTCCACAAGGGACTTCCTGCCTTGCCGTAGCTTTGGCGAAGGCAGGTCACCCTTAAGATCACGCCCGTGTCGGGCGTACACCACAAAATTGCACGCCGAAAACGCGATGCGCGTTTCGGGTGAATTTTATTGTTAGTCTATAAAACGAGCTAAAGGATGCGGAAAGCAAATTAGGTTTTTTGGGTTAAAGACAAAGCCGGTTGATGCTCTTTTCTAGCTTGATGACGTTCTTGATGCGGATGATTAATTTCCGGCAAAGACAAGAAAATCCAACTTGATGCGCACGCTCGGTCTTAATGATAAAATTAGGTGCTTGACAATGACGCTTGGCTTTGACAGCTTGCAAGGGAATTTATATCTCCTGCAATGAAGAAAAATATGAATAGTGATTAAAAATTGAACGAGTTATTTTTAAAATATGACTGAAAAAGCTCAGAAACAATCCGTTTACATCGAATCCTCCGTCATTTCATATTTAATGGCCAAGGAAAATCGGGATTTAATTATTGCTGCCCGCCAAAAGATAACCAAAAACTGGTGGAAACGTAATTCAAATTCGGTAGAATTATTCGTCTCAACATATGTGATCGATGAGATTTCACAAGGGGATCATTCAGCATCTGAAATGAGGCTTAAGGCAATTAAAAATTGCAATCTTTTACCAGCATCCGATGAAATATCCTTATTGGCAAAGGAATATTTCCGGACAATGAGGATTCCCGACCATGCGATGTATGATAGTTTGCATTTAGCTTGTGCGGTTTTAAACGGGATTGACATAATTGTCAATTGGAACTTTAAACATATAGCCAACCCAACAATACGACATATTTTACGGGAAATTAACGATAAACTCGGATATGAAACTCCTGAAATTACTACACCCGAAGAATTAATGGAAGGTGCCTTATGATAAATACAATAATTTCTGAATTGCGGTCTGTTAGAAAAAAGCTGGATAAAGATTTATCTAAAAATCCCTTGGGCACTAAAAGACGATGGACGGAGATAGAAAACAAATATAACTCCCTCATTGTCCATCGCGGCCCCAAGCTTCTTAAACGGAAAGCGGCATGAAGCTTTATCTATAATTCCTTCTCTTTGATACATTAAGGATAGGTTTATGCCCAAAACCTATATCCCGCAAATAAAGACATCTGATACTTCATTTGCAAACCGACGATTCTCTGCCAGCGTACAATACCGGCCAGGGCCGTCTAACCATCCGGTTGCACTCAAGAACAAGCTGACAGATGCAAATAGAAATTTAAGGTTTTAGGGTAAAACCAAGATGCCTAATGATCCTATTCAATCTTGATGACGGTTCGCGATACAGATGACTGTTTTTTGAGCAACAACAATAAAAAAACATATCGATCGGCACGCTTAATTTATTGCCATTGATTCTTTAAGAGGGGAAGTTTTGGTTGCGGAGAGATGGGCGCGCTTAGTAGTTTTGCGGGGGGAGGGGCTTTTTTTAATGAATCAAATGTTTGTTCGCCGCGCAAAAAAAATGCACAAATGGCACTGAAGAAAAAACCGCCCTCCAGACGGCGGTTAAACAAAAATGAAATATTCGGCAAAATTTAGGAATACTATTTTGTGAAATATATTTTTGTATTATTAACAACTTTATTTATCGTTATTAAGCCGGTTTTTGCAGGCAATCCTTTCATAATGGTCATGTATGATTCTATTACAGAGGAACATCTTGGGACCTTTCCACCAGCAAGCAGAGCGATTTACGGAATTATAATATCTAATATTTGTTAAATATCAAAATACGATTTATAAATCACTTTGGTTTTCGATTCTTCAATATGTACTTCCAAATCTTTACACAAATGGTAAATATTTGGGTTTTAAAAAGAAAAAGGTAGCAATAAATAAATACGGCGAGGTACTGGTTAAGTATCCCCAAAAAGATTCATTAAAATATATTTCATTCTATGATATTTTCCGGGGCAATACAGACAAGTCTCAGATAGCCAACAAGATCGTGTTAATCGGGTATGATGGGAATTTAATTGATTCGCTTACGACGCCCATAGGTAAGGTTAAGGTTCATAGAATATTTTATTATTCGCTTGTAGATATTTATAATCAACTTCAATAAACAATGAAAATTTGATTTTGAATAAGGAAATTTCATGCCTTATACAAATATAAACGGAATCAGAATTTATTATGAAGAAACTGGGACTGGATTCCCTTTGCTCATACTCCTGCCACTTGGATGTGTCATAAGCCATTTGAAAGATTGGATACATTCTTTTTCGGATAAATTCAGAGTTATTATCGCTGATCCAAGGGGTGGTGGCCAATCCCAAGTAACACCCGGACCCTATACCATCAAACTTCTTGCTGAGGATGCGGCTGCATTGCTCGACTACATGCACATTAATAAAGCCCATGTAATAGGAACTTCTCTAGGCGGTCACATCGCCCAGGAGCTGGCGATTTTAAGACCTGAGATTGTAGACCGACTTGTGCTTGCGTTGTCTGCGGCCAAATCTGATCAAAGGACCCGGGAAAGGTTGAAGTTGTGGCGAGAGCTGAAAGCCGGCGGGAATGATGAAATGTTTGCCAGAGAAGTCTGTCTATGGGTAAATAATAATCGGTTTTATGAAAATAAAAAGGAATATCATGACTGGATAAATGCATTTGTCAAATCAATGGACTATTCCAGAGAGGGGTATATTGCGCTTATCGACGCAGCCATTAGTTTCGATTCTCTCGAAAGAGTCAAGAACATTAAAAGTAGGACCATTTGTTTTTGTGGAAAAGAAGATATCTGTTTTAACCGAGCACAGGTTCAAGAAATGGCAGATGCTATACCTGGAGCAAGGTTCGAGATGCTCGATTGCGCTCACGTGTTGATAGGAAACTGTTATGATAAATTCGTCGAAATCACCAGAGAATTTTTAGCCTCACCGTAATAAGATAAATAAATGGAAATATGCACAGGTCTGTTTAATAAACTATAGTCAAGTAGAGGGCCTGCATTCGCAATTGGCAAATCCCCTTGTTCTCGTTTTGGGCCTCCAAAAGCGACGTAGCTTTTAGTTGGCGGCGGACGCGGAATATATTCACGCCATAATTCGCAGTGCCGGAGAATTTTGCCAAATAACCGATTAATGTAAATACTTCTTGCAATTTGTTCACATATATGTTAACTTTAACTGGCGGAAGAACGAAAAAATGACTATTTCAGGAGAAAGGGATAACCATGAGCGACCTTAAGAAATATATCGCGAACAGGAAGAGAAAAGACCCTGTATTTGCTGAGGGTTATGAATCCGGCTATAATGACTTTAAAATAGGTGTATTACTTCGGCAGGCGCGAAAGGCGTCCGGGCATACCCAGGACGAAATAGCTCGAATTCTGCGAACGCAGAAATCGGCGATATCTCGAATCGAAAACCATGCCGAGGATATCCGGCTATCCACTTTGGAAAAATTCGCTGCATCGGTAGGGCGAAAACTCGAAGTCAAGCTGTCATAACTCACTAGCTAATAAAATACCAAAGACAACTGACAGCTCATAACCGCCAGCGATTTTCTACAATGTTGATGATGTTTTCACCATCGGACGATGCATCAAAACAAATACGAATGGCAAAGACATCCGACACCGGGCGACGAGATAAACAGCAACGCATTATCCGGCGTGTTTCCACCGGCACCCTGGGATGGCATGCTGCCTTCGCGCTGATGAAGGGGTGTGAAGCCCGTCCGACACTGTACCGAATTGGGAGAAAATCGTGAAATGGCCTCCCCTTCCCGAGTTCCACGGGATTAAGGGCTTGGGCAGACACTATGGTGAAAAAAATTGAAGATCTTTAAGCGTCGTCACAAAATGCGGACCTACGGGAACTAACAGGCCTTCGGCATGTTTCCTTGTGTTTACATGCGGGATATAGATGCCGGTCTATAACTTACCGGCACGGAAACTTGAGTTGTCCCCGGCGAATGAGGGTTCACCTACGGTATCAAAGACCATTACCTATGCGAAACGTGGAAAAGCTGCACTCCGCCCTGCGTGCCGGCGGGCAGGCTAACCGTAAGGCATGCTCATGGAGCGGGGGCGTTGAGATTCGGGAAAAAGCAAATGCCGTTTTGTAATGAAGCGGATAGAGCATGAAACATGGCTCAACCGGAAATTGACTTACATCAAGAAGTAGGTGCAGACGTCCCGAGGGTGTTCCATCGCGAGAAAAACCGGAGAATCTTTCAAAATGAGGATGCAAATGACGGTCGCAAGACTGGTGCTCTCATTAATGCAATGGTAACATTACATTAGAAGACTGCGGGGCGGTATCGTGAAGGCGGTAGCAATACTGCTGGATTGTTCAACAAGGGCAATCTTTGGAATGCTTGAGCCGTATGATGGGAAACTATCAAGTACGGTTCTTAGGGGGGAAGGAGGCTGAAAAGCCTCCGACCTACCCGATAATTGACAATTGAGGCATGACGGACTACAGATGTTTTTTGGGTTAGGAAAGTTGCTTGAGGATATTTTTCCATCGGGATGGCGTTCTCGATGCGGATGATGATTTTTCCAGGCCGACGAAAATGAATAGTTCTATTGCAAACTTATAAGAGCGTGTTCCCTGAATTTGACATTAACTATTAAAAATGATACAATTAATTTTCCAGCGATACAAAATATGGATAATTTAAATTAATTTAATGGAGCATTATCATGTCATTGCTTCACGAATTGAATTTGTTCTCCAGCCTTAAAAGCGCTGTTTTGTTGTTCTTTGCAGTATCAGGGTTGTGTTTCGGTCAATCCACTTGGAAATGGGGAACCTTGCGGCCTCAATGCAATGATCTCTATTCCGTGGCCTATGGCAATGGCCAGTTCGTGGCCGTGGGAGAATACTCGGCGATCTTGATGTCCCCTGATGGCGCGACGTGGACGTCAAAAAATTCAGGTTCAACGTATCCTCTCAATGCCGTAGCATACGGCAAAAGTCCGTCCGTCGGCCAGGCCGGCCAGTTTGTAGCCGTAGGAGCTTACGGCACGATCCTGACGTCCCCTGATGGCGCGACCTGGACGCCAAAAAATTCCGGTTCAACGGCCCCGTTCTATTCCGTGACTTACGGCAACGGACAATTCGTTGTGGTGGGATATTCCGGAACGATCTTGACGTCCCCTGACGGTGCGACGTGGACGCCAAAAAATTCCGGTTCTAGTCAAGACCTGAAATCAGTGACCTATGGCAATAATTTTTTTGTGGTCGCTGGATCTAACGGCACGATCTTGACTTCTCCCGACGCCACGACGTGGACAGCAGGTAACTCGGGCTCAATAAAATATCTTTTTTCTCTGACCTTCGGCGACAGCCTGTCTGCAAGCCATGCCGGACAGTTCGTTGCCGTGGGCGATGGAGGCACGATCTTGACGTCCCCCGATGGAGCAACGTGGACAATACAAAATTCGGGTTCAACAAAACCTCTCTATTTCGTGGCGTACGGCGACTGGCAGTTGGATGGCCAGGTGGTCCGGTTCGTGGCTGTAGGTGACGGAGGCACGATCCTGACGTCCCCGGATGGCGTGACGTGGACGACAAACAATTCGGGTTCAACCGCCTTGCTCAATTCCGCGACATTTGGCAATAATCATTTTGTTATCGTTGGAGACGGAGGCATGATTTTGATGTCTTCCGACAGCGTTGAATGGGTGATTAAAAATCCGGGTTCAACAATTACGCTCAGGTCGGTGATTTACGTCAACGGTCCGTCTTCTGGCCAAGCAGGCCAATTCATGGCCGTGGGAAGTTCTGGCGCTATTTTAATGTCCACCGATGACACAACGTGGGAATTAAAAAAATCGAATACGACTAGCCTTCTTAATTCCGTGATCTATGCTAACAATATGTTTGTTGCCGTAGGTGCTGGCGGTACGATTGTGACCTCTCCCGACGGTTCAACGTGGACCATAAAAAAATCCGGTACAACCACCCCTCTTATTTCCGTGACATACGGAAACAACATGTTTGTTGCAGTTGGCGCCGGTCGCCTGATCGTGACCTCTCCCGATGGAACGACTTGGACGGCAACAGATATTGGAACTTCATATTACCTCAATTCCGTGACTTATGGCGACAGTCAGTTTGTGACCGTGGGATCTAACGGCATAATCCTGAGCTCTCCCGATGGTGTGACGTGGACAAAAAGAGATGTGAATGCCGAGGGCATAGCCCTGACATCCGTGATCTACGTCAATAACTTTTTCGCCAGCCAGGCCGGCCAATTTGCGGTCGCCTGCAATTATGGTAAAATTTTTTCTTCCCCCGATGCAAAGACATGGACGGTAAACAACACGGGTACGGATTGTATCCTTTATTCCTCATTCTATACTAGTGGCCCAATTTCGGGCCAAGCAGGCACACTTGTAATCGTGGGTTATGGAGTGATCTTTACGTCGCCTGATTTCGTGACGTGGAAGGAATACTCCTCGGTCACCAATAACATTCTTTATTCCGTGACTTATGGCAACAATATGTTCGTGGCCGTGGGAACCAAATGTACAATAGTAACCTCCAAGGCGGATAATGTCGGAGTTGTATTGATGAGTGGCCCTACCAAGGCTGACTTTCGCGGCATTAAAATTAATATTGGAAACAACTGCATTCCCGCGAAAGTGCCGCTTATGACCTCGCTATGCCAAATGAAAGTGGCGATATTCAATGTTTCCGGTAAACGGATGTATTCAGCCGGAACCACCTTGCGAAATGGCACCCTGAACATATCAGCCACGGGATTTCCGTCAGGAACTTACGTGATGTCAATTACGGACGCGAATAGTAAAACTTCAAGGGTGACTTTTGTATTAACGAAATGATATGATGTTAACCGTAAGGAGGCTTCATGTCTCGTGCAATGCGACATGTAATGTGGGGGGCTTTTATATTTACAGCCTCGCTTTTTTTATATATTTCCTGTACTGAAAAATCGGTGTCCCCCGGTAAAACATCTAAACTAATCCTATCGGCCAACCCCGCGGATGAAAAACCGTGTCTCGGAGCGCCAACAAGCTTTTCCGTCACTGCCGCCGGGTCAGGGACATTGACTTATCAGTGGGAAAGCTCCTCGGGTAACCTGACCGGAGGACATTACAAAGGCGTGGCGACAAATACTATCGCCATAGACTCCGTCTTGATAAGCGATACCAGCACCTATACTTGTCTAGTAGCCGATGCGGCGGGCGATACGGTTTTGAGTTCCGGGGCAAGACTGACGGTAAAAACGTATATTGTCAAGTTTAACAGTAACGGCGGGAGCGTGGTTGACAGCCAAAAAACCGCCTGTAATACGCCTGCGATAACACCGTCCATGCCCGCCAAAACCGGCTATCGCTTTTCCGGCTGGTATTCAGATTCGGCGTTTACCTCCGTTTTTAATTTTTCTAGTCCGATCACTGCCAATATAACGTTGTATGCGAAATGGCTGCTGATGGCCCTCGATACCGTGACTTTTGATTCTCGGGGCGGAAGCGTGGTGACCTCTCAGGCGGTAAATTATGGGACCACGACGACGGCGCCCCCTGCACCCGCGAAGAACAGCTATACTTTTGCCGGGTGGTATTCCGATACGGCATTGACAACGCTTTTTACCTTTTCTTCTCCGATAACCGCCTCGATCACTTTATACGCAAAGTGGGAAATTCGTGATGTTGAGGGGAATGTTTATCACGAGGTGGCAATAGGGATACAAGTTTGGATGGTAGAAAACCTAAGAACAACCAGGTTAAACGATAGCACTGCAATACCGCTGGTAACGGCTCAGTTAGCGTGGGCCGGACTCGGGATAAATTACCTTTCAAATCCGGGATATTGTTGGTATAGCAACGACTCTGTTGCCAATGCAACGTATGGACCATTATACAACTGGTTTTGCGTGAACACCGGTAAATTAGCCCCAAAAGGTTGGCATGTGCCGACAGACTTTGAATGGAGTGAGCTGTCGTTCTTTCTTGGAGGCGATAGCGTAGCAGGAGGTAAACTGAAAGAAGCCGGATTGGCCCACTGGCAATCCCCCAATACCGGAGCAACCAATGAAACCGGTTTTTCGGCGCTTCCGGGAGGTGAACGTGACGATGTTGGAGATTTCTACTCCATTGGCAGTTACGGGACTTGGTGGTCTTCCACGGCGTCTATGACTGAAAATTATATATGGGGGCGCTCCATAAGCTCCGTTAACCCATACCTCCACAGCTTCTTGGATGTCACGACTAATGGTTTTAGCATCCGGTGCATTCGGGATTGATTAGCTGATAGGTAATTGCTTTTTTGGGGTGTGGGAATCTGTAAAGAAAACTTTCCTTTACACACTCCATAATTTTCTACTCTTTTCCCTGCCTTTGCCTCTCCGCCCGCAAAGACACCCCGCCCCCAAGACAAAAGGCAGAAAGAAAGACGATTGACACCGCGGTCGAGGGCTTGAGATGAGAGTTTACCCGACGGTGCACTATCAATGCGGTTCACCTGCCCTTGTCCAAGAGGTATGGCGATTCAAGAATAATTTCCGCAATTTTTACTGAAAAGTTTTTTCTATTGTCGAACTTGGGGTAGTATTCGGAAGTATTTCTTGGAGTAGTAAGGTTATGCCAAGGCAATAAAAAAGCCCCAAAACCGCTTGTTCTAAAGGATTTTAAGGCTTTTTAAGTGGCGGGTCGGACGAGGCTCGAACTCGTGACCTCTGGCTTGACAGGCCAGCGTTCTACCTCATGTAAGCCTCTACATAGTAGCGGATTGCATAACATTACTACTTTCAAGTGTACCCCGAAGTGTACCCTTTTCGTTAAAATTTATCGACTTTGCCGCGTTCATTTCATTCCTTCCAAAGTAAACTTTGCTCATGTCCGTAGCGTGACCCGATACCTGCATGACTATGTGCGGAGCATTGCCTTTTAAGAGAAGATCGGTATAGGCGCCGCGCCTTTGGTCATGGAAGCGATAGTTTTCTATTCCCGCGAGTTTAAGACATCGTTTCCAGGCCTTGCGAAAATCCCCCAGAGTATAATATTTCACGCCTTCACGACGGAAGAAAAGATAAGGACATTCTGTCGGAATATTCCTGAAGTATTCCGTAAGGCAATCGGGCACGGGTTTAATACATGGGCGTTTCATCTTTGTTATTTCGGCGGGAACATGGATTGTATTCGTTACCATGTTGTAATCTGTCCGCTTTAATGAAAGCAGTTCCCCGCGCCGACAGGGAACCAGAAGGCTAAAAAGAACGATAGGATATAAATGCGGCGCTCCATTCTTCACGACCTCAATAAGACGCGCCTTTTCATCTTCGGAAAGCATCCTATCCCTGGGCCTTGTGGGAAGTTTCTGAAAGTATTGGAGCGGGTTCTTATCCGTTATACCGGCCCGGACAGCAAAATTAAACGCTGCTTTTGACCATTTCAAATAGTGGTTTATGGTCTGGTTTGAAAGCAGCCGGCCGGTAAATCGGCCTTTTGTTTTTTTCAAAAGCAAAAGGTATTTATCAAACTTATCCCGCATTTCCGATACCTGGACGTTTCCCAAGTCTTCAACCAGTTTGTTAAAATAACAAAGTGAATCCGTGTCAATGGTATTCCGGGCAAGATAGTAGTCGATTATGTGCTTGAAAGTAGTGATAGATGAGAAAGAGCGTTGACCGGTTTCGGCCGCGGTTTGCAGTTCCTTTTTTAACGTCCAGTATCGAAGTTCAGCATTCTTCCGGCACCCGGTGAATGTTTCCCGAGCCCTGTATTGTTTGCCGTTCTTCTTGATACGGACATCAAGGAACCATTGGTCCGCGCTAAGTGGTTTCAAATTCATGGGAGAAATTCCTTTCCTCCATGAACACCACCACACACGGCAATTAATATACTACAATAACACATAGAATACTTTATTTTTTCTCTTTTGTCATTGGTGTAAGCAATTGCCCGGAAAGAAGCCTTTTGTTTATCTCGGTTACCGGATACCGCCAATGATATCCCACCTTGGCGCAGGGTATACGGCGCTGTGCAGTCCATTTCTGGATTGCTTTAATCGAACAAGAAAGCTTTTGGGCTATTTGCGTCGCTGTGAGGTATTCCGGTTCTTGGTTTCCAGCTTCTTGTGTTTGCATAATTTTAGCTCCTTTCATTTAATGATTTTTCCCAATAATTGCATGGCTCCAGTATGGTTTTCTGCTCTAAAATCATTTCGAAGATTCCGGCCCTTATTCTGGTTAGGCTCAGGGTCTTTACCCATTCTATACGGCAAAAGCGAACATTTTGGAGCTGTGCAAAGGGATATTTCGCCTAATTGCCCGCCCATACATTCGACGCATTGCTGCCGGATTGCTTTAAGAATGTTTTGCTTGGTAGTCATGATGTTTTCCTTTTTTGACAGATGTAGGATCGCTCGCGTGCATGCGCATATTGATTTTGTAACATAGGAATACCGTACCTGTTTTTTGATGTAGGATCGCGCGCGCCTGCGCGTATCGTTCTTTTATTTTTTTTCGGCCCTAAATTACCATTAACTTTTATCGATAATCATTTTTGTTACACATTATTGTGTCTATTTTTTGTTACACAAATGGGTTATTATGGGTCATGGCGGCTTCCATGGTAGAAACGTGTAGCCGTTGGCGTGGCGAGTTCCGAACGTTCCAGACTGGCCGTGCATGATTCTTATGAGTCCTGCCGCTTCCAATTTATTGAGTGCTCTTAAAAGGCTCATTGGATCAAGATTGCGGCGGTCATCTTCCAACAGCCGGGCCTGAAGCGTTCGAATACCCACGTAAATAATGTTTTTTGCATTTTTTTCCTTTTGTATCTTGAAAAGGCTTTTCAAAAGAAGTCCCATCAAGTAGCCATGCGGCCGATATTCTTTTTCAAGAAAAATCATCGCCTCTGAAAGTGAAAAAGGCAGTCCTATTTCTCCCCCGTATTGCGTAAGCTTAAAAGCGCATCCACCAGTTGAAAAAAAGCAATAATCTTCCAACCCTTTACAGCTCAGTTTGCATTCATGTTTGAAAAACCAATTTACGTAATCACACAATTGCCGGGTCGCGTCCCCAGGTGATAAAACCTGATAACTTTTTTTGTTCCATTCCAAGAGCTTCATTTTGATTTCTGATTTTTCAATGCCCAATCGATTTAATTCAAAGATAATGGCGTGTCTCATTTTGTTTAAATGGTCTTTATCCTGTGCGCCTTCGTCAAAAGCGGATTTTACGCATGGGCGCATCTGATCTGATTTTTTTTCGGTCATTTTAAAGTTTTTTCCAAGGCATTAGAATCTTTGCACCGGTTCATTACGGTCCCATTTTTCAAGAACCGTCTTTACTTGCCTATGAAAATCAAAAGGTTCTTCAGTAAAGCCATTCAGGATTTTGCTTACCCGCCCGTAATCCATGTTAAGCTCCTGGGAAAGTCCCTTGATCTTTTTTCCACGTTTGGCAAGTTCAACCTTGTAGTGTATTTTTACTTCCATTTATCCTCCCTTGATGAAAATTTCTTCTTCCGATACGATTAAATAAATATTAGGTCAAAGGCGTTTGTTCTGGCCCTGTGTTAGATGGCTTATCAGGACCTAAGGAGCCTAAGCCTGTTTCATTTCCGGCTAATGAAAATTGGCCTAATAGAGATTTGCTCCCCAATGAAAGCTGCCCAAGGCCAGATTTTAATAGGTTTTCTGAACCTAAGGAACCTAAATTTTTGCCCGTTCCTGGTCCATATAAAGGTATTCCGGCCGTTAAAGACATCGCCCCCAAAGTGAGCGGTTTTATTTCCTTTGGTTCAGTAGTTTTGATAGGTTCTATATTCTCTTTTTTTTCCGGAATAAGCTGGCTTATTTTTCCGCTAATCAGGTCGGCAATTTGGGCGTTATATTCTGCGACCTTCTGCTCTTTTGATTTCGCGTTTTGTTGGTGTTGATTAATCCAGGCAAGGGCCAAACTGCCAAGTGAATTGGGATTTGCGGATTGGTCCAGTGCTGTCGGGGCCTTCGAAGCTGATTGCCTTAAATTCAAAAGAATTTGGCTCAAAGTGGAATTTTGCATTTTTTTCCCATTAGATAAATAAAAAACCCCTGTCGGGTGAAAAACCTAACAGGGGTTTCTTCCTCTATCAGGCTTTCTACTTGATAGGGGTAAAATTTACTTTATTATCAAAAAACAACGTTTTTTGCTTAATTAAGGCATTTTTATTATTTCAATTATTTACTTTCGTTTACTTTTCCAAGTATTATCGATTCTTTCTTCGGCTTTCTCAAATTCATTATCATTCAAGCAATGTTCATCGTTTCTAAGGGCAAAAGTATCTAAATTATTGCCCGAAGACTTTGTATTTTTTGAGTCCGACGTAATATCTTTCCATTGATCTTTTTCCAATTCAACCTTGAATCGTAAATTCACTTTTGTTTTTTGTATCCCTCCATAAATTGGGTTACTTTTTAATCCAAATTCCTCCTTAAACCATTTATTAATTTTGCTTCGAATAGTTTTTTCATTAGCTATACTTCCTTGGCATGGGTTAATATTTTTATGTTGGGATAAGAAGGTTTTATTCAAATAATATCTTAGTAATCGCCATTCAAGAGTGTATTTTTCATCCCCACCTTTTGTTTTAATCCATAAAGTTTCGCCCACATTTAATCGTCGGGATTCCTTCCCGTTTGAGAATTCTAAGACGGCATCATTATTATTGAGTATTTTAATCTTAAGATCATTCCAGTTACTGACAAAATGCAATCTCCAGCTTATTGTCCGAAAACTATTCATTGCTGATTTATTTTCAACATCTTCTAATTTTTCTCTTATCGTTCGCCAATATTCTGAATCTGAGAATGGATTCTTTTTGTCGAGATTTTCAGATAGTCCTTCAAAGGGGATATTTTGAAGGCCTTCCTTAAATTGGAGCAAGAATTTTAAATGATCCTTTTCTTTTTCTGTTAGAACGTGTTCAGGTAACAACATATTCGCTCTTAGCACCGACGAAGTCCATATGGTAGACCAAAAAATATTTATCCATAACCAATGGTTGCTTGTTGCTCCGCAAAGCAAATAAACTTTTTCAAAGAGGTCATCAATCGTGTCGCAGTTCCAAAATTGATCCTCTAAATTATCCCAGATTTTTTTAAATTCCCTATTTAATGCCTGCGGTTCCAAATCTGAAACATGAAGACCAGCTTTTCTTCTCTTATGCAATTGTTCAAGGCTGCTATTTTCTTTTACAATCTCATCAAGAGCAATTTCATCATTAGCATCGTTCGATTCGATAACTTTTAGCCAGTAATACTGGCGAAATGCAGGAAGCATTAAAACCTTGGCAGAGTATTTAAAGTGCTTTCCATTAGGAATACATTTTCGGTAAGCAGAAAGAAAACTATCAGCCCATTCTAAAGGAGAAAATTTGGCTTCGGATTCTTGTATTAGCTCGATTATCTGGTCTATTCTAGTGTAGTGTTTCCTAATTGGCTATACATAGTTTAACTTTTTCGATTTTGCCCATGATTTTATTGACAGAAGCAGTCCATACAAACGGTTTTGGTTCACGATTGTTTTTGGCGATAAAAT
>Ga0182011_10002211_pt1 | contig 16601 bp, 10 predicted proteins | sample 711E1DmetaG_FD_120481 | JGI IMG/M metagenome (GOLD analysis project Ga0182011, IMG submission 120481) | Permafrost microbial communities from Stordalen Mire, Sweden - 711E1D metaG | ecosystem: Environmental > Terrestrial > Soil > Wetlands > Permafrost | place: Sweden: Stordalen | collected... | reverse complement strand
TGTGCAGCAGGTAGAGTGGGGCGAGCTGGATTTCCTCATCATCGACCTACCTCCGGGGACGGGTGACATTGTGCTGTCGCTGGTGCAGATGGTGCCTCTGACCGGCGCGGTCGTGGTCTCGACGCCGAGCGATGTGAGCTTGCAGGACGCACGGCGGGCGATTGCGATGTTCCATCAGGTGAAGGTGGAGGTGATTGGGATTGTGGAGAACATGAGCCACTTCACTTGCCCGCATTGCCATCAGCCGGTCGACATCTTTTCGACTGGCGGGGCGGAGAAGATCGCAGCAGAGGCTGGCTTCGAATTCCTCGGCGCGCTTGACCTGAACCCGGCAATTCGCGCGGGTGGTGACGGCGGAAAGCCTGTTGCCGCAGAAGGGCCGGAGAGTGAGTTGGCTAAGCCGTTCTTCGAGATGGCGCGCCGGACAGCCGCACGCGCCAAGCAGATTGCAGCGGCCAGCGATCAAGTTCTGGAGATCAGCTAAGAGGCTATCTAAAAATGGTCCTGCCGGACGGGCCCGCTACGCGCGGAGCGGGCGTTAGCACGCCTTTTTTTGGCGCTTCGCGTCGGTCCTCCCGTTGGTCGGATGAGAGCATTTGCGCCTAACAACTCACGGCGGCTTTTCTCAGGCCGCGGACAGAGTTGCAGATATAAATGTCGTCGGCGGCACGTATGTCGGCGAGGATGAGGATGCGCTCTTCGGCGCTGGGGACGGCTTCCAGCAGGTGTCGGCGGAAGACTCCCGGGAGCAGGCCGCAGGCGAGCGGCGGCGTGTAGAGCCGTCCGTCGATACGCACGAAGATGTTGCTGATGGCGCCTTCGGTGAGTTCGCCGTGCTGGTTGAGGAAGAGGACTTCGTCGAATCCAGCCTGCTGCGCGTTGGTGAAGAGGCGGTCGTAGAGTGGGCGGTGCGTCGTCTTGTGGCGTAGGAAGACGTCGGTCGATGAGGTGCGTTCGGCGACGAGCGTGACGCGGCAGGCGAGTGGCTTGGCCGCCGAACTGGCTACGGGCGCGAGCGGCGCGTGGGTGAGCTCGATGTGGCCGCGCGCGTCGAGCGTGAGACGCACACGGTGGCGGCTGAGCGGGGTGAACTCTGTGGCCAGCGCGTAGAGCCGGGCTTCGATCTCTGCGGCATCGTAGGGGCGGTCGAAGTAATCGCAGGAGCTTCGCAGGCGGTCGAGATGCAGGGGGAGGAACGCGTAGCTGGCGTCCCAGAGCAGGGTCTCGATGAGGTCGAATGTGGGCTGGGTGCGGGTGAGGAATGCGGCCTTTAGGTGGCACTCGTCGAACTCGGCTGCGGGGTCGGAGTCATAGACGATGCCTCCGCCGACGCCCATGGTCACCGCGCCTTCATTGTCAAAGGCTAAGGTGCGGATGGCTACGTTGAAGGTGGCGTCGCCGGTGGGTGCGATGAAGCCGATGGAGCCGGTGTAGATGCCGCGCGGTGAGGCTTCGAGCGAGCGAATGATGCGCATGGTGCTGATCTTGGGCGCGCCGGTGATGGAGCCACTGGGGAAGAGGCTGCGGAAGAGCGTGTGCCAGCCAACGTCGGCGCGCAGTGTGCCGGAGACGGTCGAGGTCATTTGGAGAAGTGTGGGGTAACGCTCGACGTGGAAGAGGCCGTCGGTGCGGACGCTGCCGGTTGTGCAGATGCGGCCCAGATCGTTGCGCAGCAGGTCGACGATCATGATGTGCTCGCTGCGATTCTTTTCGTCGTGGTGGAGCGAGAGTGCGGCCACGGAGTCTTCGGCACTGTCGAGGCCGCGCGACCAAGTGCCTTTCATCGGGCGCGTAGTGATGATGCGGTCGCGCACACGGAAGAAAAGTTCAGGCGAGAAGGAGAGGATGGAGCAAGATGCAAGATTGACCAGCGCGGCGTAGGCGACCGGCTGTTGGCGGCTGAGCGAGAGGTAGAGCTCGGCGGGGGTGGCGGCGGTGCGCAGGTGGATGCGGTCGGTAAAGTTGACTTGGTAAGTCGCGCCGGAGGCTATGTGCTCCTTGATCTGCCCGATCTTCTGGCGGTAGGCATCGGGCGCAAGGGTGAGACGGATCTCGTCTTCGCGGAATGGGCGCGGTGGCTGTGGCACGGGCGGCAGCGAGGGGAGCGGTGGGCCGGTGAAGATGCCGGTGCGGTGGTCGAAGACGCTGGGTTCGCGGTAGACGCCAAAGCAGGCCAGGGGGGAATCTTGCTCGCGCTCGGGGGCCAGGTCGGCGATGCCTTGCAGGTCGTAGCCGCTCTCGTAGGTGAGGAAGCCTGCGACGTAGTTGCCTGCGGCAAGGGCGGCTTCAATCTGCGCGAAGAGGCCGGGGATGTCGTCCGGTGTGTGTGCGGTGAGGACGCGCAGCGGGTCGAGGAATATGTAGCTGTGATGATTCTCGGCGTCGGGGCGCGAGGTCTCTAGCAGCACCGAGCCGGGCGTCCCAGCGACTAGCGCTGGGACGGACTCCGGCAGTGAGATGAATTGGGGCATGGCGCGCAGCCTGATCTACGCGAAGGTCAGCGTGACGCGGCCAGCGTGGGCGAAGGCGACTTCGGCGTGGGAACCGGCGCGGGCGGGCGTGTTGCCGGTCCAACTGCCGGTGGTGATCCACTGGCCAGCCTTGAGTCCGCCGGTGCGAACGCTGGCCTCGTTGGCGAGGTAGGGCAGCAAGCGCATCAGGTCGCCGGAGGTGTTGGAGCCGGTGCGCTCGACCTCGACCTTGCCGTCAACGGTGAGGGTGACGGTCTCGGTGTGGAAGTCGATGGACTGCCAGTTGGCGACAGCAGGGCCGGTGATGAAGGCTCCGTTCATCTGTAGGTCGGCCGAAGAGTTGAATGGCGCGACGGCCTTGGGGTCGATGAGGCCGGACTCCAGCTCCTCGATGATGGGGTGGCAACTGGCGATGGCGGCGACGACCTCTGCGCGGGTGTAGGGCGTTGCGCGCACGGGCAGGTCTTTGCCGAGGAGGAAGGCGATCTCGCCTTCGAGGACGCGGTAGCGGAAGCGCGGGCCGGGCAGAGTTGCGCCGTCCGTGTAGAACCAGGCGCGCGGCATGGGCGCGTAGGCTGGCGTGGCTTCAAGCGAGCCAGCGCCGATCTTCCAGCCGCCGATGGGGCCGAAGGCGGTGGCAATGGCGTCTTGAATGAAGTAGGCCTCGTCGAGAGAGGCGGGCGCGACGGCGGCGGGCAGGTCGGCGATGGGGGTGTGGGTGCGACGGGCGTTGATGAGCAGATTCGCGGCTTCGAGCAGTTGCTGCTTACGGGATTCGATCATAGTGGTAATAGTGTCGCTCATTGGAGCGGAGCGTGTCATGCGTTCATGCGTCGTCAGCAGTTCTAAGTGAAACAAGAGCCGACCACGGATCAACGCGGATAAACACGGATTAAAGGCAGAACGGCTTTGTTTTATCCGTGACGATCAGTGTTAATCCGTGGTTGCTTCTGCTTTTTCGTGCGACTTTTCAGCGCAATCGTCGCCGATAGGCCACAATGCCCCCGCTTAGAATTGCTGGTGCGTTGTGCTCTCGGGGTGCACTTCTGAATGTCGGCACAAATATTACCGCCGACCAACGGGAGGACTCACGCGAAGCGATAAAAAGGCGTGGAACGCCCGCCCCGCGCGTAGCGGGCCCGTCCGGCAGGACAGTTTCTCAACGACGCTGTGGCGGGATAGACTTTAGCCATCGAACCACTGACTCCATTGATCGAGAAGAAGACGACTAGCGCGCAGCAATTGCAGACGAACGACGCTGCTGCGTTGCCGCGTACGCTGGGGCTACCGGGAGCCGTTGCGCTGAATATGTTGGACATGATCGGCGTGGGGCCGTTCATTACGCTGCCGCTGATTTTGACCGCGATGGGCGGGCCGCAGGCGATGCTGGGTTGGGTGCTGGGCGCGGCGTTGGCGGTGTGCGACGGGCTGGTGTGGGCCGAGTTGGGCGCGGCGATGCCGGAGGCGGGCGGGTCGTACGCGTTTCTGCGCAGGATCTACTCGGGCGCGGACGGAACGCGGCGGCTGGGGCGCTTCGTGGCCTTTCTGTTTATCTTTCAACTAATGTTTTCCGCCCCGCTCTCGGTTGCTTCGGGATGCATTGGGCTGGGGCAGTACGCCAGCTACCTTTGGCCGTCGCTGGCGGCGCACACGACGGCGCACACGGTTCATGTCGGTTGGTACTCGGCGGGCGTGAGCGTGGGACCGGCGACTGCGGTGGCGATTGCGGCGGTGTTGGTGGCCGTGGCGATGCTCTATCGCGGGTTGGCGAAGCTGCGCGCGGTGACGGCCACGATGTGGTGCGTGGTGATGGGGCTGATCGCGTGGATTCTGGCGACCGGTCTGCTGCATGGGCATCTGCGGCAGGCGTTTACGTTTCCTGCCGGAGCGTTTGCGCTGACGCCCGCGTTTTTTATGGGGCTGGGCTCGGCAATGCTGATTGCGACGTATGACTACTGGGGCTACTACAACATTACGTTTCTGGGTGGCGAGGTGCGGGACGCTGCGCGCACGGTGCCACGGGCGATCCTGATCTCGATTGCGCTGGTGGCCGCGCTGTATATGGCGATGAACGTGTCGGTGCTGGCGGTGCTGCCTTGGCAGGGATTGGTGGGGGCGTCGAGCGCGGATATGAATGCGCGGCGAGCGGTGATTTCGACCTTCATGGAGGTGGCCTACGGGCCGCATCTCGGGCCCGCGCTGGGCAAGCTGGCGGCGGTGCTGGTGATGGTGACGGCCTTCGCCAGCGTCTTTTCGCTGCTGCTGGGCTACTCGCGGATCCCCTATGCGGCGGCGCGGGATGGGAACTTCTTCCGCGTCTTTGGGAGCCTGCACGGGCTCGGATTTCCCCATCGCTCGCTGCTGATGCTGGGGGCGGGCGCGGTGTGCTTCTGCTTCTTCTCGCTGAGCGATGTAATTGCAGCGTTGGTCGTCCTGCGGATTCTGTTGCAGTTCCTGATGCAGCAGGTTGGCGTGATGGTGCTGCGACGAACGCAGCCGGAGTTGAAGAGGCCGTTTCGGGTGTGGCTCTATCCGCTGCCGCCGCTGCTGGCGATTGCCGGATTTGGCTACATCTTGGTGGAGCGAGCGAACTTTCAGCGCGAGATTCTGGGCGCGGCGGTGGTGATTGCGCTGGGCTCGGCGGTCTATGCGGTGCGCGAGCGACTGACTGCGCGCGAGACAAACTGACTCCGCCGCGCTCGGCGCATTTACAATCGGAGTGTGGATACCTCAACGATTGTCATACTGGATTTTGGCTCGCAGTACACCCAACTGATCGCGCGCAGGATTCGCGAGTTCAACGTCTTCTCCGTGGTCCTGCCCTGCACGGCGCCGATTGAGAAGATTCGCGCGCTGGCCCCTCTCGGCTTGATTCTGTCGGGCGGGCCTAGCTCGGTCTACGACGCGGACGCGCCAGCCGCCGATCCCGCGTTGCTGGCGATGGGTGTGCCAGTGCTGGGGATTTGCTACGGCTTGCAGTTCATCGTGCATCACCTGGGCGGACGCGTGGAGCCAGCTCCGGCGCGCGAGTATGGGCATGCAGAGGTCGAGGTGATCGCCGAGACGGCGCTGTTTCGCGGGCTGCCGAAGACGCTCGACGTGTGGATGAGCCACGGCGACCAGGCCAAGACGCTGCCCGAGGGATTCATCAAGACGGCGCAGACGGCCAACGCGCTGGCGGGCATCAGTAACGAGGCGCGGCGAATCTGGGCCGTGCAGTTTCATCCCGAGGTGGTCCACACGCGGCAGGGCATGGAGCTGCTGCGCAACTTCGTGCTGGGCATCTGCGGGGCCAAGGCCGATTGGACGCCGGAGCACTTCATCCAGACGACGGTCGAGCGCGTGCGCCAGCAGGTGGGCGACGGGCACGCCATCTGTGGGCTCAGCGGCGGTGTCGATTCGTCGGTGGCGGCGGTGCTGGTGGCGCGGGCCATCGGCGACCGGCTGACCTGCATCTTCGTCAACAACGGCGTGCTGCGCAAGGACGAATTCGACAAGGTCCAGAAGACGATGCGCGAGCAGCTTGGCCTGCGCGTGGTGGCGGTCGATGCCAGCGAGCGATTCCTCGCAGGGCTCAAGGGCGTCACCGATCCCGAGCGCAAGCGCAAGGTCATTGGTGGCGAGTTTATTGCGGTATTCGACGACGAGGCGAAGAAGATCTTTGAGTCGGAGAAGCATGGCGGCGACGAGATCGCTTGGCTGGTGCAGGGGACACTCTACCCCGACGTGATCGAGTCGTCCAGCGTGAAGGGCCCGTCGCAGACCATCAAGAGCCATCACAATGTGGGCGGCCTGCCTGCGGATATGAAGCTCAAGCTGATCGAGCCGCTGCGCGACCTCTTCAAGGACGAGGTGCGGCGCATCGGCCGCGATCTGGGAATGCCGGAGGAGATTCTGGAGCGGCAGCCCTTCCCCGGGCCGGGACTTGCGGTGAGAATTCTGGGCGAAGTCACTGCCGAGCGCGTGGCGTTGCTACAGGAGGCCGACGCGATTGTGGTCGAGGAGATCAAGGCCGCCGGGCTCTACCGCAAGGTGTGGCAGTCGTTCGCCGTGCTGCTGCCGGTGCGTAGCGTCGGCGTCATGGGCGACCAGCGCACCTACGGCAACGCCTGCTGCGTGCGCGCGGTGGAGAGCGAGGACGGCATGACCGCCGACTGGGCTCCACTGCCCTACGAGGTGCTGCGCGCGATCAGCAGTCGCATCGTCAGTGAGGTGCATGGCATCAACCGCGTCGTCTACGACATTACCTCCAAGCCGCCGGGGACCATCGAGTGGGAGTAAGCATTGCATGCATCTGACGCGCTTCGCGCAAATGCAAAGCGTGGCTTCAGGCGTCAGAAAAGCTGAAAGTCGACCTCAACGTTCAAATAAACCGCGATGGGCTTACCATTCTCCATGGCGGGTTCGAATCTGTATTTCTTCACATTGTCAATCGCTGACTGATCTAGCGTGAGCGCAGCTGCACGGCGCTTCTCGTCAACCTTGTCCGCGATGGACTTGATGATGTGTACGTTTACGGGGTTGCCTTGTGCGTCGACGATAAGGCTCACGGTTGCAACTCCTGTAATCTTTTTCTTGCGAGCTGCTTTGGTGTAATCTGCTTCGGGCTGATAGATGACCTTTGGTGGAGTGACGCTACCGCCGATTTGATGCACGCTGGGGGTGGTTGGTGCGGCGTGGTCCGTGCTGGGAGTGGCTGGCGTGGGCGTCGGGCTGGACTGCGCGGCGGGTGGATCGGTGAACGGCGGAGTGGCTGGGGTGGCGGCTTGTGGTGCGAGTAGCGCGAAGAAAAGTGCGAAGGCGGGAGTCATCGGGCGTCCTTGTTATTTCGCAAGAAGAGTATCACGAGGGACGGTTGTTGATCCCGTCCATCGCGATGAAGCTGCGATGAACGGGGCATGGGTTATGGCTATTTCTCTGTGGGGACAGAGAGGTGGGCGGGGAGGAAGGTGGCGATGCCGTCGGTGACGACGACGGGCTTCGAGGTGAGTTGGAGCTGCGCGGGCTTCAGCCCTTCGCGCTTGGCCGTGATGAGAATTGGCTGGACTAGCGTGGGCGCGGGGGCTGAGGCGGTCGCAGTACCGGTTGTGGGAATGAGCTTGGCGCGAATGGCGACGCGGTTGATGCCGCACTCGGTGTTGAGGTAGAGATTGTTGGTGGAGTCGAGCTTGCCGCTGTTGTAGCCGCCGCGCCAGATGGCCGGGCCTGCGCAGGTGAAGTCGACGCGCGCATCGTCCGTGGGGCAGCGGTGGCCGTTGGCGTCGACGACTTCGACGTCGATCAGCGCGATGTCTTCCCCGTCTGCCTGTAGTCCGTTGGGGCCGAGGATCGGCGTGAGCTTGATGGCTGCGGCTGGGCCTGCGGTGGTCAACTCCTGCTGGGCGACGACCGCCGCGCCGTTTCTTCCGATGGCCTTGATGCTGCCGGGTGCGAACTCGACGTTGAGGAAGGCGAAGATCCAGATGGCTTCGGGTTTGGAGTTGACGCCGACGGACTTGCCGTTGACGAGCAGCTCGACCGACTGGGTGTTGGCGATGACGTAGACGGTCTTGACGGTCTTCGCGCCGTTGGGCTGGGTGGCGGGGTAGGTCCAGTGACCGAGGATGTGTAGGTCGGGCTGATCGCTCTGGATGACGCGATGGGCGTAGTAGATCTCCTTCGGCAGGCGGACGGCGTCTACCTTGCCGCTGACGCGCGCGACCTCGCTGGAGTCCTGACGGCCGTCGGCGTCCTCGTCGGTGAAGTAGATGGAGCAGCAGCCAGACCAGCGGGAGTGAGCCGGGTCGGGGTTGGAGATGCGGTTGGTCCAGTAGTCCCAGTAGCGGCGGACGCCAGCGAGGGCAAAGCTCTCGCTGGTGAACTCGTAGGTGTCGTTGGGGCCTTTTTTGAAGCCGTAGTAGGGCGGCGATTGGGGATCCCAGTAGCGGCGGGCAGACTCTTCGCGGAAGTCCTCGGCCTCGAGGATGGGGGCTCGGTCGCGGCGCTCGGCGCTGTAGGCGCGGAAGAGTTGCTTGGGGTCGGTGAGGGCGTTGGTGCCTTTGTCCTGGCCGATCATAACGCCGTAATACTCGGCGATGGAGGTGATGGCAGCGTTGGCGGCGTCGTTGCTGTCGCCGCGCGTGCCCATCGCGCGGCCGCCGTCGGGGTCGACCTGCTTGCGTAGATCGACCATCTGCTGCATGTGCGCGGCGCTGACGACGGTGTTGCCCGCCTCCCAGAAGAGGATGCCGGGGTTGTTGCGGAAATAAATAATGGCGTTGCGCATGACCTCGACGCGCTGGTCCCACTGGCGGCCGGTGGCGTCGTGCTCCTTGTCGCCGGCGGGGCAGATCTGAATGATGCCGTAGCGGGTGTAGCTGTCGGCGTCGACCTTGGTTGGGGAGACGTGCATCCAGCGCATGTAGTTGCCGTGGCAGTTGCGGATGAGCTTGGCGGTGAAGTCGTGCATCCAGTCGGGATAGCCCGCCCCGACGCCTGCCCACTCGTCGGACGAGCGCTGGGCGAAGCCCTTCAGGTAGACGAATTTTTCGTTGAGGTAGACGCCGCCGGTGCCTGCTCCACCCTTGAACTCGGTCTTGCGGAAGCCGGTCTCGATGCGGTTGACGTCGACGACCTTGCCGTCGACTTTGAGAACGCTGTAGACGTCGTAGAGGGCGGGCTCGTCGGGGCTCCAGAAGCGAGCGTCGGCGAGAGAGCCATTGGCGATCTGCACGGACTTTTCGCCGTCGACCATGTCGACTGGGTCGGCTTCAAAATGCGCGGCAAGCTGGCCGTCGCGGCTTACGATGTCGACCGAGAGGGCCACAGTGGCGCGGTCGCCGGAGGTGTTGTGGACCTCAGCTTCGACTGTGATGTCGGCGGTCTTCTTGGCGATGTTGAAGTTGCTGGCGTGGACGTAGACGCCTTGGCTCTGAAGGCCGTAGTAGAGCGGCAGGGTCTGGTGGATGGGGCCGACGACGTGCAGCCAAACATGGCGATTGATGCCGCCGTGGTTGGGGTTGAAGTCGTTGGAGTTCCACTGAAAATTGGTGCCGGTGCAGTCGGAGCCGTCGGCAGCTTTGGGCGTTGCCGCGCAGAGGGTGCGCTCCTTGTAGGTTGCGGAGTTGTCGACCTTGACGGCGAGGATGTTGGGTTTGCCGTTGGTGGCAAGAGCGTCGGTGATGTCGATGCCGTAGGGGTTGACGCCGTTCTCATAGAGGCCAACCTGCTTGCCGTTGAGGAAGATGTCCCCGGCCTGACGCATTCCCTCGAACTCCAGAAAGACGCGGTGGCCAGCGAGCGCGGCGGGCAGGCGGAAGTGTTTGCGGTACCAGGCAAGACCCTTGTAGGTGCTGCGATCGCCGCCCCCGTGCGAGATCAGCGAGCGGAAGCTGTCGATGTCGTTGAAGCTGTGCGGCGTGGCGATTGAATCCCACTTGGTGTCGTCGAAGGCGGGGGCATCGGCACCGGCGGCGTCGGCGCGCAGGAAGCGCCAGTCGAGGTTGAAGTTCAGCGTGACGCGCGGTGATTGCGGCGGAGCGTAGGGCGCGGCGGCTGTTGTGGTCGCGGCAAAGGCTGGGTAGGTGCGACCCAGAACGACGGGCAATCCCAGTGCAAGAAAGCTGGAGGTACCAATAAAGGAGCGACGCGAGACTTTTTTCATGGACATTTTCGTGGACATTGGGGAGCGCGGCCTTTCGACTCTGGGATAAAACAGGAGGTGTGCCGCTGACGTTGATGCGACATTTCTACCATAGCGGATTGACGGAGGAAGCGTCTATTTAGACGCAAGAGGATGGTGGGGATTGATTTGGGGCGCGTTTACGCTCCCCCTCTTGGGTGTCCACGCTCCCTCTATTGCTCAGAGATGGCGAGGGGCTATTGGTCCCGCGTTCGACGGAGAGATGAGGAAGGCACATTCGCACATTCCCCTCTATGCGCAGTCAGGATGTGAAAATCGTGGAGAGCTTGCGGTAAATCATTTTTCGTGAATCCGTCGTGGAACTGCCGACCAGAGCTTGGGCCGCTCCTGCACAAGGGCAGGCACGGGGTCGAATGCTGTTGGCCGAGTGGTAAGGCGACGATCTGGGCCAAGTACCGCGATGGCGAAGATGGGAGCAACCCAGGTGGCGAACAGAGCGCAGAAAACGAATATCTCGGCTCCAAAAGTAAAAAAATGAATCAAGCCAGAGAGCATTCCTTCCGGAGCTGTGTGACTGAGTGCAACAATAACCAGAAGACCCCAAGGCGCGGCACGGAGATCGCCGAATAGCCAGTCGAAGACGACGAAGAACAAGAACCAGATCAATGGGGCAACGATCAGGACGCCAGTCCATTTTGCCCAATGATAGGCCTCCGAGAGGGCGCTGTAGGCAATGCCAGTGGAGGTATCCTCTGCCGGCATGTTGAGCACGAACTCATGGGTATAGATATTGCCCAAGCCAAATACGGGTTTGTTGGGCCAGATGACATGCGGAATTGCGTTCAGAAATGACGCTTTGATGGGCCACAAGCCAAATATCTTTCCCTGATCGGTGGCATTAATCAGGCCGTCGTCGACCGAGACAAATTGTAAGCGGTCCCAAAACCCTTGGGGCTTATTGAAGTAGGTGGCCTGTTCTGGTGTAGTAGTTCTAAGGTATTTTTTCCGGGTGTCGTTGGGGTGATCGAGGAGTTTGAGACTGAGGGAAACTCGCTGTTCGAAGGTCTGATTTTGGGTGGCGAAATTTCGCCCGTATTGAGAATAAGGGACCAGATAGTGGAAGATGACGAACAGTCCGAGGATACAGACCCCGACCTGTAAAAGCGAAAGCCGATAGCGCAGTACGCAGACAGGGAGAAACCAGCAGACCAGAGGCGTCAACATCCCCTCTTTGGAGTAACCGAGTAGTCCCTGACTGAAATAGAAGCACATGGCGAATAAAATGGGAAGATTGATACTGCGGGTTCCGTGGCTGCTCCGAATCTCGTAGCCGACGCCGATCAGAATACCCAGTGCGACCAACTGATCGAGCTGCGCGAAGGCCTTTTGTAGCCTGACTCCCTCTTCGCCGAATAAAGAAAAAATGAACGGACCTGCAATCCCAAAGACGATACATCCGATGGAAGAGCGATACATCCGGGATTCGATGAGGACGTTTTCGAGCAAGCCGGATTTGCGCGACAGCTTGCGGCTGAGGTAGACGGCGGCGAGCATGGTTGTGATGCCGACGACGTAGACCTCAATGGTTCTGTGCGGTTCGAGCAGGTTAGAGTCTGCGGGCTCGCCGAGATACGCCTTGTAGCAGAGGCCGACGATGACGACCAGCGTGGAGTAAAAAAAGACATAAGCGCCCGCAGTACGAGTGAGACCGCCGCCGACGTTGAAGGCGAGAGCGGCGATCAGCACGAATGCAGTGCATCCAGCGCTGAAGTAGAGGGCCGTGCCATCGAATTGCTGGATCGCAAACAGCGCCGCAGCGAACAGTGCGACGCGGTTGAGCGGAATACGTTTTGGAAAAGGGATGCGCACGCGACTAGCCTCAGTTTAGCAGGGAGAATTTGCGGAGAGGAGGAATTCAACGCCATTGAAAAAGAACGGCTACAAGGGGTGGACAAAAAGGCGGATTCGTACCCGAAGGCGCTCTCAATTCCCTGTGCGTACTGCCTTGATTGAAGAGATTGACGGCTGCGCATGGCTCAACTTTCGCGGCGAAAGAACGCTGATACACAGAACGAGTAAAAGGGTGAAATTAATCCAGAAGCAGATCAGTGCAGCGACATGTCCTCCAAGAGAGGGCATTAGATAAACCAGCACTATCAGGCTCAGGATTGAGGCAATGCTGGGCAAGCGCTTCGGGCGCTCGTCACTTAACAGCAGAGCTGCGGGAATGACCAGTAGAACAAAGTCATAGATTAGATGGGGAAATAGAAACAGGGAACAGATAGCCAGCCCCGATACTGCCTGAGATCTTGAGTGCTCGCGTCGGTGGATTGCATAGGCTAGCAATGCACTGAGTGCGACGGCCAACAGAAGACTAAATGGCACCCAGCGCGGAGCCACAAGCATCATCAGTGTGCAGAGGTCTGCGGTGCCAGGGGAAACCCCGATTCGTCCGACAAGAACAGGCTCCAATGCAGTTCTGAGTGGCGATCCGCCTACTCGGATCCAAAAGATGAGCCAGCCTGCGATTGGCAATACAAGCGAGAGGAGAAGTATACGGTATGCCTTTTTGCAGGCGAAGTAGAAGAACAGGATCGGGGCAAAGCTGTACTTGAAATAGCTGAGTCCGAGCGTCCACCCGCCTCTTGCCGGGGCCGCAAACACTAGTAACAGCAACATCAGTAGCAAGAGGCTCTGCTGTCCATTACCGATGGCGATTCTGAATGGTGTGCTGGTGGCGAGTAGAAGTCCAAGCGACAGCGTTTTGCCTTGCGTGAGCTTGAAAATGTGTCCTAGTAGAAGCACACTCACAACAGCAAAGAGCAGGTTAAATCCTAGCCAGAGGGCCGCTGCGGTGTGTTCGTTGAGCATCCCCATCGGCCAGAGCAAAACGTAGAGCTCCTGAAGGTAATTCGGAACCTGCGATTTTAGTATCTGATGTCCGGGATCTTTCAGCAGATAGACAAGGTAGGGGTCGTAGTGCAGGGAAAACAGATGTGCGCCGGACCATTGGTAGTCCTGACTTCGGCTCCTCTTCAGTCCATTGTGTATGCCCGCCGTCAGAGAAACGAGAGATGGAAACAAGAGTATAAGGTTCGCCCAATGCAAGTTGCTCCACTTGGAGATGCTGATTGAACGCATATAGCCTCTAAATTCTCTGTTAATAATACATGCGGTAATAATACTTGCGGTATTAGCAAGGCCAGTAACCAAGATAAAATTGCAAATAAATGGGTTGCGTCCTCGAATCTCTGAACGGCGAACAGAGCGACGCGGTTGAGCGGAATACGTTTTGGGAAAGGGATGCGCACGCGACTGGCCTCAGTTTAGCAGTGGTTGACTGGCGAGGCGGTGCGCAGGACGATGGGTGGGCGGAAGGCTCGGGAGGCTAGGGAGGGGGCGAGATGGGTTCCCGAGTGCAAAATTAGAGTAATTTTCTTTGATTTCGCTGCTGGAATCGCATAATGTATGGAGCGATTGAGTACTGGCGTAGAGCAGGCTGCGAGAGGACGCAAGTGACGGCATTTGGCGAAGAGTTGCGGCGGGCGCGCGAAGAGCGCGGTTTGACGGTCGAGACCATCAGCGAGGCGACCAAAGTGTCGGTCCGGCATATCCGCGCGCTGGAGGCGGGTGAGTACGGGCAGTTGCCCGGTGGAGTTTTCCGAAAGGGATTCGTGCGCAGCTATTTGGATGCGCTCGGTCTGGAGGAAGACATCTGGATTCAGCATTTCGAGCAAAGTTGCCGAGAGAGCGGATTAAAGGAGCCGACCTCGGAGGAGTGGGCGAAATTTGCAGAAAATGTTAGGAATAATCGGGTCGTGTTGCGTCGGCGAAGAGGGATGAAGTGGCTCGGGGTCGGAATTTTGCTGCTTACGATGGCTCTGGTGGGGTGGGGCGTCTGGCTGCGGGTGACCCACAGAGGGATGCCACGTTTGGCACCAATTTGGAGGGTATTGAAGTCTTCTGTTGACAAGGCCCCCCAGAGGTAATTTACTGTTTCCTCGATTGAAATTGTCTGTCCGCGCGCTCGAGCATTCACGGCATGACCGCTCTTCAATATCTACCGCAGATCGGAGTTCCATCTGCATGATGAGGGCTTCAATGTTTTGAACCATGTCAACTGGGCTGGTGTAACCACGAATGCAACAGGAACCGTCAATGGTTTTGGGTTCGGTCAGGTCAACTCTGCTCGCGATCCTCGCATTCTACAGGTTGGCGGCAAGGTCAGCTTCTAAGCTTCAACAACAAAGACATGGCGTCTGTCCTCAGCGAGAGGTGCCGTTAGCGAGAGGTGCCGTTAGCGAGAGGTGCCGTTCTATTTAGTGGAGTATCTGCTATCTGCGACGCTGCCAACCGATGCTGGATCTCGCATTTCGAGGGCTGGTTTTTGCTGAATAGCCGGTAAGTTTTGCAGCCGACGCGGTGCAAGGGTAGAATTGTCAGGTTGCAGAGAATCTTGGATTAGATGCAGTGGAGGTGTTGATTTGGCAAAGCGCGACAGATATTTGTTTACCAGTGAATCCGTGACCGAGGGTCACCCAGACAAGATTGCCGATCAGATCTCGGATGCGATTCTGGACGCATGTTTGGCGCAGGATCCGTACAGCCGAGTGGCTTGCGAGACGCTGACCTGCACCGGGCTAGTGGTGATTGCCGGCGAGATCACAACTCAGGCTTATGTGGACTTCCAGAGCGTGGTGCGCGGTACGGTCGCGTCGATCGGCTACGACAATGCGCAGTACGGATTCGATTCGAACACCTGCTCGGTGATTTCGACGATCAACAAGCAGTCGGGCGACATCGCAATGGGCGTAGACACCGGCGGCGCGGGCGATCAGGGCATGATGTTCGGCTACGCGACCAACGAGACGCCGGAGTTGATGCCGACTCCGATCTCACTGGCGCACAAGCTAACGCGAAAACTCTCCGAGGTGCGCAAGTCCGGGCTGATGTCGTACCTGCGGCCTGACGGTAAGAGCCAGGTGACGGTCGAGTACGACTCGAACAACAAGCCTGTGCGTGTGGATGCTGTGGTGATTTCGACCCAACATGCGGATACAGTGGGCAACGAGGAACTGCGCGCAGACATCCTGAAGAATGTGATTCAGGCAGTAATCCCTGCGAATCTGCTGGACGCTGGTACTAAGTACCACATCAATCCGACCGGGCGCTTCGTCATCGGCGGACCGATGGGCGACACCGGACTGACCGGGCGCAAGATCATTGTCGATACCTACGGCGGCATGGGGCGGCATGGTGGCGGCGCGTTCAGCGGCAAGGATCCGACCAAGGTGGATCGTTCGGCGGCGTATGTAGCACGTTATGTGGCGAAGAATATCGTCGCCGCTGGACTTGCTGACCGCTGCGAGGTGCAGTTGGCCTACGCAATCGGCGTGGCCGAGCCAGTCAGCGTACTGGTCGATACCTTCGGCACGGGCAAGATCGACGAGAGCAAGCTGGAGGAGTTGGTTCGCGCCAACTTCTCGCTGACGCCGAAGGGCATCATCGAGAGCCTCAACCTGCGTCGCCCGATCTACAAGGCAACGGCAGCCTACGGTCACTTTGGCCGCGAGGGAGAGGGCTTCACTTGGGAGGCGACCGACAAGGTTGCAGCGTTGAAGGCTGGCGCGGCACAGGCGGTTGCTGCTAAGTAGATCATTTTCAGGAATCAATCGGCGGGCGGACTCTTATGAGTCCGCCCGTTTAATTTTGGTCGAACGATTGTGGCGGTGGGGTAAACTACTCGCGACTTCCAGAGGTGGAATTTATGCGCGCGTGCCTTGCGATACTGGCGTTTCTGGTAGTTTTGCTTGCGGGTTGCGGCGGTGGTCCCAACGCGGCTTCTTTTACGCCAACTTCGCATCCGCCGACGGCGAATGCTGGCGGACCATACACAGGCACGGCGGGCACGACGGTGAGCTTCAGCGGGAGTGGCTCGAGCGACCCACAGGGCGACACGTTGATCTACTCATGGAACTTCGGCGACGGCTCGACGGGCACTGGCGCGACGCCGACGCATATCTACACAGCGTCTGGAACCTACGCCGTAGTGCTGATTGTGACAGAGACTAACAGCCAGACCGTGACCGCAACCAGCGGCCTGTCCGGAACGGCGAGTACCACTGCGACGATCTCAGCGCCGGCACTGGTAGCTCCGACGGCGAACGCTGGTGGGCCATACACTGGGACGGCAGGGACTTCGCTAAGCTTTACCGGCACGGCATCGAGCGATCCGCAAGGCCAAACGTTGACCTATGCGTGGAACTTCGGCGATAGCTCGACGGGCGTGGGCGTGACGCCGACGCACACCTACGCGTCGGCTGGAACGTACACGGTGACGCTGAAGGTGACGGACACAAGCGGCTTGATGGGGACGTCGAGCGCCACGGCGACGATTGCGGCAGCGCTGGTAGCTCCGACGGCGAACGCTGGCGGGTCATACGCTGGGACGGCGGGGACTTCGCTAAGCTTTACCGGCACGGCATCGAGCGATCCGCAAGGCCAGACGT
>Ga0182011_10002210_pt1 | contig 16603 bp, 11 predicted proteins | sample 711E1DmetaG_FD_120481 | JGI IMG/M metagenome (GOLD analysis project Ga0182011, IMG submission 120481) | Permafrost microbial communities from Stordalen Mire, Sweden - 711E1D metaG | ecosystem: Environmental > Terrestrial > Soil > Wetlands > Permafrost | place: Sweden: Stordalen | collected... | reverse complement strand
TCCGCCCGTACTTCTCGAACCCCGTCTGCGCCGCCAGAGTTTGTTGTCGCACTCGCCTTTTCACCTCGACTTACACCTTATACGCACACCCTGTGGATCGGAGAGTTCTTCAGAGGTTCCTTAAGTTGTGGATAGCGCGAGCGATCAGCTCCTTGCCGGTTCCTGTCTCACCGTGCAGTAGCACCGTGGAATCCGTAGGCGCAACGATCGCGACTTGTTCCAGGACTTTCTGCAGAGCTGCGCTCTTGCCCACAATGCCTTCGAAGCAATACTCAGAGCTGATTTCTGGTTCGAGATGAGTCGGCTGGTCTCCGATGCCGCTTACGTCGACAAACCTTGTTCTTGCGAGATCTCCGATGTCGGTGAAATCAATAGTCGCGCACCCCATAGTTTCCTCCCTAAAAGTAGACAGCAGCTAAGCTGATCTCTTCGTCTGCGGGCAAAACTCGATAATTCTTCCGAGTTGCGGCTGAGCCACCGTCCTTGACGGTCTGCGAAAGTTCTTCGGTATGTAAAACTCAATCATTTTTGCCATGACAATCTCCTGGATTCTTTGAATCTCGGTGCGCGGCACTGCGTCAGGTCTTTCGCTCGCCTTTGTCGGTTGCTATCTGTGCCAGTGACATTCATTGCAGCCATGATTAAAACTTCCTGTAGCGCAAGTCCTCGAGTTGTGATCTTCCACATAAGCGCCTCCAAAGAGGAATTCGAGACTCAACTCAGGTCTTTGTTCATGCCGTGAGTGTGGAATAACCGGCGCCTGCTCACAAGGTCAGATCGGGGGATTGTGGTCTGGGAATATGGTGGCTGCTCAGGGTTGTACTTCCGGGAGAGGGAACTTGCATACTTTTGGGGGAATGAACGTTACCCTTTTGGGGGATTGGAAGTTGTCTAGTGTCGCGGGTCTTGGAGGTGCTTTTTGCCGTAAAGGCGGGCGTCAATGGACCACAATCCGGGTCCGATCATCGCCACTGTGCCGCCCAGGCCAGCCAGCACGATGGCGATCAGCGAATTCCCCCACCCCGCCAACGATATCCAGACCTCGACAGTAGCAATCGTAATTCCCGCGACTGGCGTCCAGAGCCCAAGAAGGAGAAATACGCCCGCGATAGCCGCAATCAGATAAGGGAGGCTCGGCGCCGATCTAGTAGTTTCAAGGAGATGCGAGGCCCCGAAATAGAGCAGAATCGTGCTCGTCAGCCCGCGCTGAAGCAAAAGACCAGCCCCAGGCCAGCCTTCGGCGAATGTGGAAAACAAACGCTGCAAACGTGTTCTCCCTTGCTCAGGCTAGTTGTCTTCGGAAGACATCGAAAGGGTCAAAAGTAGGGGTTTCGAGTCTATCTTTTGGGCAAGTCTAGCTCGATGATCCAGCGCCGTGGGGCAAGGGTAACGGCACGTGCGCGATCGTTGGCACCTAGCTTGGAGAGGATGTTCGAGATGTGATTTTTGACCGTTGTTTCTCCGAATCGAGAGCTTGTCGGCGATTTCAAGTCCTCCTGTAGGGCCACTCAGCCTTATCTTGGTGTGCATTATGCCGACCATGCGTCGGTCCTTTCTCACAAACGGCAGTTAATTGTGCTCGCGCTGCGCGGGATTGAGATGGCTGACGAGGCGCAATCGTTCGTTCTCTCGTACGACCGCCCGGCTTCGTCCTTTCATCAGGTCCTGAAGGGTGATCGTTCCATTGATTTGTTGGGCCGTGCGATCCACCACAGGGAGACTGGCAATACCTTCCGTGGCCATCAACTCGGCTGCGCTGCGGCAGGTGCAGTCCGCGTAGATGAAGAACTCAGGCGGTACAGAACTCGCACTCGGGCTGACAAGTGGGGAGACTGGCGTCATCAGGTCTCTGACGATGACGATTTCAAGCGGGTCGACGCCGTACTCTCGCGTGAGGTGGTATCCGCGGCGGCTCAACTTTTCGGTGAGGATCGAGCGCGGCATGAGAAGCGCTGTCAGGAGATAGGAGGCGATGCAGCCCAGCGTAAGCGGCGCCAATGCGGGCAGGCAGTGGGTGACCTCCAGACTGAACAGGATTGCGGTCAGCGGAACACCGAGTGAGCCTGCCAGCATCGCTCCCATTCCGATCAGGGCCCAGAAGGCCTGCATTTCAGGAGGAGCGTGACCGAGGCGACCCGCCGCCGCGCCCACGGCCCCGCCAATCATCAGGAGTGGCGCCAAAACGCCACCGGAGGTTCCCGACCCGAGAGAGAACGCCCACATCAGGGATTTCGCAAGAAGAATGCCCAGGATGAGCGTGATCGGCGCGTTTCCATGGAGCAGTTCGGCGATGTTGTCGTATCCCACGCCCAGCCCGCGCGGGAAAAAAAGACCACCAACGCCTACGCCAATCCCCCCGAGTGCGGGCCACCACATCCAGTGCACAGGTAAGGACTCAAAGAAGTCCTCGAATGCATACATCATGCGGCTCATGCCTGCTGCGATAAGACCGACAACCGCACCTAGCAGCAAAGAACCGATGGCAAATGAAATCCGATCCACATCGCCGATTCCGGGCATCCGAAAGAGCGGGCCGGGAGCGAGGAGATATCCACGCAGAATGGCCGCAGTCACACTCGCGATCGCCACTGGAACCAGGCTACGCGGCCTCAACTCGAAGAGCAGGAGTTCGACCGCGAGCAGGATGGCAGCGACTGGAGTCGCGAAGGTAGCTGACATCCCCGCGGCGGCTCCAGCAACCAAAAGAGTCGTGCGTTCCACATCCGTGAGGTGAATCCACTGTGCGATCAGGGAGCCGAAGGCTCCCCCGGTCATGATGATTGGACCCTCCGCGCCGAACGGACCGCCTGAACCAATGGCGATCGCCGCAGAGATCGGCTTCAGGATGGCAATTTTTGGATCGATCCGCGCACGGTGTAACAGAATCGCCTCAATCGCCTCGGGTATACCGTGTCCCCTGATTTTGTCGGAGCCAAAGCGAGCCATGAAACCAACAATAAGTCCGCCAATCACCGGAATGATGACCATCCAGTACCCGAGCGAACTGCCAGCGGGAGAGACGGACACCGAGCTGAAGCGGTGATAGTAAAAGAGATTGGTTGCCAGTGCGATCAATCGAAGAAGCAACACCGCGAGGAAGGTCGCACCAATCCCAATAATCAGGGCGATGCCGGAAAGCAACCAGACTCTGCTATCCACAGTGAAGTCGCGGAGCGCGGAAGATTCAGATTCCACTGTCCCTCCGAGCCGCTCGTTTCCCCGGTTTTCTGTGTACTGCTCTGAGCGCGGTCAGCGTTCGAATGAGCTTCGGAGCGAGGTCGTTAAGCTCCGCTTCATGGTCGATGGAGAGACCTTCGAGCTTTTTCCGTCCTCTGGGCGAGAGCTCAAGAACGACACATCGGCGGTCAGACCCAGCCTGCTTGCGCGCGATCAGACCCGCGGCCTCGCATCGATTGCTGAGCTCGACAACCGTGTTATGGCACAGACCAAGACGCTCAGCCGCATAGCCAATCGTGGCAGGCAGTTTGTCGGGGGCGCCAGCGATTTGGAGGAGGAGTTGATGTTGTTGCGGTTGAAGGCCACGCTTCTGCGCCGCTGTCTCACTGAAGTGGAGAAACAGGCGGAGCTGGTGGCGAAATTCGGCGAGTATTTGAAGTCTGTCTGCTGAAACAGGCATTCTTTCTTTGCTCATCACTCTTCAAGTATATCGTAATACGACATATTGCAGGTCGAATAGAATGCTGACACGGCGGCGGTCTGTCTGGGGATACGGTGCCGGGAAAGCGCACCGACACATTCCTTGGTGTAATGACTACCTGCCAAAGTTACCAGCACACGACTTGCCAGGAAACGCTAGCGCATCATGGTCAGTACCATCTTGAAACGTGAAGTTGCTTTGACCGCATGTGGCTTACCGGCAGGCAACAAGACGATATCACCTGACCTCAACGCAATGGGCTTTCCAGCAACCGTAACTTCGGATTCGCCTTCTATGACCTGCACCAAAGCGTCGAATGGTGACGTGTGTTCGCTTAATACCTGCCCCTCATCGAATGCGAAGACCGTGATGTTTCCTTTTTCCCGCTTTAGAATGACTCGGCTCACAACTGAGCCTTCTTGATAGTTGACCAACCCCAGCAGCGGAAAAGCCTGAGCTCCAGCGATTTCCAAACGCCCTGTCGTTGTTGAACTCATCTTCTATTCCTATCCTCCTTTGGAGTGTGCTCTTACGAATAGACGAAAGCAACCGCAAGGTAAAGGGGGGCACAGGGGAGTCCAGAGGAAAGCTCGGGATGCTGGCGATGGTTAGGAAGGCGGAGCGGTGGCGGGGTGGAACTCATCACGCGGTCAGGGCACTAGTGCAGGACAAGAGTTCTGTGCTGGGTTCTCAATGTCGCTGGGGAAAACTAACTTGCGGGAGGCCCCAGCCAATGCGGAACGAAGAAGTCACCGAGGAGGTCGCCTTCGGGGCCAAGGGGCGCGGCTGCGGATGCTTCCGCGAACTTCGCCGCACTTTTCGAGTCGCCAGCCCGGCGATAGGCCTGGCTTAAGAGTCGCCTTGCTTGGAGATTGCCCGGACTAAGGCGAAGCGCTTCATGCAGTTCGGCGATTGCATCGCTCAATCGGCCTAGCGCAAGTTCCGTTGCTCCTAAGCCAAGATGGGCTTCGGCGTTATTCGAATTCAACCGTACCGCCTCTTGATAAGCCATCATGGCTTCCGACGTCTTGCCGGCACGGTCCAACGCCAGCCCCCGAAAATAGCTGATGAGAAAGTTGGGTCCTAACTTTCGCCCCGCATCGACGAGCTCGGAGGCCGCTTCCTCAGCGCGGCCCGTCCTCAGCAACACCTGCGCCAATCCGACGTAGCTGGTCGGAAGGGGATCGCCTGCGGCCACAAGATCGCGAAAGACGCCTTCGGCCTCAGCGTAGTGGCCAGCGGCGAGGTGCGCTGCTCCCAGCCGCAAATGCAAAGCGTAGGACTTCGGGTTGGCACTCAGTCCATTTTTAACCGCGGAGATTGCCTCGGAATAGCGGCTCAGTTCCATCAACTCGCGTGTCAAGTTAAGCCAGTGTTCTTCCTCACCGGGAGCAAGGGTGGCGGCCTGGCGCAGAGCATTGACTGAGCGCTCGCCTTGGCTCAGGTGGGCACAGGCGATGCCGATCAAAGACCAAGCCTCCGCAGATTCGGGCGACTTCGAGGCTCCCGGGGGCAGAGACTCCGCGTAGGCGTGAGCCTGTTCGACCGCTTTTTCATCGCTCCCCGCAAGCAGATAAACCAGAGCCAGATCGAACTGCAGCCACGCAGCGCCGGCAGCGGATGGATGCTTGCTCAATCGCTGAATGAGGTTGATCGCCGCGTCGTTCTGGTGGACGGCCAGGAGCAGGGCAGCTACCTGGATGGATTGCGCGTCGTTTAAAGTCGACGTTACAAGCCGATCAAGCGACTTACCCGCATCTGCACCACGCCCTAGCGCAATGTACCCCGTCGCGACTTGGATCGAGAGATCCGCGTCTGCCGGCAGCGGCACGCGAGATGTCTCCAACTCCTGGATGGCCTGTGAGTAACGGTGTGCCTCCAGCTGTACCCGCCCGAGATAGTAATGAGCAAAAGAGTCGCTGGGTGAGAGTTCAACGGCGTGTTCGAGCGCTTCGCGAGCTGGCTCGATCTGGTGTTCGGTCCATTCGAGAAATCCCAGGTTTCGATACGCATCTTCCAGACGCGGGTCCAGGCGAATCGATTCCCGATACTCGGCGGCAGCCTTGTCGTTCTGGCCGAGGCGGGCCAGCGCGATCCCGCGAAAGTTGTGAAGCCGTGGATCGTCAGGATGATCGCGTTCCGCTGCTGTCAACTCTTCGAGGGCGTCCGAGTATCGATTCTCCTTCAGCGCCGCAAGGGCCGCCTGAAATGCGTCTTCTTGCCCGGAAAGATTGGCGAGCACAGAGTGGGCGGGGAGAGAAAAGAAGAAAAAAAGAATCAGCCACGGTTTCATGCTACGGATCCTCGGCGGATCTTGCTACTTCTGCCAGGCGCTCCGCTTGCTTTTCGAGCTTTCGGTGCGATTCACTATTCAGCGCTGTGGAGAGATCGAATTCACGGGCCGCGTTCTCCTTCTCGCCCAATGCCTGGTAAACCCGTGCCAGCTTATAGTGGACCGAACCGTCAACATCGGCAGAGACGGCGATCTTAAACTGCTCTTCCGCTTTCCGGTAGTCGCCGAGTCCGGAGTATGCGATGCCCAAATCACTGTGCAGATCGGGAAGTGCGGAATCCGCCGTTAGCGCCCTTAACAGATAAGGCAAAGCCTTATCGGGTTGATGCTCAAACAGGTAGGTGTTCCCCAAGTCCTTCAGCGCACCCGCATGATGTGGATTCAACTTGAGTTCGGCTTCGAATTCGACGCGGGCTTCGGGCACCTTGAGATTTTTCCATAACAGATGGCCCAGGCTGTAATGCAAATTGGGCAAGGATGACTTCAAGGCAATGGTGGCGCGGTATTCTTCGATGGCTTTTGCATCATCTCCTTTTGCGGCCTCCAGGTCGCCCATCAGCTGATGCAAGCGATACGAACCTGGGTCCGCCTGGTAGAGCCGGAGATATGCGGCGGTTGCCAATTTTTCGTAGCAGCGCGCGCGCCAGTAGGATGCCTCAGCCGAATTCCGATCTGCTGCCGGCAATCCCTCGAGAGTTTTGAGCGAAGCTTCGTAGGCTCCCGCTTCCAGCAATGCGCTCGCCACTCGAATGCGAAATTCAGCGGGAGTCCGCGAGGTTAGTACTCGCCCCAGGCACGGCGCGACCTCAGAGAACTGGCCCCGTTGGATCAAGGCGTTGACGTCTGCTTCGGCGCAGTTCCTTCTGACAACGTCCTTCCTGGCGATGGAGGCAGCAACCGTAGCCTCCGTCGTTGCTTGAGAGAGGTTTCCGTTTTGCTCGGCGAGAAACGCAGACGCCAAGTGCGCTGCCGGAGAATTCCGATTTTGCAGGTCTCCAGCGAGTTTCTGGATTTTTTCGCGAGTGGCGTCGGGAAGTTGTTCGAGCGCGGCATCGCCGAATCCCGTTTCGCGAAGGCCCAGCAGCCTCTCCGTTTGGTCAACGTCGCTGGCAATCGCTTTCTCCCAATCCTGAAGCGCGGCCTCGACATTTTCCTGGATCAACCGTGCTTCGCCGCGACGCACCAGGGCGCGCAGGTTGGCAGGATCGATTCGCAACTCCTCTTCAAATTCCCGAATCGCCGCGTTCACTTTTCCGGCGCGCAGAAGAACCTCACCAAGTTCGGCGTGCAACCCGGCGCGGTTCGGTGATGCAACCAGGGCATTGTGAAAACGAATCACCGCGTAAGGCCACTCGTTGCTCGACGCATAACTCTCCCCTAGTAGCTGTTCGCTGCGCGCCGAGCCCGGAGCAATTTTCGCCAGGTGCGCGACCTCCTGTTTCCCCAGCCGTTCGTAAGCGTTTCCCAGAACGTAGAGAAGGTCGACGTCGTTAGGGTGCAACTCCAGCGCCCGGAGCACGGTTGCGACTTCGGGTTGAAGTTGGCCGGAGATCTCTTGTGCGTCCGCCAGCCACAGCCAGATGTCCGGCCGATTGGGTTCCGTTTGGAGGGCCGCTTTCAAGTAGGGAATAGCCTTCGTTCCTTCGCCCGCCTTGCAATAGTCGACCCCAAGAAAGAAATTGGCCCCGGCAAGCCTCGGCTTGAGTTTGAGGGCGCGCCGGAATTCTGTCATCGCTTCGGAAGAGCGATTCTGAAGCTGATAGACCAAACCGAGGTTCATGTGAACTTCCGCGAAATCAGGCGCGAGGGTGAGCACGGTTTGGTATTCCCGTTCCGCTGCAACGTAATCCTTATCGCGTTGCGCTTGTTGGGCTGCGGCAAAGTGGAGCTCAATCGCCGAATCCCGAGCGACATGTGAGGAGGCGGTCTGTCCGGCCAATTGTAAGGTGGGGTCCGTCAGCATAGCGAGCAGGAGTGGCAGAATCCTGAATCGAAGGGTAATCATGCTCGGGCTTCCACGTTCGAAGTGGGATGGTTCATTCTAGTCCGATTGGGCGGCCAAGTTTCTCTTCCCAGTTCTGAAAGGCGTTCAGGCCCGCTACGTTCGTTCCCTCCTGCTGAAGCCCGTGGAGCGCGGAGCACGCTTCCGTCGTGGATCGGGTTTGGAGGAAGAGAAATGGTAGCGTAATCTTCTCCTATCATTCTTGTCCACCGGTAAGGCGCAACCCAAGGATTAGAGCCGGGGCTTCCAATGACAACCATTTCGCGTCGTCGTTTTATTGAGGGATCAGTGACGGCTAGTCTAGCCGTCGGTCTAGGGTCGAGGTCGGCAGCGTTACGAGGAGCGGCGTGGGCAATGACACCGGGCGCCGATGGGGTGACATTAAAGGTCACTGGCGACGCCCAACAGGGCTATGGTGTTGCTCTTCTTTTCAACGGCCAACCCTTTGCACGGCACAATCGGGGCGGAGAGTTTTCGGCAATCTTCCAGAACGAAGAACGCAGCGTGGAAGATCGTGTGGACGACTGGAAGGCGACGTCGTGGAGCGGCAATTCCACACAACTGGCGCTCGATGGTGAGTGCCGGCTAGAACATCTAAACGCGACTGTGTTCGCGCACGTCGACTATGAAGTGGTTACTCCTCACGTTGTGCGAAAGAGGATTCGGTTACACCAAGCCGACATGTTCATGATGTGGTATCAGTTGAGCAATCGTTTGGAGCCGGAGGAGAGTCCGGCAAAGTTCTGGAGTTTCGATCGGTTGGACTGGAAAGGCGGAGCATTGCACGATTACTTTCCAGCCGCCGGGTTCCGCTCGAAGAGTGGTTTGTGCGTCGGCCTGCTTACGGACTCCGGCTATCGCAACCAGTGGACGAGAATCATCCGTCGGGATGGCAAACCGGTGAAGCCCGCGCCGCACCGAATTCCGGATGCCAACCTCTACTACGGTTCACGTGCGGAGGAACACGGCCAGGGCGACGTTTTCGTACAGCAGACATTTGGCGAAGTCCTGGAGCAGGCAGCCGGAGGGCAGAATGCTCAAGCCGTCAATCTGCCGGACATTACATCGTGGAAGAAACGAGGCGAGGTGACCCTGGACCAGCGCGACGGTGTGGTCACCGTCTCCACCAAGAGTTCCGGTGACGGGGCGATCATTCCCTTTGCGGCGGAAGGCACCGAGGTTTACTCGGTGGGGGTGGAATACCGTTCGGCTTTCCCCGTGACCATTGAGGTTTGGGATATAGATGAGCAATTGCGCATGGTTGGCGACTGCACTCTGTTCAACGGTGGCGCACCGGAATCGCCCGGGGTATGGTCCGAATTTCGAACGACAGTGTTTGTGCCGGGATTGCAGGGACATGGCTGCGCTGTCTTCATCTCCGTTGCGCCATCGGAGCAAGCTAAGAATGTGGAATCGCCGGCAGGTTTCGCAAAGGTCGAAGTGCGCGGCCTGCAAATTCGCCGCATCGCCACTCGCAGCGAACCATACCATCGGCTGGAGATGGGGCATCCCGCGGAGAAAACGGTTTTCGTATTTGCCGATGAGAAGGTACCGGACACGGTTCGAGGTCATCGCCTAGCCAGTCAGCTCTATTTGGCGGACGCACTTGGCTTCAAAGGCGGAGAAACCGAAAAGGCCGTTTACGCCGACCTTATGATGCTTTGTTGGATCGCCGGACCAGAGAGCTTGCGGCCGATTTGCGCACCGAGCATTTGGTATTCCGCCGCGGGTGAGATGTATCTGCGCGACAGTTTCTTCGCGCTCAATGGCATTCACAATCGCGAATTGAACGAGAGCGTCTTCAATCTATGGGCTGAAAATCAGGGACCCGATGGGGCAATCAACACCTTAGTAGAGCCGAATCTCGCCAATGTGGAGCGTAAGTCGAACGATTCTACGCCCCTTTGGCTAATGTGGGCACTTCTGAATCGTCGCCGGTTCGGCACTGAGTTGCCGATGGAGAAGGTACGAAAAGCCGCGGAGTATTGCCTTCGAACCTACGATCCCCGTCGCGAGGGCCTGTGCTGGGCGCAGTTCGTCATGGGCCAGCTCGACGTGATCCGCTACCCCGAGGGCACGTCTACGATATGTGAAAACCAGGGAATGTTGGCCGTCACCGCGCGAGTGATCAAGGAACTGCAGATTCCCGGTGTGAGTGCAACGATCTCCGGGGAATATCTTGGCAAGGCAGAAGAACTCTATCGCAGCTATTACGATTCCGCGAGAAAGTTCATGCGTCCGGCGCGGGACATCGCGGATGCTGTCGGGTTTGCAGAAATCTTCCCTGAGTACCTATCTCTTTGGCTATTTGGCCGAAAAATCCTCTCCGACGAGATGGTCGTGAACCATCTCGATCGCATACCCGCGATGATGCCGCGAAAAGATTGCCCACATCCTGAAGCAGGCGGGACACTGCGGCCGATCTTCATCGGACTTCCGGAAGGAGGTAGAAGTGGAGATTGGAGCTACTTCAATCAGAGCTGGCACCCGATGGTCAGTGATTCCTTCGCGGTTAGCTATGCCAACCACGGCATGGATGGAATCTATTACAACGGTGGCAGCTGGATGCGGATTGAAGTCTGCGGATACGTTTCCGGAAAACTTCACGGATGGAGCGGCGCCACCAAGGCCATCGCGAACCGGCTATGGGCGGAACTCAATCTCTCCTCCGATTTTCCGACCAGCCAGGAATATCTCGCCACCGACCTGGCGCACCCGTTCTTTGGCTACCATCGCGTCTTTGCATGGAATTCGTTCGTCCTTCAAGCGCTGGAGCAGGCAGGCCTGCGGAACCCGGAAATGGACCCCGACTATTTGGCAAGATGATTCCACGAGGGGATCGTTGCGTTCGGTCTCACTGCACGAGTTGGATGGATTAGACGGCGGCTCTCAAAGTTCATGCGATGGCTTCAATCAAGGCCGCTGGCGCCCGCTGGATGGCTCGTAGACTTCGAAGATTCCAGTGACCTCATCCCCGAAAGCTGGAACGTTTAGGATTCTCAACAATCAATGCTTCCGATGGTGTGGCAACCCTCCGCAAACGCCGTTCCTTGCTCTGCAACCTCATCCTTAGACTGCAAGCAGACGGAGCGCTTCTCAGGTATCGAAGGCCATAAGCGACAAATTTCGGGCTTCAATCTGATTTTCCGCAGAAGTGAGCAATTCTGAACAGACTCGACACCGCCGACAATGCATAACTAATCCGAATGTACTAGCAATCGCTGGGTTGGGACTGAAAATGGGAGGGGTTGGGTGCGGCGTTCCGAGATCCAGGATCGAAATCCTAACTAGTTTGTAAGGCAGAGTTCAATGTCGGGTCCTTGCGGGGGCTCAGTTTAGGCGCAAGCGTGGAGCCCTGCGACATCGGACTCTGCGCCCTAGCAGGCGTGGTCAAAGCGGGTATGGGGAGAAAATCGGTGAAAAAACTTGTCTGTATTCTTGCGTTTTTCCTGTTGGTCCCGACGCTATATCTTCGCGCCCAGACAACGAATGGCAGCATTCAAGGTACGGTGACCGATCCGAGTGGTGCAACGGTTGGCGGAGCCACCGTAACCGGCCGCAACATGGATACCGGGCTCGCGATTACAACCGTGACCACGGATGCGGGGCTTTATTCATTGGCGAACCTTCCGCCCGGCCGGTACACCGTTACTATCGAGGCGCCGAACCTGAAGAAATACTCGCGGGAAGGTGTCACCGTGCAGACGGATGCTACGGTTGCCTTGGACCTCCAGATGCAGATGGGGGCGGTCTCCGATAGCGTTACAGTCACTGCTGACGCGACCCAGCTTCAAACGGCGACCTCCGACATCGGATCGACCGTGCAGCCGACCCTGATCCAGAATTTACCGCTGGAGGTATCGGGCACGGTTCGCAACCCGGTTCAATTCATCACCCTGATCCCCGGATTCGTGGGCGGCGTGTCGAACGACCCGGGGAGCAATTCATCGGATGATTTCAAGGTGAACGGCGGTCAGGAAGGCGGCACCGACGTACTCGTGGACGGTGTTTCGATCTCCCTGGTTTCGCCCAACACGCAGTGGAACAAGGGTGTTTCGACGGAAGGCGTGCAGGAATTCAAGGTGCTGCAGAGTAACTTCTCTCCTGAATACGGCGAATCCGGCGACGGCATCGTGAGTCTCACGATGAAGTCCGGCACGAACGACTGGCACGCCTCGGTTTATGATTTTCTCCGTAACCGAACGCTGGACGCCAACAGTTGGGTCAATAACACCCAGGGTCTACCCAGGTCTGTCAATACGCAGAATGACTTTGGCGCCACTGCAGGCGGCCCGATTCGCATTCCCCACCTTTATAACGGACACGACAAGACCTTCTTCTTCTTTGACTATGAGGGTTTCCGTTTTAGAACCGGAGGGACGGGACTCCAGAGCGTTCCTAACGAGGATTTTCGGAGCGGCAATTTTTCCGCCCTACTCCCCGCCACACAACTTTACGATCCCACTACGCACGCGGCGATCCCCGGCAACATCCTGACCAACGACCCGAATTTCACGCCGAGCACGGTAATGAGCAAGGTCTTTGCACTCCTGCCACCAACCAACGGTAGCCTCACCAATAACGTCGTTGACACCACAATCTCGAGCACGACCGCGAATCTTTTTGATATCAAGATCGATCACAATATCTCGAACAAGCATAGGATTTCCGGCGGCTTCGACTACGACAATACAAATACAGGGGGTACTTCAAACCTGGGGCCCATCTTCGGCAGCGTCACCCCGCAAAGCACTCGATACGCCCGCATCAGCGACAACTACATTTTCACTCCATCGCTGGTGAACCAGTTCCTGTTTGGATTTAGCCGTCGTTTCCGGGGGGAAGTCTCCAACAGTCTCGGCGAGGGATATCCCGCAAAGATCGGTCTCACTGGGGTATCGAACACGACCTTCCCATGCATTAAGTTTACCGGAACTCCTTACGAGGGGCTGCTGAACAACTGTGGAGACTCGCAATTCGCGGACAACGTCTACCAAACGAATGACTCCGTGAGCTGGGTCAAAGGCAAGCACAACATGAAGTTTGGCGGCGAGGTTCGCATGCTGCAGTTCAACGTGCGGCGGCTTACGCAAGCCTCCGGCGAATTCGATTTTAACGCCCAGGAGACCAGCACGGGCGGAGTCGGCGGGCCCGGCAGCGTCGGCGGAGACCCGGTGGCCAGTTCTCTGTTCGGCTTGGTGAATACGTCCACCCTGAATTACGGCTCATTCAGCGGAGTGCGTTACAAAGATTATTCCTTCTATGCCCAGGACACGTACAGGGTGAAGCCCCGCTTAACTCTGAATTACGGTTTGCGGTATGACCTCGACATTCCAGCCAGCGAAGCATTCGATCGCTTCTCCATGGTTGACCCAACCCTTTCGAATCCGGGTGCCGACGGCATTCTGGGAGCCTACACGTACTATGGAAATGGGACCGGGCGGAACGGACAGACGCGTCCGCAGAATACTTATAAGAAGGCATTCGGCCCGCGGCTGGGCTTCGCGTACAACATCAACGAGAAGACCGTATTTCGCGGCGGCTATGGTATTTTCTACGAACCGCTCAAGGAAGGATCGTATGCCGACCAGGACGGATTAGGATTTTTCAATCGGCAGACGATTACGCCAACCAATGGCGGCCCCATTCAAATTGACAACGGCGTGACCCACGTTTTCCCTAATTCCGGACCTTTTACACCCGACGGGCAGAATGGCAGCAACGGAGTGATTCTTGTTCCCGCAAGCACCGGACGCCCGGCCGACATCCAGACTTGGAATCTCGACATACAACGCCAGATCACCACCAACTTAGTCGTAAGCGTGGCCTATGTCGGTTCCAAAGGCACTCACTTACCAGCCTTGAACATTATTCCAAACCAAGTTAATCCGTCGTTCCTTTCCCTGGGCAATGACCTGACGATGGATGTCTCGTGTCTTACGCTCCTGACGTGCCCTAATGCGATCGCTGCCGGTATCAAACTGCCTTACGCCGGCTTCACGGGAAATATCAACCAAGCTCTACGGCCGTTCCCCCAGTACGGCGATTTCAACCAGGAAGATAACTCCTTCAGTCCCGATCGCACTGGCAACTCCACATACAACGCCATGCAGTTGCAAGTGGACAAGCGCTTCGCCCAGGGGCTGAGCTTTCTGGTGTCGTATACCGTTTCGAAGAACCTCACGGACGCCGATTCATCGGGACCCGGTGTTTCTGGCTTCATCGGCACCAACGAATTCATCGGTCAGAACTCGTACCAGCGCACCGCCGAAAAAGCGGTAAGCGAACTCGATACACCTCAAAGCCTGGTGGCGAGCTTTTTCTATGACCTGCCCGTTGGTCGTGGGAAGCGCTACTGGAACGGAGGCGGATTGGCGGACCGAGTGGTGGGCGGCTGGTACGTATCCGGCGTCGGCTCCTACAAATCAGGACTACCTACAGAGGTATATGGCCCGTGCGGAGGCACCGCTGGCGACGTCTTGTTTGCGGGATGCCACTTCACCGGAGCAGCACGCGTAAACGTCGTTCCAGGAGTGAACGAGACCAACAAGAGTAATTTCAGCCCCTTCACCATGCCATTCTGGAATCCTGCTGCATTTTCAGCCGCAGGTCCCTTGACCTTCGGCAACGAACCCCGGTCCCTTTCCGCTGCCCGGACGTTCGGAAGCCGGGACGAAGACTTCACGCTCGGCAAGAAAACCAGGATCTTCGGCGAGAAGGCCACGATCGACTTCCGGGCAGAATTTTTCGACATCTTTAATCGCCACATTTACCAACCCATTTCGGGGAGTCCGCAGCTGGATAGTCCATTTATTCCTCTCGGTTCTCCTGGGTGCAGTGGCGCTAACCAACACTTTGCCTGTGGCTTTGGTTCCATCACGAATGCAAGCGGGCCGCGAACGATTCAATTTGCCTTGAAAATCGCATACTGAGATGGTGATCCTCTGCCTCGGCATTCGTCCGAGGCAGAGCTCTACCTACCTATGGCCTTTGTCCCTTGCGAAAACCTGGTTACCCTCGAACTCGGCGGCCAAACCTCCAGAAGTTTTCCATCGTGTCCAGTTCGAAAGTAAGGAAAGGAATTCCTCCTATGGTCAAAGTGTCCTCTGCTGCAAGCCGCGCGATACGGGCATCTGCCGTTGCCGGGCTGGTTCTCACCGCACTCGCCGCTGTTTCTTTCGCGCCACCTTTTGGAACGTGGACGCGCCTTTCCGCCGACCCCATCGTGTCTCCCCGGGGCGAAGGGTTCGAATCCGCAGGAACGTTTAATCCTTCCGTCGTGAAGAAAGATGGAAAGTACGTCATGCTTTACCGCGCGCAAGACCATCACGGCACATCGTCGCTTGGCTATGCCACGAGCGACGACGGTATTCATTTCGATCGCCGGCCCGAGCCGGTCATGGTTGCAGAAGCGCCCTATGAAAAAGGTGGCGGGGTGGAAGACCCGAGGCTGCAAAAAATCGGCGACACTTACTACCTGACTTATACGGGATACAACAACGTGGATGGAGTGGCTGCGGACAAGAAAGACGCGCAACTGTGCCTGGCCACGTCCGCGGACCTGATTCACTGGAAGCGGCAAGGCATCATCATCCCTGGTTACAAGGGCAAATGGAATGTGAAATGGACGAAGTCGGGCGCGATCGTTCCAGAACAAATCAATGGCAAATATTGGATGTACTATCTGGCGGACGCGCAGGCCAAAGACAGTCAAATGGGCGTGGCTTACTCCGAAGATTTGCTCCACTGGAGGGATGCCCTCGACCACCCAGTCCTGTCGAGCCGGCCAAGGTCGTTTGATTCACAAGTTGTGGAGCCGGGCCCCGCGCCGATCATAACGCCGCAGGGCATCTTCCTGATCTATAACGGCGCCGATGACAAGCTGGTTTATTCGACGGGCTGGGTTCTGTTCGACAAGAACGATCCCACCAAAGTTCTGGCGCGTTCGGAAGAACCAGTGTTTGCGCCCGAGAAAGAATGGGAAAAGGTGGGGCAAGTTCCGAATGTCGTATTTGTTGAGGGCATGGTTCGCGACGGCAACCGTTGGCTGTTCTACTACGGCGCTGCCGACAAAAACATCGGCGTCGCGACGGCATCGGCGCCCTAAAGTGCTTGGCTGCCCTTCATCCGGACGCTTTCTCTCAACATCGCCGGATTGCGAGCTACTTATACTTGATGACTACGGCAATGAACAGCATCAGCAACGCGGTCGGAAAATATACGAGCACCGCGAACTTGGCAGTGTAGCGAATATATTTGAAAAACTTAACGCCCGCCATGGAGCAGACTGTAAACGCGATGCCGTCCCAGGGCATCCAAAAGTTGAACGCACCGGTGGCAAATTGAAAGGCCAGTACAACGATCTGCTTGGAAAAATGCAGCACATCCGCGAGCGGTGCAAGAATCGGCATCAGCGTGGCCGCCGTTCCGGATGCGCTGCCGAGCAAGGCGGCTGTTAACGCGCTGATTCCGAACATGACATAGGCAATTACGACTTCTGGCACTTTTCCCAGATAGCCAGCGAGGTAATTCAACATCGTGTCCAGGATCCGAGCGTCGCTAAGAATGAAATAGAGGATTTGCGCCGCACTCATCATGACCACAGCGATGACGACACTCTTCATCCCGTCGATGTTCTTTTCGATCATCG
>Ga0182011_10002209_pt1 | contig 16606 bp, 11 predicted proteins | sample 711E1DmetaG_FD_120481 | JGI IMG/M metagenome (GOLD analysis project Ga0182011, IMG submission 120481) | Permafrost microbial communities from Stordalen Mire, Sweden - 711E1D metaG | ecosystem: Environmental > Terrestrial > Soil > Wetlands > Permafrost | place: Sweden: Stordalen | collected... | reverse complement strand
GCAAAATATACTATTATGCCTATTATTATTGCCACCGCAACCTGATATATCGATTCGGGTTTGATTAGCCATATACAAACCGTCATTATGGATGCTGAAAAAAAACTCTTTAAGATAAATGAAGGGCTAATATCAAATTTGAAATATCGGCGAGATATTATCCATGTCAAGCCCCCAAGTGTACCAAAGGCTACCAGTGAAGCCACAGCAGAACCTATAATGCCCATTAAGGGAATCAAAAGCAGATTCAATAAAACATTTACCACAGCCGCTGTAACCAGAAGTCTGACATTAATATATGTATTACGACTTAGGTGCATCACGTAAATGCATATTTGGTAAAAGCAATTAAATACTGATCCGAAAGCAATGAATGGTACTATAATGCTGCCATTAACAAAAGCCGGAGTAGCTATTATTCTCAGCAATTGTTTACCCAAGATAGATAAACCGGCAGCGCCTGGTATTATTACCATCATGAGATATTTAAATGTATACTTCATGTAAAGTTTGGTGCTGTCAAAATCCCCCTCATCAAACAACTTGCTGATGGTTGGAAATAAAACAACACCCACCGAAGGTAACATAAAATCAGCATAACCGCCTACTCCATAAGCTGCGCTATAAATACCGGTAGATGCAGCACCTAAGAAATAGCTAATTAAATATCTGTCACTGGCATATATTATCCACAATATAGCAGGGCTTCCTACCAGAGGAAGCCCATATTTCAAATATGGCCTGATATTTGAAAACCGAGGGAGATGGAATCCTATTTGTTTTAAGATAATGAAAAAAGCTAATATATCGGCGACGGCAAGACTTATTATGCAGGCAGTAATTACGCCTGTCAATTTTTGACCGCTTAATATAAATACAAACATTAAACCGGTAAGAAAAATGCTATAGCATGTATTAAATATCGAGTAGAGTCCGATGTTCCTCTTCATGCTGAAAAATGATGTCAACAAAGGATATAGGGCGTTGAGCAGAATTAATACTGAACTAAGTTTTATGACGGAGGCTAATTTTACATCACCAAAAATAGTTTTAGCCATCAAGCCGGAGAAGAGAAAAAGTAGAGCTGACAGAGCAATCCCTAACAAGGCGACTATGGCACAAGCCGAAAAGAAGTCCTCGCGTATTTTGCTATTATCCTCCTCAACTGCCAAAAAACGGATAATTGACGCATTGAAGGCAAGCATAGCAAAGGGGGTGAGTAAGGAAATCGTCACATTGATCAGTGACCAGTTGCCATATGCAGCGGGGCCAAGCCCTCTTGTTAAGATGGGAATTTGAAGAAAAATCAAAATAGTGGTGACAATGTTACCTATGATAACATAGCCCACATTTTTACCAAATTGATTAATTTCAATAGATTGTTTCATGATGGTTGTTATGGTGTTAAAAGAATGGAAAAATAATTAAGCGATGGGTCGTTAATGTCAACTCCTTTAAAATGAGCAAACTACCTTCCTACAACTCTTAACCATTGATTATTGGTGATCAAATATCAACAGCGCGATGTTCGCCGAAATTTTTAAGCGCCTATTAGCCTCTATTTTATTCTTACTCTTCCTTTGCCTCATGTAAATGATTGGAATTTAAAAACTATCCAATAGTATGCTTTAAACTACCAATTTGAAAGAATACGGTTAAATCCTAATCAGTCCTGCGAGATTCTGTCACTAAATTTCTAACTCAGGATATTAGTGAGCCGAACTCTTGCCCTGCAACCAAACCAAAACTACAATTCCGATTATTACGATTGGAATTACGGCCCATGGCCACCATGGCAAAGTCCCATTCAAAGTTGTCGATGTGGATAAAGTAGATGTTGTTGTGCTGCTGCCGGCGTTTGAAGCTGAAATTAAGTCGAAAGAATAAGGATATGAAAGAAATTTGGTAAAAGAAGAGTTAAATGCTGGAGGGACATTAACGCTCAATTGAGCATTATAATTACCTACTTGCATCGTGTTGGTATTGACTGTGACCAAATATTGGAGGGTAGTCGATCCACCGTAACCAATACCAGATCCCCACGAAGGCTGGTAATAGGCAGAGCCGGAATAAACATATTTAATGTGAAGTTCAGGACTTTCAGTATTCGAACCTCTGTAAGAATAACCATCTCGAGCAGCATAGTTTACAATATCGGATCTTCCCTCGTGGTCGTCCCAGAATAAAGCCAGGTGATTACCAGAAGTCCAGTCAGGTTGATCAACTATCTCTTGAACAACCGACGATATATCAGGAGATCGATATTGATTGCCGGGTAGCCATGGTCCGATATTATCCCAGATCATTTCGGCATTTGTTCTCAGGCTATTGTCTATGCCCCCAACGTCCGTACCCCGTCTGGATTGATAATCGGCCAGTGTACTAAAGGGAGCGGCATCCGCTTCTTTATCACCAACGACCATTGTTCGTGTGGTAGTCCCTCCGGCATCCAGACGCGATGTAAAGGTTAGATAGGCAGATGTAATTACAGCCCCCTGGGGTATATTGGCATTAGCAAACCTCATTCCGCTGCCGGATTTCTGATAATGAGGAGAATAATAACCCGCGGTTACGTCGATAGAACCGTTGTCCGAACCCCAACTAGAACCACCATAATAAACGTTGAAACAATCCTCATTGTCATCGACAGACAAATCGACGGTGTTCGACCCGGAGCTATAACCATATCCAGAGGCGGAAAGAGATCCGAAGCTATAATTAGGTGTACCTTGTGGAACCACGCTGACAAACTGCCCGCTTTGACTGGTAATGGCGCCATTAGTATTGAAAACAACATAGCCGTCTGTTGGTCCCGTTAAATCCAGTCTAATGGAATCAACCGGAATACGCTCATTGGCATCGATGGTTATTTGAGAAGTAAAACTGTCGTTATCGCTTTGGGTCATAGTATATGGGAAATCAACGATGGAAAGACTGACCGCGTTCACTGGGAAAGTTGGTAAAACCAGCCCGGTTAGCATTACCGCAATTAAACCGAAAGCAACTGCTGTTTTTGAACGACTCTTTATCATTAAATCTTTGACACAATTACCGAAGCGATTAAATACTCGATTAATATTTTTATATTTAATCATTTTTGTTAATCCGGGTATCAAATTTAATCGACCGTGCGTTGATCTTGCCCCCTATAACCTGATAAATTGTGATTGGTGGATCCCTTCAATCTTTTTATTTTCTTTGTGTTATTACTTTTAGCGGATTTCCGTCTAAGATATTATATCGTAGTGTGGTGGTCCTTACCAGCGGGAGTGTGGGAGCCCATTTGCCGAGATGCAAAGCATCTGCTCGAGTTGTGCGAGATAATCCATAGAAATTATATGAACTGTTTGGAGCTTAAACAAATAAGCCTTACAATAACGGAATCGCTCTTAACATTGCCAACTCTCTCCTCGGTTGGAACGTCCCCCAAATCACATTAATGAATTGTCCTAAAACTATCTCTCAAATAATCATTCATTATTTTCGCCATTTTGTCAGACGAATTCTTGGAACTGAAAATGCCACACCAATACCATGAGAAAAAGCTTCCGTGACGAATGAAGGATGATGATCCGAATACCAACAAGTAGCGGATACTTCTCTAATTATATACTTCTTTTCCCGGACTCTTTCCAATATCTCGATACTAATGCTCATACCATTTTCTCGAAGATTTATATCCTGAATAATTCGTTTGCTATAGGCCCGGAAACCACTTTGTGTATCCGTGACTTTAATCTGTGAACCGAAATTCCACAACCAGGAGATTACCATGATACCGAATTTTCGGTAACGTGGCATTGTTTCTAACATTTGGCTTGAAACGCTCGAAGGTGAGACGCAGGAATTTGAACTCTGCGATGGGGGAAGAAATCTTGAACCGATGGTCAAGTCTGCTCCGTCGTTAATAATGGGAAATAAAACATCCGGAATTTCATCCGGACTATGCTGACCGTCTCCATCGATGGTTATCATGATATCGGCCCCGATTTCCTTAGCCTCGGCAAATCCAGTCTTAATGGCCGCTCCGTACCCTTTATTACCATGATGACTCACTACCCGTGCCCCGGCAGCCCTGGCAACTTCCGCAGTATTATCTTCACAGCCATCGTCAATTACTACTGCTTCATCAACATATTTCAAGGTTTTGGCAATTATTGGACCGATAGTCTTCTCCGTATTGAAACACGGAATAACGGCAACGACCTTCAAGCCCGATGCAGGTTTCGATTTGGTTGGCTCTGAAGCGTTAACCTTCTTGTGTTCTTTCACGATCTTTTGTCCTCATTTTTACCCAAGAAAGTGATATTAGTACTTTGCAAATGTAACCGCCTGTTAAAATTATTATCTATCTTTAAACATAGTCAACACTACATGGGTTAGAAGCAGTTGATATCCAATTCATTCGTAAATTATCGGTTGCCGCGATACGACTCCTAAGTGTCCTTCCTAAGCGAGATGAAATCCAAACGCTACGATTTTAGGCACCACGTTCACATATTTTATTTCCATGTTACATTGTCTGCTAATTTGCATTTTTCAGATCTAAGTTTGCTTTTGTCAAACCGAATCGGAGGGTATTCAAATACTTTACTATCATATTTTCTATCTCAACAGGAGAAAGTAATTCTACATTATTTGAGCAGTATTTTGCTAAATTCTCATTGCTGATCCCAGGGTATTTATCGGCACATCCATGGTCCGGCAGGATCACAAACATATTATCAATCTTGTATAATCGGTTGCATTCGCCATCAGTCAATATACTCTCGTGGAGCTTTTCTCCAGAAACGAGGCCGATTTCTTTAACATTAATTTGCTCTTTGGTCATGCCTAACCTGGTTACAATTCTATTGAGGATTACATCTAGCATATCTCCTAGCTTAAATGCCTTCATCTTTAAGATAAAGATCTCTCCCCCTTTCACATAATCGGTAGATTTTATGATGAGTTTTACTGCGTCAGGAATTTCCATAATAAAACGGGTTACTTCACGATCTGTAATTTCAAGACATTTTCGATTCATTAGATTTTCCATTAACACTGGGATCACAGAGCCGCGTGAACCGGCAACGTTACCAAAGCGGACGCAGGAGAATATCTGATGGTCTTTTGAAATTGTATTGGCATTTAATGTGATCCTCTCGGCAAGAAATTTTGCCGCTCCCATAACATTTGCTGGATACACGGCTTTGTCCGTGCTAATTGTAATCATTTTGGGAACACCATATTTAATTGCCATGTCCACTATGTTTTGAGTCCCTAAGACATTGGTCTTAACTGCCTCTATGGGGAAATTTTCACACATTACAACGTGCTTCATAGCCGCTGCATGATAGATAATGTCGATATCATAAGTTTTGAATACCTGTTCAATACTCGGGATATCCTTAACATCGCCAACTACTGTTTGTAACCTACGGTCAGACAATTTATCTTTTAATAGAAATTGCTCGATGTCATCACGGCTGAAAATGACAACTTTCTTAACTTTATCAATCAAAGCCTGCTTGGCAATTTCGCTTCCTATTGAGCCGGTGCCACCGGTAATTAATATGGTCTTTCCAACTATTTCGCCCTTCATTTTGACCTCTTACTGCTTTCTATTTTTTATTGTTCAATTCATAATGGTAATTGTTAGTCACGGTTAAATCTAATAGAAGATTGCTCAGCCGAAATCACAACTTTATTGTACAATATTATCTCGATCTGTCTTTACTTTCAAGAATGCTATTTAATTGCTCTGACAAATCTTTTACTTCAGAAAGTTTACTCGATGCTTTTTCCTTACTGATAAATCCAGTAATAACTTCTCGGCTTAACAAATTAAGTTCCGGATGATATCCGATTCTATCATAAACTATTTTTTCTACCAGACCGGGTATCAAACAATTAGTGCTATCACCGTATATATTTTTCCTTTTCCAGCCGACTCTCGCCAGAATATCTTTTTGTTGTTCCTCTTTAAGTTGCAATGCGAAAGGCAAAGACATGAATTCAATATTCCAATTAATCCCAGGTGGTTGCACGACTCTTACTGCTTTAACCTTTGGATCCAAGAACCTCCACCAATTCCTTCCCAGAATTACCCGATTGATTCTTTCTTCAATGCACACATTAGTGATGGCATCGTGAAAAGCAATCGTGCATACGTTACAGGGATATCCGTTTGCAAAATTATTTTTCTTCAATTCTCTCAATTTCGGTAAGAAATCAAACTTTTCAACTCTAAGGGGAACTCCGAGTTTGTCACAAATTTCTCTTCCATTTTCTATGACATCTTGAGGTATGAAACCATTATCTACCAACACCGCAAGGACCTTAAGCCCATAATCCTGAACAGCTATGGACAGACTCACCGTGCTATCTTTCCCGCCGGAGTAAGCAACAACCGCATCAAATTGTGCTCCGGGCTCTCTTTTCTTGGCTAAGAATTGCCTTAATTCTTCTTTGAGAAATGGCAGATCAAGATTCTTTTTATAGGCGAGGCACATGTTGCATATGCCATCACGCGTGATATATATATTGGGCACTCTCGTGTCAAAAAGACACTGCCGGCATTGAATCGGGGAAGGGAACGGGATTTTTTTTGTATTTATTATAGTTTTAATGATATTTTGGGCATGTATCATTCTCGCTCTAAGATTGTAATTTTCTTTATTCGATGAGACTTTACAATCATAAGGAGTATAATCTTCCCTAATAAAAGCAGGCACTAGACTTTTACGTAGTGACTTTAGCCATTTATTCATTTATTTATTTTTCCTTTTCCGAGGTTTGTCCTGCCATTTCCTCACGTAGTCTATATTTGGGGAAAAACTCCTCGTTGCCCAACCCTTTACAGTTCTGTAATTCAACTAGCCGGTTATATTCTTGCGGAAGATGCACGTTTTTATAAACATAAAAATCCTTCTTCAAAGGAGAAAAACCCTCTTTGAAATCAAATAGCGAGTCTCTGGAAGTTGATTTCCCACTGCCCATAATTAAATGCTGAAATCCTTCTTTCTTTAACTCCAATATTGACTTATGCGTGAGCATATTATTCGGATTTAGATTCATGTATTGTGTCTTGCTTCCGGAGAGCCATGTATAAGCCAAGTCTTTGCCTGTTAAAATTGTCCATACCGCGCATGGATCTCCTCGGTAATAAATCTGCCAAAACTTCAGGTTTTTCTCGAGAGATTGAAAAGCCGTTTCGAAAAAATGTGGAGAAAACAGGTATTTTCCCTGTGCTCCTATTCTAAGCATATTTTCGGTATAAATGTCGAAAAATATTTTAGGGCCGTTATCAGGCATGTTGGTAACAAATGTTAAATCCGGGTTACTCTCAGTTTTACGGATCTTTCTGCGGTGTCCCTTTAACATTTGCGCCAAAATGCGATCCTCCGAAACGGTTAGATCGACATAAACGATTTGTCCTACTCTCTTGATTGTTCCATTTGAGTACTTGCTTACTGGTTCTTCGTTTTCGAAAAAAGGATTTAACCTACAAAATTCAGAAACTATTCTATTTTTTTGACAATAGATATGGAAACTCAGAAAATAATTTCTCCACAATTTCTCGAGATTGGCCGAATTCTCAACGATTGCTAGTGGTCCTCCATATCCATAAGGAGAAATGATATCGTATATGTCCTTCAAATTTTCGTCACCCAAAGAGAGATTAGAGATGCTCCTTTTGAAAAAGGGATAGAGTACGGCATTTCTGGAATCGCCAAAATAAAACAACAGACCCTGTCCACCAAAACTTATGAATGGCGCTTTACCTTTTTCTTGCTCGTAAATTTCCAAATATTCGGGCAGGTAATAAGCATCTTTAACTTTAAAATGATTCAAAGTCTCGTGCCATTCTCTTTGGTCTTCAGTAGTTAATATTTTCTGCTCAAACATCGTATTCCATTAATTAAGTAGCTAACAATTTACATATCTATCGTCAATTTCAATCAATCTTTAAAAAAGAAATTTTTCAACTGATCCGTGACATAATCTATTTCCAACTTAGTGAGCGTGGGATACATTGGCAAAGTCATCATCTGGGTCGAAACTTGTTCAGTAACAGGCAATTCCCCGGGTTTATAGCCAAATTTATCCCGATAAAATTTAGTTAGATGGACGGGGTAAAAATTAACCTTAGTTGAGACTCCCTTGCTATTAAGGAAACTCATAAGTTTTTCCCGCGTATCCCCTCCCTTCATAACCTTAACGTTAAACATTTGATATACATGCGAGTATCCTTTCGGGGTTTCGAGAACGAACAACTGTTTAATTGGAGCAAGCTTTTGCGACAAGTAGGCAGCATTCTCGCGCCTCATTTGGATAATTTTATCTACCTTTTTAAGCTGAGCTATTCCCAGAGCCGCTGATATCTCAGATAACCTAAAATTATAGCCTAAAGTCACATAATCAATATGTTCTGATGAAGTAAAATAGTCCTTTTTATCGGGCCTACCATGTGACCTAATGAGTTTTAATTTTTCGAAAATTTCCTTGTCTTCGGTAACCACCGCACCGCCTTCACCGGTGGATACTATTTTATTTTGGCAAAAACTAAATATTGATGAATGTCCGAAAGTCCCGACTTTCTTTGAACTAATGCTGGCACCAAATGCTTCGGCAGCGTCTTCAATAAGCAACACTTTATGATCATCAGCAATAGCTTTTAGTTCTTTTATCCGGCAGGGCAAACCGCCGAAATGAATTGGTAATATAGCCTTGGTTTTCCGATTAATTCTTTTTAATACGTCATCAGGATCCAGACCGTATGTTTGCTCCTCGATATCTGCAAAAACAGGTTTAGCCCCGACAAACAATGGTGCGTTAGCCGTGGCAATAAAGGTAAATGACGGGACAATGACTTCGTCGCCGGGACCAATATTGTTAGCCTTAAGGACGGCGTGTAGGGCCGACGTGCCCGAATTAAATACGACACAGTAATTGATGCCGATATACTTGGAGATCATATCTTCGAAAATCGGGGTTTCAGTACCTATTGTCCAATACGATCCTCTTCGAATTACTTTGTTAGTAAGTTCGATTTCGCTCTCATCCCAGTATATTTTGAATAACGGGATTTTGTTTTCCAACTTAATCTCCAATTTTAAGCCGATGCCACAAATAATAATTAAATTTTTTAATAGCCTTCCCTTGCACCGCAGACCTAATTCATACTTTCAATCGTTTCCTGCAACCCGCGGTTGATAGAGCACTCAGGCTTAAAGCCAAAAATTTGGGCTTTATCAATATTTGCAAGGCTATCTTTTATGTCTCCGATCCTTTCACTTTCGTAGATTGGTTTTATATTCTCCTTACCAGTTTGTTTAAGAATCAGACCCAATAGCTGATTCAAACTCAGATTTTCCCCACCGCCAATATTGAAAACACCAGTACAATCGCTTTCTGCGGCTAAGATATTAGCTCGAACCACGTCTTTAACATAGACAAAATCACGCGTTTGTTTGCCATTTCCAAATATTACAGGCGGTTTTTCTTCTTTAACAGCTTTAATAAATTTGGGTATAACAGCTGAATATTGATGATTAGGATTCTGTCTGGGGCCATATACATTGAAATATCTAAGCGAAACAGTGGTCAACCTGTAAACCGATCTAAATACATCGCAATAATACTCTCCTGCTAACTTAGCAACAGCGTATGGAGACAGAGGATTGGGTATCATATCCTCTGTCTTGGGTAACATTGGATTATCTCCATATACAGAAGAGGATGAAGCATAAACAAGTTTCTTAATTTTATTGTCTCTGGCCGCGATTAGAACATTTAGCGTTCCGGTTGTATTTACTTCGTTTGTCTGTGAAGGGTTATCAATACTTAAAGATATACTCGTTAAAGCAGCATGATGGAAAATATAATCGGCTTCAAAAAAAACTTTTTGTAGAAGAGCGAGATCATTAATGCTGCCTTTAACGAATTCAAAATTGCTCTTATTCGATAAATGCTGCACGTTTTCTAGTTTTCCGCTAGATAGGTCATCAATTACTCTTGTTCTATAACCCCGCAATACTAATTCTTCTGCGATATGCGAACCAATGAATCCGGCTCCCCCGGTAACCACTACCTTCTTATTAATATTAATCGAAATTCTCCCTGCATTCTTATTCTAAGTGGCAATAAATAGAGTGTCAATATCTTTTCAAGCACCCACCCTCTCTCTATTATACTTTACATGGCATCCATTTAACCCATCTTAGTCTTATCCAATGCCGGTGCTTATATCTCTCGCAGACATCTTGTCCTTCCATTTTTAAAACATATCGACGCTAAAAAGTGCCAAGTAAAACATTTTCTTAATTATCTTACTAATCTTCGCGCAACAAACCAATCAGGCTGCTTAATCTCTTTAAACACCCCGCCAGTGTCCACGTTCTTTTTGACCTTTCTTTAATATACTTTAATATACTTCCTTTTTCTTGATGAATAAATCATCCGAATGTACTATTAATTATGGCCAATAGTACTGGTGTGGAGATCAAAATTGTACGGCTGCTGCGCACTATTTAGTCTAAAGGTAGGTAAGAACTTTTGCTGTTTAATTTCGGCATTTGTGCCCTAAAAATTATAAGTCTTTCTATTTGTAGTATGAAATCTGCGACCATATCGCGTTCGCCAGTGCCTATGCCGCACGCGGAATAATCCTTTTTTCATTGTTTTAAAGATCCCCTCAGAACTCTCTTTTCCTTTGGGCTATAGGGGTTGGGAAACGACTGCCCATTCCAAATATGAATCAGACTCCCCTAACCCAAATCGATATCAGGATGACTGCTACCCCGTGTCTTTAGTCCAGATTGGCCTAAGAGCAACAGAAAAATGTTAATGCATTATTTTAGGGATGACCAAAATATGGTTGATTTGAAGTCATTCCCCTTCATTCCATTGAAGAGGGAACTGACATTCGTTATATTTAACGGAAAATGCAAATATTGGGATTAGACGCTAGGGAATACTCCGGCAGATAGATATCTGAAAATCCTTTTGCAGTGGCACGTTTTTGGCGAAAAGTCCAGAAAGAAACTACAACAAAATTTGTGAATGTCGCATTTAGATTAAACGGGTTTGTAGAAAATGGTCACCAACCGAAAAGATGGGATTATAAGTGAATTAAATTGGGTTTAGCTCATCTTGACCGAAAGTATAATAGGTCTTAATATTTTTGTAGTGCTTCACTTAAGAAGCAGGATTTGTTGGATGCGTTGAACTACCGTCTGTAAAGTGGCCACCTGGATGGTAGGGAGCGACTGGTGAAACCGACCTTAATGGAAAAAGGTCGGTTTTATTTTTTATTACCAACCACGAACCTAGAAAAACAAGCGATTTATTTCGAAACAATTTGAATAATACCAGCAAATATATAAAAAGGAAATCAGAATGAGTCAATGTCCATATCCAGAGACTTTTGAAGACTGCTTATCCGGTAAAGCAGTGGCAAATGGCCTATATATTGCCTGGCATCAGGGATATGAAGCCCATAAGTTCGAAATTGCAAACCTCTCAATAAGACTTGCCTCTTTAGTAATTGAGCTTGAAACCGAAGTCAAAAACGTAAAAGAATTAAAAAGAGAATTGAAATACCAGATGGCTAAGTCTCAAAAAAGCTAGCTCATCTATAAAAGGAGCAAAGTAATAATGTGCGGTATTATAGGGTACACAGGGAAAGAACAAGCGGCATCGATTCTATACGCTGCTCTAACACGACTTGAATATCGGGGGTATGATTCCGCCGGGATTGCCACGGTGGACAATGATAATATTCATGTCGTCAAGGATAAAGGGCCACTCACAGAAATTGCCAAGCAATGTAATAGTAAAAATCTTCCGGGGCAGACCGGGATTGGACATGTTCGGTGGGCGACGCACGGCGGTGCAACTCGAGCGAATGCTCATCCTCATTGTGACAGTGAGCAGGAAATTGCCGTAGTACATAACGGCATAATCGAGAACTATGCAGAATTAAAGTCTAAACTCTTGGCCAGATGCTCCTTTCTATCTGAGACTGATACTGAGGTTATTCCCCACCTCATTCGGCATTACATGGATTCAGGTTTATCTTTTGAAGACGCTTTTTTCGCAATGACCGGGGAACTAAAAGGTTCCTACGCCATTCTAGCCATCCATGCCGCTGAGCCGGACAAAATCATGGCTGCCAGAAGAGATGCCCCGTTAGTCATTGGCCTTGGGAATGACGCTAATTTCATTGGCAGTGACATCTTGTCCTTTTTGCCTTATACTAAAAAGGTGATTTATCTTGATGATGGGGAGAGTGCGGTGGTGAGCCGAAAAACTATAAAAGTGTACGATAATGATCATCGCGAGGTCATCAAGAAAACGGAATTAGTAAATTGGGAATGGAAAGAAGGAAATAAAGGTGATTACGATTACTTCATGATCAAGGAGATTGAAGAACAGCCACGTGCGATACGGCAGTCGCTTCTTCAAGACGAAAGGGTGCTCATGAAGATGGCAAAGACTTTGCTACGAGCCCGGCAGGTAGTGTTTGTTGCCTGCGGGACTTCTCGGCATGCGGCGCTGATAGGCAGATATGCTTTCTCGAAAATAGGACATATCTTCAGTGATGTGGTGATGGGATCCGAGTTTGGCTATTTTTCGGAGTCGATTGATAAAGGAACTATAGTAATCGCAATATCACAAAGCGGAGAAACAGCCGATGTCCTGAGTGGCGTCAGAGAGGCCAAGGCCAATGGGGCAACAATATTTTCCCTGGTGAATGTTGTGGGTTCAACCTTGGCGAGACTGAGTGACGAAGTACTCTACTCAAACTGTGGACCAGAAATTGCGGTCGCCGCGACAAAATCATTTACGGCGCAGCTTTGCTTATTATACCAGCTCGCGTTTGCACTGGATAACAGACTTCAAGAAGGGAAGTCTAAACTGAAAGAGCTCTCCAAAGTGGTTGGTTCGGATTTGGACTTATATTCGGCATCGTTACCGGCGTTGGCGTATAAATTGAGAAATAAAACAGAATTCTATTATCTCGCCAGAGGCGTCAATTTCGCCGTAGCTGATGAAGGTGCTCTGAAACTAAAGGAAATCGCCTATGTGCATGCCGAGGGAATGCCATCAGGCGAATTGAAGCACGGTACTCTAGCTTTAATTGAAAGCGGAACGCCAATAATTGCCATATGCCCATTAGACTACACGTATGAAGACTCAATGGCTAATCTAATGGAAGCCAAAGCGCGGGGAGCATATATCGTTGGTGTTTCCAATGCGCAATCTAATATATTTGATGATACCATTAAGATTTCTTCGTGCGAAGAGATCTTGTATCCACTCGTGACTACTATTCCTCTTCAAATATTTGCATATTACTCGGCGATAGCGAGGGGATTTAACCCTGACAAACCGCGAAATCTCGCAAAATCAGTTACTGTAAAATAGCTGGACACTTCAATCTAACAATATAGGAGTTACATGGAAATGGGCGGCGTCATTCTAACCGCAGGGAAAAATTGGCATACTCTGGCGGCAACACGATGCCTAGGTAAACATGGCATTCGAGTTGCCTGCGGTGAAGATCAAGGGAGTACATGTGCCACATTCTTTTCCAGATATTGCAATCAGCGCTTTTCCTATCCTCCTTTTGAAACTCAGCCGGAAAATTTCATCGACGCTGTCTGCGACTTCGCCAACAAGCACCAGGAATTTAATGTATTAATGCCGACTTCTTTTGAGACTTATATTATTTCGAAATACATCGACTACATTAAATCCCGTTCTCCGCATCTGAAAATACCTTTGCATTCGTATGATTACATTAAATTCGCCAATGACAAGCAAAAGATATCTGAATTAGCGGCAAAAATAAAGATTCCAATTCCCCAAACCTTCTATCCTAGTTCAATTGAAAAGACCAAAGAGTTAGCAGTGCGAATTAACTATCCCGCCATCATCAAAATCAGAGCCGGTGCAGCTGGAATGGGCATGACCTATGTCTACAATGCCAAGGAGATGGTTACTGCCTACGAAGAAACAATTAAAAAGTTTTCACTGGATGCCTACAATTTACCAATTATTCAGGAATATATTCCCGGAACAGATTACGGAGCAGCCGTCCTTTTTAATCACGGCGCCCTGAGAGCCAGAGTGGTTTTCAAAGCTTTGGAAAGCCTACCACCAAGAGGCGGTATGATGATATCTCGTGTCAGTGTTCTTAATGAACAAATGCAAGATTCTCTTATAGCCTTAGCACGTGAAATGAGTTGGCACGGAGTAATAATGGCTGATTTCCGATTGGATGAACGGGACAATACTCCAAAATTATTAGACGTAAATCCCAGATTTTGGTTTTCATTGTACCAGGCTATTGCTGCTGGGGTAGAATTCCCGTACCTTTTGTATCGCATTGCCGTAGACGACGATTTCCCGCCAATCGAGGATTATAAAATTGGAATCAGGACAAGATATTTTTGGGGTTATACTCTAAACCCTCATACCCGCTTACACGAAACAGAGAATAAAAAGATAATCAAGCAATCCCGGGGATACAATAAAACAAAATTCGAGGATGTATCTTACAGAGACCCTTTACCAAACATGGCTATCTGTTTTAACGCAATGGTCAGATTGGCAAGAACCAGGCAATGGTTAAAGTTGACAAAATAATTCTGTGTCTCTAGTCTCTGAATATTAAAGAACCACAAGAACGACCCATGGCGGCAAAGATGTTCGGAGGTTTGGTAATTTTATGCAGTTTCTGCTAAATCTACGGCGGTTATCATATGCTACTACCCCTGATTACCTGCAGTTTATATTTCGACCCGGGCAAATGTTTATACGTAATCTGCGCAACCTGAGAATCAAGTTATGGACATTGACAGGTCTTGAGCTCAACAGCAAACAGGAATTGACAATACTATTCGCAAGCAACGATGCCCATATAGACTATTTCAAAGAATTGGCCTTTGGCGGTGATTGCAAAGTCACGTATTTAGGCAAAGTATGGCTTTTCCAGGTCCCGAAATTGGCAAAACAAAAAAAAGATATTTACTCGATAATGGTGGCGGAAGTCCCGAAATTTGTATTATTTAATGTGAAAGACTGTTTTCACATTCCAAGCTGGGTCCAGGGAGAAGTGGATATCTCGGGGGACATAAGTGAAATAATAAAGAAACATCATCAGCTTCAAATCGACGAGAGAAAAATTAGAAAATACGCATTAAGCTTCGAAAGGACCAATGAAGCATCTAGATTGCATGATTTTTACTACAATATGTATTTGCCGTATATCACCAAACGCCATGGTAACTCGGCCCTAATAGAAAATTATCATTTATTAAAAAAGACGTTCTACAATTGTGATTTGATTATGATAAAATTCGAGGGTCGGGAAATTGCAGGGGGCCTGATTGATCATAAAGGGCATAAGGCAAACTTGTGGTGCCTTGGTATCAAAGATGCTAATCCGGAATACGTCAAAATGGGAGCCATGGGAGCATTTTATTATTATTCCTTTCAATACCTGAAGGACAAAGGATTTAAGAAGGCCGGGGTTGGAGGATCAAGACCTTTTTTGAATGATGGTGTATTGAATTATAAAAGGAAGTGGGGTCTAAAGATAACTGAACAATTCGAGGGATTATTTCTTCTTAAGCCGTTAAAAATGACAGGTGGGGCGAAAACATTTTTGGTTAATAACCCTTTCATGTATAGCGATAAAGGAAAATTTAATAGTGCGGTTTTCCTGAACGAAGCCATCTCAATTGATGAAGCTATCAAGGAAGATATTAGTAAGAAATATGGTTGTCTAGGCCTATCGAAGATCGACATTTTCTGCCTGAATAATGAAGAAAAGACGCCATCATGGCAAATCTCGAAAGAAATTCCAATACGACCTATAATACCAAACGGATGTTCCACCTAAGCATCTGGGAAATATCTTCGTGAATCTTCAAATAATGGGGTGACGTTAAACAGGCACCTGCGGAAATTATCCCCGGGGTGACCTACTCTGACTGGATTGAGGGGGATGCTTTCCCCCGCATGGATATTGGATGTCTTTGGCTCCTTGCCATTGTAAATTCATTAACAAAAACCGTTTGTTCTGATTCACATGTTGAATAGCTTTGTGGCAGGTTTTTCTGATGAAAAGTATCTTTATTCATTGGCCTGATAAGCCTGCAGAAGTTGACAATCGGATAGGCTAGGTGTATTATCACTAATAAAAATAGAGAGGAAGTAGGTTAACTTCACCCGAGTCAAATAGCAAATCTTGGCTTGATACTTGGGGAGTTCGTTAAATGCCTGAGTCGAATCAGATGGGTGTCGATCGAGAAATAAAACAACTTTACATCAAATTGCCATAATAACTGCCAACCGCGAGATCTTGAGTTTATATCAAAAATAACGAGTTTAAAATACAGGTAATTTTACATATCGGTTTTAATTTCACATGAAGATCGCTTATCTTATCATTGCCCACAACAACGCGGCACATTTAAAAAGACTGGTTGATGCATTAAACAGTGATGATGTTTCCTTTTTCATTCATCTTGATAGGAAAGTCACCATGCAGCTATCGTTTAATGGCTATGATAACGTTCATATATTAGAAAATAGAGTGGCTGTAAATTGG
>Ga0182011_10002208_pt1 | contig 16612 bp, 14 predicted proteins | sample 711E1DmetaG_FD_120481 | JGI IMG/M metagenome (GOLD analysis project Ga0182011, IMG submission 120481) | Permafrost microbial communities from Stordalen Mire, Sweden - 711E1D metaG | ecosystem: Environmental > Terrestrial > Soil > Wetlands > Permafrost | place: Sweden: Stordalen | collected... | reverse complement strand
GCAGGCGTGGTCGAACGTCCGCCAGCCGAAGGGATAGCTGGCCTCGATGATTTCGTAAAAGGTTTTGCCCTCGCTTTCACCCAGCCGCATGGCCTCCTGGGTGCGGAGGTTCGCGCCCATGATTTCGAGCAGGGCAAAGCGCGCGCCGCCGACCTTGGGCACCAGCCGCTGACTGACAATCCAGCGCAACGAGTCGGCCAGCCGCACGCGGACTTGTTCCTGCTCTTCCGGATCAAACATGCCCAGAATGCGGTTGACGGTTTCACCCGCATTGATCGTGTGCAGGGTGCTGAGGACCAGATGGCCGGTTTCCGCGGCGCTCAAGGCGATCTTCACCGTTTCGCGATCGCGCATTTCGCCGACGAGAATGACCTTGGGCGCCTGGCGCAGCGCCGCGCGCAGGCCATTGATGTAGGAATCGAAATCAATGCCCAATTCACGCTGGTTGAAGGTCGCCATCTTGTGGGTATGGACATATTCGACCGGGTCTTCCAGGGTGACAATGTGGACGGGCTTGGAGGCGTTGATTTCGTTCAGAATGGCGGCCAGCGTGGTGGATTTGCCGGAGCCGGTGGCGCCGGTGATGAGAACCAGGCCGGTTTTTTCCTTGGGGATCAGCTTGAAAATTTCCGGGAACTTCAACTGGTCCAGCGTGGGGATGGCCGCATTCAACTGGCGGCAGACGATGGAATAATTTCCGCGTTGGGCGAAAACATTGACGCGGAAACGGCACTTGTCCGAGAGCGCGTAGGAAGCGTCACAGGAGCCGTGGCGCAACAGGTCTTCAATCTGCCAGAGATTGTCGCCGATGATGTTCAGCGCGATGGTTTCGGTTTGGAACGGGGTGAGCTTTTCAATCGGCGGGTCGAGCGTCACCGGTTTGAGCTCGCCATAAGCCTCGACTTGCAGCGGGCGATCCACCGTGAACAAAACATCGGAGATCTCCGGCTGTGAAGCCAGCATTGTCTCCAACATTTGATCTAATTCGGCCCGCCGCATAATCAGAAGGAATCATCTTCTTCCGGCGGATGGGCGAGCAAGGAGCGGAATTTTTTCCGATCCAACGCCTTGTCGTAAGCGTCCTCCGGCGAAATCCGTTTCATGCGCACGTGCTCCATGATGTGATCGTCGAGCGGTTGGTTGCCGGTTTTCTTGCCGACTTGAATCATGCCGGCAATTTGGTGGGTCTTGCCTTCGCGAACGAGGTTGGCGATGGCGGTGTTGAAAACCAATATTTCAAACGCCGCGATGCGCCCTTTTTTGTCCCGGCGCTTGAACAGCGTCTGCGCCACAACGCCCTTCAGCGCCTCGGAAAGCGTCTGGCGGATTTTATTCTGCTGTTCCGCGGGAAACACGTCAATGATGCGGTCCACGGTCTTGGAGGCGCTTTGCGTGTGCAACGTGCCGAAGACCAGGTGGCCGGTGGCGGCGGCGGTGATGGCCAGTTCAATGGTTTCCAGGTCGCGCATTTCGCCGACGAGAATGATGTCCGGGTCTTCGCGCAACGCGCCGCGCAATCCCGACGCAAATGATTTGGTGTGGACGCCGACTTCCCGATGGTTCACCAGACAACTTTTGCTGGTATGGACGAATTCGATCGGGTCTTCCAATGTGATGATGTGGTCTTTGCGGTTTTTATTCGCGTAATCCATCATCACCGCCAGCGTCGTGGATTTGCCCGAACCGGTCGGCCCGGTAACCACAATCAATCCGCGGTTCAGCATGGTGAATTTTTTCAGGACCGGGGGCAGCGGCGCTTCGAGTTTTTCAAAATCTTCAAACGAAAGCACGCGGCTGGGAATTTGGCGGAAGACCGCGCCGACACCGTTCTTCTCGGTGAAAAAGTTGACACGGAACCGCGAAATGTTGGGGATCTCGTAGCCAAAATCCACGTCGCCCAATTCTTCGAATTGTTTGATTTTGTAATCCGGGGCGATTTCGTAGAGCATGGTCTTGAGCGAGTCGTTTTCGAGCGGTGGATAGTCCACGCGCTCCATCTCGCCGTTGATGCGCAACATGGGCGGGTTGCCGGCGGTCATGTGCAAGTCCGACGCTTTCTGTTCAAACATCAGGTTGAAAAACGCATCAATTTTGGCCATAAGTTCTGTTTTTGAAAAATGTAGCTAGCGCCGCGCCAAACGCAAGCCATGAACCCGTTGTCCGAAATCATCCGCCGCGAAGCCGCCGAACGCGGAGTTTTGCCCTTCGCGCGCTTCATGGAACTCGCCCTTTACTGTCCTGTTCATGGATACTATGAAGCGGAAAAAGACAATCCCGGACGCCACGGCGATTATTACACCAGCGTCGGCGTCGGCGAACTTTTCGGCCAGCTCCTCGCCTTCCAATTCGCCGAATGGCTCGAAACTCTCAACTCCGATAAATCGCGAGCAGGCCCTCAACCCCGTAAAGGGGCGTGGCCCCCACGGGGCTTTACGCCCTCAACCCTCAACCTGGTTGAGGCCGGCGCCCATGACGGCCGGCTGGCCAGGGACATCCTGGCCTGGCTGCAATTGAAACGCCCGAAACTGTTCGAACAAATCGAATACTGGGTCATCGAACCCTCCCCGCGCCGGCAGAAATGGCAGAAGGAAACGCTGAAAAACTTTGCGCCCCGCGTCCGCTGGTTTTCTGATTTTCAAGAATTGGTGGGGCGAGACTCCGTCGAGCCGCCTCAACTTAACGGAGTGATTTTCAGCAACGAGCTGCTCGACGCCCTGCCGGTCCATCGCCTCGGCTGGGACGCTCAAAACAAAAAGTGGTTCGAATGGGGTGTGGCCGTTGACGGCGAAAAGTTTGTCTGGGCGCGCTGTTCTGACACCCTCGCCTCGCGGAGCGGGGAGAGGGCCGGGGCGAGGGGTTTTGATCCATCTTCCATCCCCGCTCGCGATTTATCGGAGTTCCATCTTCCATCTTCGCTTTTGGCCGTTTTGCCCGACGGTTACACCATCGAAACCTGCACCGCCGCCGAAAATTGGTGGCGCGAAGCCGCGGGTGTTTTGGAACATGGAAAATTGCTGACCATTGATTACGGTTTTGCCGACGACGAATTGTTTTCGCCCGGCCGCCGGCACGGCACGCTCCGCGCCTATTTCCGCCATCACGCCAGCGACGACCTGCTGGCCAACGTCGGGGAGCAGGACCTCACCGCGCACGTCAATTTTTCCGCGATTCAGACTGTCGGCGAATCCGCCGGCTTGAAGACGGAAAGTTTTCTGACGCAGTCGCAATTTATGACGCAAATTTTGGGAAAGACTTTACTGGGAAAAACTTTTGGCGAATGGACTTCAGCCCAAGCCCGCCAGTTTCAGACGCTCACGCACCCGGAACATCTGGGCCGCGCGTTTCGCGTGCTGGTGCAATCGAGGTAGGGCGCGCACTCCGTTGCGCGCCGTTCGTCCGCACGCCCAAAACGGCGCGCACGGAGTGACGCGCCCCACCAACTCCGACTACTGGTTCAATTCGTAATTGAGGATGGAAAGGCAATAAATCGCCGCGGTTTCGACGCGCAGCACCAGCCGGCCCAGCGAAATCGGCAGCGCGCCCGCCGCTTGAATCGCGTCCAGTTCCTCCAGCGTGAAATCGCCTTCCGGCCCAATCCAAACGCCGACGCTTTGCGGCAACCGTCCGTGCTTCGCCTGAAATTCCTGAAGACATTTGCGCGGATGGCGGCGTTCCTTTTGCAGCGAGCCGATGAGCGACAGTTCAAACTGTGTCGGCGTAGCGGCTTTCGGAAGAGAGCCGCACTTTTTGTTTTCCTGAACGGATCCGGCGGTCTGCCGACCGCCGCTACGTTGGGGGTCAAGAAACTGCTCGATGGTTGTCGGTACTTCGACCTTTGGCAGCCAGGCTGCGCCGCATTGTTTGATGGCTTCCACGGCCACCTGCTGCCATTTGTCGCGTTTGTTCCCGGCATCCTCGCCGTCGAGGTGCGTCACCACGCGATCGGTCAACAGCGGGACAATCCGCCGCGCGCCCAGTTCGACGGCTTTCTGGATGATGGACTCAATGATTTTTCCCTTGGGCACGGCCTGCAGCAGCGTGAGGGAGCAGGGCGGGGGCGGGGTGAAATTTTTCAGCGACACGGAAAGCGTGACGGCATCGCGCGAACTGTTTTCCACCGCACAAAGGAATTCATTTCCGGCGCCGTCCAGAACGGCGACGAGTTCGCCGCGCTTCAGGCGCAAGACGCGCAGCGCGTGATGCGCCTCGCGTCCGTCGAGCCGGAGCGAATCGCCCCGCGTTAATCCTGGCGGCAAATAGAAACGGTGCATTTGTTAAATTGTAGGAGACGACGTGAGGAGTCTCACTCTTTTTCCGTGAGTTAAGTCAGAGACTCGTTACCTCGTCTCCTACAGAATTCATTGGAACAGTTTTCTGGCTTTTTCAAAAAAGCTTTTGCTGATGGGGTTGGCGTCTTCGCCGCACGATTCGGCAAATGCCTGCAATTTGGCCTTCTGCTCCGAGGTCAGGCGCGCCGGCACTTCGACCTGGACGCGGACGCGCAAATCGCCGTGGCCATAGCCCTGCAGATTTTTCACGCCCTTGCCTTTGACGCGAAAGGTGGTGCCCGGCTGCGTGCCGGCGGGGAGGTTAATCGTTGCCCGCCCGGCAAGCGTCGGCACTTCAATTTCCGCGCCGAGCGCCGCCTGGACAAAACTGACCGGCACTTCGCAGAGCAGGTCGTCGCCATCGCGCTGGAAAAATTCATGCGCCTTGACGTGCAGCACGACATATAAATCGCCCGGCGGCCCGCCGCGAAAGCCGGCTTCGCCGTTGCCGGAGGAACGCAGCCGCGAACCGGCGTCCACGCCGGGCGGGATGCGGAGTTTGATTTTGGAACCGCGCTGGAGTTTGCCGTTGCCATGGCACGATTTGCATGGCTTTTCCAGAACGCGTCCGGCGCCTTTGCAGTGCGGACACGTTTGCGCGATGCTGAAGATGCCGCGCGAGGTGAGCACCTGCCCGCGTCCGCCGCAGGTCGAGCACGTCCGGATTTTCGAGCCGGGTTCCATGCCGGCACCGTTGCACGCGTCGCAACGATCGAGCTTCGACACGGAGATTTCCTTTTCGCAGCCAAGCGCCGCGTCTTCCAGCGTGATTTCCAAATCGTAACGCAGGTCGTCGCCCCGTTGTGGTTGCGACGGGTCCAGGCCGCCGCCGAAGAAACTTTCAAAAATGCCGCCGCCACCGCCAAAAACTTCGCGGAAAATTTCAAACGGATCATGAAAGCCGCCGCCGAATCCACCCGCGCGACCGGCGCGCGCGCGGGGATCGAACGCCGCATGGCCGTAGTGATCGTAGGCCGCGCGTCTTTCCGGGTCACTCAACGCCTCGTAGGCCTCACCGATTTCCTTGAATTTTTCCTCGGCCGATTTGTCACCCGGATTTTTGTCCGGATGAAATTTGATGGCCAGCTTGCGGTAGGCCTTTTTGATTTCCTCATCGGTGGCGTCGCGGCCGACGCCGAGCACCTCGTAATAATCGCGCTTGGGCATGACTCAGGTTGCGGGCGGCGGAGAAGGTTTTTTGGCGACCACGACCGCCGCCGGCCGCAGCAAACGGTCACGCAATTTGTAACCTTTGCGGATTTGCTGGACGACCCGGCCCTCGGGCGCGTCAGCGGTTTCCAATTGCGAAACGGCTTCGTGCAGCATCGGGTCAAACGGTTTGCCATGGGCGTCAATTTCTTCCAGGCCGGTTTCGGCCAGAATGCTTTTGAGTTGCTGCTGAATCATCGCAATGCCGGCTTGCAGGGAAACCATCCCGCCCTGCGGGACTTCCGCGGTATGCGCGGCGGTTTGCGCCATTTCAAAATGATCAAGGACGGGCAGCAGTTTTTGCAGCAGCGCGGCGTTGGCGGACTGGGCGGCTTCAATGCGCTCGCGCGCGGCGCGTTTTTTGAAATTTTCAAAATCGGCGGCGGTGCGGAGCAGGCGGTCCCAATGTTCGTCGGCTTTGGCGGCGCGAGTCTTGAGTTCTTGCAGTTGCCCCGGCGTGAGTTCCGGAGCGGAAGCGGCGGGGGCATCTGCCGCCGCGGGGGGCGGCGCGGTTTCAGCCGTTTCGGTTTTCGGTGTTGGTATTGCCGTTTTCTTCATGCGTTCGTTTCAGTCAAAAATAATTTCAAGCCGTCAAGTTAGACGATTGTTCGGGAACCGGCAACTGGGATGAAGCACACGGCTAATTCGGCGGAACCATTTTTTGAAACTCGGGCAGGTTCCGCAGCGGATTGAAGCGCGGGTCTTTTCGCGCTTCGAACACCAAATCGCGCGCGGTGGGATTGCTCTTGAGCCGCTGGGCGCTGAGGGCGAGTGACTGGCGGAGGTTTTGAACGGCCTGGTCAGGCTTTCCGAGCATGATGTCGAGAGCGGCGAGGTCATACCAGGGTTCGGGCTGGCCGGGAACGAGGGCGACGAGTTTTTGGAGGACGGCTTCGAGTTTGGTCAGGTTGCCTATTTTGGCGTAAGTCTGGGCAATGAAGCCGGCTTCGTTGGAAGAAACATGCGGGTCAGCCAGCACCCGGTCGAACAGTTCGATGGTCCGGTTGGTTTGCTGCATTTGGAGGTAGAGGTTGGCCAGGGACAGGAGGTTTTGCAGGTTGCCCGGATTTGTGTGCGCTTCATTTTCCATCTGCTGCAATTGCGTTTCGATCTGGGACCGGGCGGCGGATTGGCTTTTGAATTCCCCCAATTGTTTCACGAGTCCCCGGACCTGGTCATTGTAGGGATCAAGTTTGGCACAGGTTTGGGCCACCAGCAGCGCATCGTCCAGGCGATTATATTGAAGCAAAAAATTGATGTAACGAAAGACGGCCTCCGGGCTGTAGGGGCAAAAAGCGAACGCTTGTTTGAATGCAAAATCTGTCTCGCGGATCAGCGCCTGCGTTCCGGTGGCGTTTTTTTGGCGATACTCGTCCGGGCACTGGGAACCCAAACGCCACGCGTAAACGCCAGCGATGGAACTGCGAAGTTTGGAAAACGACTTTTGTGCCTGGTCGTCGCGGACAAATTTGAGATCGCCCTTGAAGCCGCGGTAATCATGGCGCAAATAGACCTTTTCGATGAAATCCACGATTTCCTGGACCGAGGTGTCGTAAGTAATCCAGTTGCCGGTGAGCCGGTCGGAATATTTGCTCCAAAATGCGTGATCCCGCCTAAAGACCTCGTCCGGGAGTTCCGGCAGCGGCTTGCGATTGATTTTCATGATGATGCCGAAGGGCGTTTCATACGGATACATCCACTGCAACGGGAAACTTTCCTCGATGAAAAATTCATTGTTTGGATTGTGATCGAAAATGACTTTGCACAACAGGCCATTGATCATCATCACGGCGATCTGGCCGCTGACCTGCAATTTCCCGCTGGCGGGATCAGCGCTTACGTTTTCTCCCGCCATCAACTGGCCAAGTTGCGCCCGGTGCTGCACATCCTGCATATAGTCCGAGAAGCATTGTTGCGAATCCTCGTTGTTGGGGATGTAAATCTCACGATCCGGATAAACTCCGCCGGGGCTTTTGGCAATTTCGTCCGGATAGGCGGCTTCGAGCAGCAGCCGGTTCAGCCGAATGCGAGTGTCACTTTGAGGATTTTGAGCGATGAATTGTTGAAGATAAGCCGGGAGCTTCACCTGCGCGAACCGGCTTGGGTCGTAAATCGGCCCGGCTTCAAGCAGACGGTTCAATTCGCCAACCAGCGCCGCGCGCAGTTGTTTTTCGTCGCCCCGGCTGGTGATCAAGTTCCGCGTCGGCTGGCTGAGTTTTTGGAAGAGCCACCGGGAGAGCGGATCCTGACTGGAATGCAACTTGGCCACCAAGGCGGGCAGCTTCGCGAAATCCCCGCCGGTGAACCACGAGGTGGAGATGCGCCAGCGTTTTTCTATACGGGCGCCGCGAGCTTCAAAAATCCAATCCAGCGGCGACACAATGCGGGCCAGCAGATTGGTTTTGTATGGCTCGTCCTTCAGGAGCGTGCGGGCCAGTTCGCTGAAAAAGGGCGGGTCGATCTGCTGACTGCGGAAATATTGCGCGCGAAGGTAATCAAGATAAGTGCCGTCGGCCAGGGCATTTTGAGTTATGAGATAAACATCCCGGCGGTCAAATTTCTGTCCTGGGCAGGCTGGCAATCGTGCGGAATGAAACTGTCACAGTAAATCGCGTAAGTGGGGCAAAAACGGCCGGGGTCGGTGCCCCCAAAAAGGATCGTGTCCTTGGTCATCTCGGGATAGACGAGATCACCTTGGGGCCCTTTCATCGCCTGTTCGCGCAGCTTGGCGTCGTAGAGGAATGACGTGCCGTCCGGGCCGACGAAGGGTGGTGTGAACATGTCATGTCCAAACCAGTAACCGAACCAGTGGTTCCGTTGTTCGCTGTGCGCCCAGTGGCACAGCCCGGAATATAACGGCATGGTGGCGAAGAGAGCCAGCGTGATCAGCACCGGGCCGCGATTGCGGTAGATGAACAGCGCGAAAAGAAAGACGAACGGGATCGCAGCCAGAATGAGATTGCCGTAGATGGGCAGGCCGCCCTGGTCTTTGGCAAAAGCCTGCTCGATCCAGTGCGGAAGCTCCAGAAGACCGACCTGGCCGGCGAGTCCGAAATAGTGCTTTCCCGTTGCGTCCCAGAGACAATACAACCCCAGCAGCGAGGCGATCATGCCACCCAGCAACCCCCAGCGACGGAACCCTCCGTAATGCGTTGCCATGAACGAGGCAATCAGCGCCATGCCATAGCCGGCCATGATGGCGATGATGCCGTGGGAGGTGATGAAGAACACCTTGTTCAGCTCCGCCGACTGGCGGTCGGGCGACGTGTTCATGAGCACCATCAACAGCACGCCCACACAAAGATAAAGCGCGACCAGGCCGGTGATCCAGGAGCGTTCCCGCTTTTGCATCTTGAAGAAAAACAACAGCGGCACCAGTGCAATGAACACCAAAACCCAATTAAACTCGGTGGCGATATCGCTGACCATGATTCCGAGTTGCATGATGAAACGGCCGGGATCGTGGATAACGTCCGACGGATTGGCTTTCTCGTACTGACCGCGTTGTAACGCGTGGAAAAATCCCTCGACGGTGCGCGGATAACCCCATTGCATGGGCGGATCGGTCATGCCCGCAATCGGCTCGTAGAAGAAGAATGATGCACCTGCCACCCACAACAGCCCCATCAGGAGAATAGCCTTCCATTCACCGCCGAGACCCTTGGTCTTGATTCCCAGCCAAATCCAGACCGCGATCGAGCCAAGCCCAACCAGGTGGTAAATGACCAGCACCATCGTGGCCGTGTCGAGCATGTTGGTGAAGTGGGTGCTATTGGCGATCAACCCCAGCACATAAAGTATGCTGTTGGCAAGAAAAAGGTCCCGGCCGAGCCGGGGTTGGGTGGCGGCGACGGCGACCTCAATGCCCACTGCCGCGCAAAGCAGGGTCTGGTGAATGGTGGCGCAGATGCCAAAAAAGAACATGGCGCAGTAAAGGTAGCCTCGTTGGTGCGGGGCGTAAATCCACCTCAGCAGACAGAGCAGAACGATCATCATCCAGGGCAGGCCGAAGGGAGAAATTCGATTGATGGCCACCGACTCGCTCCACATGACACCCCCCAGGCCCAGCAACAGGCCGGCGACAGTTCCTGAAACGACACAGATGATGTTTTCCCATTTGCCGGTGATGTTCCTCAGTTCTTCGATTCCCTCCATGAGCATGCTGCTGCCTCGCGAAACCATGAAGGCAACCAGGCCGCAAGCCAGGGCGGCGGCGGTGGCTTCGCCCACCTCCACGCGCCACGCGACATTGCCAACCACCAGCAGCTTCGTCCAAAGCCAGGCATAAATCGTCCAAAAAGGATAACCCGGCGGGTGGGGAATGCCCGCGTAGAAAGCGCCGGTGCACAGTTCACCGGAATCCTCCAGTGTCTGCTCGGGCGCCAGGGTCAGGAAATAGACGGTCCACATCACCGCAAAAGTGATGATCAGTGCCAGCCAGTCTATTTTACGGAAGAGCGGAGGCACTCGCAGGATTGCCGGTGGAGGCGCCTTGGCGGCGGGCACCGAATGCTTTGCGTTTTGCGTTTTGCGTTTGTCTTTGCTCATTTGCGATAAATTGAGGCTGCGTGAAACCGTATATTTGAAGGACAACCGCTGTATTTGTCCACAAAAATCAATGCGCTTTATGATGTTTGAATCATAGTGGCGGACCCTTTTGCAATCGGACGTTCAATATTGGATAACCTCGTTTTTCCGCTGCTGCTTGATCTTGATCAATTAACTCTGCCCGGCAAAAAAGAGGGCAGGCCGGAAGTGGAACCGCTCCGGTTCGTCCGGTCAAAAGTGACGGAGGGCGGATCATTATGCCCCGACTGAAAGGTACCCGATACATACGCCGCATAACGGTTGCTCAACATCATGGCCACCATGGGTTCGTGGCGGGACGAACTGCTCGGAAGGCTGTTCCCCGAATTAAAAACCGAGAGGGTGAGCAGTGCGCACGCCGTGGCCGGCGCCAGCCAGCCCAGAAACCACGCCATTTGGGGCATGACTCCGGCTGGCGCGGCAAACAGCCGCCGCTTAAGCCTCGCCGAAGGGCGTCGCGGCCGCCAGGAACGCAACTGAGTTTCCAGCAAATTCATCTCTTTCATAAGCTGCTCCTTCCAATTGGAGTTTTATTTTTTGCAAACCATAACGGTACCGGCCCGAGGCCGTGTTCGGTGAAATCTCCAGGAATTCACCAATTTCCTCGAACGTGTACCGGTGCCAGATTTTGAGCACAATCGCTTCCCGTTGTTCCATCGGCAGTTCCGCCAGACAGCGCATGGCGGCGCGCTCGGCCGGGCTTTCCTGAGGCGATTTCTCAAACCAGCGTTGCGATTCCAGTTCGCGGGTGAGCCGCCGCCACAACGAACGCCGGTGATTCAGCGCGCGATTCCTGAAACTGCGCATGCAGTAATGCTCCGGCTGATGCAGCAACTGCGGCTTTTGCATCAACGCCAGGAAGGTTTCCTGCAAAACATCCTCGGCCTCGCCGTGGCTCAGACCCAGCGCCCGGCCATAAATGATTAATTCCGCCGCCTTCGCCGCGTAGAGCCTTTCACACTGATCAGAATGTTCGTCGCCGTTCACGGTTTCATCCAATAGACACCACTCGCGGGAAATTTGTATAAAAAAAGTTGAAAAACAACCAACATTGAACATTCAACACCCAACATCCAATGCCAATTTTGGCTGGGATTAGGTTTTATTGGATGTTCGATGTTGAATGTTGGATGTTCCCTTTCCCGCTCATATTTAACCCCACCCCAGCCAGCGTCCGCCCTGATAGGTGATAAACGCCAGGCCCCAAGCCAGAATTCCCATGTAAACCCACTGGAACAGCGGCCATTTCCATGAATTCGTCTCGCGCCGCACCACGGCCACCGTGCTCGCGCACTGCAAGGCGAAGACATAAAACACCATCAACGTGACTGCCACCAGGGTGGTATAAACCGGCGTGCCGTCCGGCCGCGTTTGCGCCCGCAATGTTTGCGCCAGGGTTTTTGTGCCCGACTCGGAATCGTCCGCCTGGCCGACGTTATAGACCGTGGACATCGTGCTCACGAAGACTTCGCGCGCCGCAAACGACGTGATGATGCCAATCCCCATCTTCCAGTCAAAGCCCAGCGGCGCGATGACCGGTTCGATGGCGTGGCCCATGCGGCCGGCAAAGCTGTTCCGCAATTTTGCGCCCGCCACTTCGGCAGGAGAAGGGATGGTTGGATTGCTGGATGATTGGATGGTTGAACCGGCCGGCTGCGTTTCCGATTTAACGATTGAACCGTTTAACGATTCAACATTCATTTTCGGATACGTCGCCAGAAACCAGAGCAGGATGTTGATGCCCAAAATCACCGTGCCCGCGCGGCGCAGGAAAAGCCGCGCGCGGTCCCACATGTGCCGCGCCACCACGCGCAGCAGCGGACGTTTGTAAGGCGGCAATTCCATGATCAGCATCGGCGTTTCACCCTTGAGCAGGGTTTTTTTGAACAGCCAGGCCATCAGCAGCGCCACGACCGTGCCGAGCAGATACATCGCCAGCATCGTCAGGCCTTGAAGCTTCAGGATGCCGAGGACTTTGATGTCGGGAATGCACGCCGCAATCAGCAGCGTATAAACCGGCAATCGCGCCGAGCAGCTCATCAGCGGCGCCACAAGGATGGTCACCAGCCGGTCCTTGGGCGTTTCAATCGTGCGCGTGGCCATGATGCCGGGAATCGCGCAGGCGTACGAACTCAGCATGGGAATGAAACTTTTGCCGTGCAGCCCGATTTTGCTCATCAGCCGGTCCATCAAAAACGCCGCCCGCGCCATGTAACCGGTGTCTTCGAGGAAGCCGATGAATAGAAACAGCAGCAGAATTTGCGGCAGAAAAACAATCACCGCGCCAACGCCCGCAACCATGCCGTTTACCAGCAATGAATTCAAATCGCCGGGCGGAATCAGCTTGCCGATTGCGCCGCCCAGCCAGTCCACCATCGCCTGCAAAGCGTCCATCGGCAGGTGCGCGAAGGTGAAAATGCTCTGGAACATCAGCGTCATGATGCCGATGAAAATCAGCGCGCCCCAGATTTTGTGGGTAAGGACGCGATCCAGCTTGTCGCTGAGCGTCTCGCCCGGCGGCGCGAGTTCGGAGGTGACCGCCTGCTGGATATCCGCGATGCGCTCGTATCGCCATACGATGGGTGCGCCGCGCCAGTCTATGCCGTGGTTTTCCAGCCGCTTGCGGGCGGCAGCGACGGCGTCCTGGATTTTTTGCGGATAATGCTCCTTGGACGATGCCAGCGCCTTTTCGTTGCTCAGGAGCAGCAGCGCCTCCGCCGTGGCCTGCATCCGCCGTTCCTGAAAAGTCGCCGCCAGCAGGTCGGCCAGCCCAGTCGCTTCAATCCGAAACAATCCGGGCAACTGGCAAAATAATTCCGGCTTCATTACGGGCGGGTTCTGAACGGCGGCGATGATTTTTGCCCGCAATTCCGGCACGCCGGCGCCATTGCTGGCGACCACCGGCAACACCGGCACGCCGAGGGCATCGGCGAGTTTCTGTTCATCAATGCGATGGCCGTTGGCTTCGGCCACGTCCACCATGTTCAGCGCGATGAGTGTGGGATGGCCGAGTTCGACGACCTGGGTGGCGTAATAAAGATTTCGCTGCAGGTTTGAGGCGTCCACGACCACCACGATCAAACCGGGCGGCGGCAGCTCGGGCAGGCGGTTGAGCAGCACATCGCGGGAAATCTGCTCGTCCAGCGAATTGGGGCTTAGACTGTACGTGCCGGGCAAATCAAGCACGCGGATGTCGGACTTGGCGGGCGCGCCCAGCAGTTTGCCTTCCTTGCGTTCGACGGTGACGCCGGCGTAATTGCCGACCTTGGCGCGCAAACCGGTGAGCGCGTTGAACAAGGTCGTCTTGCCGCAATTCGGATTGCCCGTCAGAATGATGTAAGGGTGACGAGTGACGGGTGACGAGTGACGGGATTCAGAATGCGGCGGATCTTCCAGCTTTTTCTCCGGAGGGGTGCTGGTTGGTTGGGGTAATTCCATTTTGGACAAACGCTTGGCAACCGGGACGTGTCACCTGTCACCCGTCACACGCCACCTGTCACTTTTACAAGGATTTGTTCCGCCTCGTGCTTGCGCAAAGTGAGGTTGTAGCCGCGGACTTTGATTTCCACCGGGTCGCCGAGCGGCGCAAAGCGGACGAGTTGCACGGCGCTGCCGACCAGCAACCCCATTTCCATGAGGCGCGGGCGGCTTTCGGGCGGGAGCTTGATTTCGGCGACGGTTGCCGTCGTGCCCACGGCAACCGAACTCAGCGGCTGGGGAGCTTCGGACATAAATTTTCAGGCGTCAACGGGAACGGGTTCGACCCAAATGGCTTTGGCCAGTTTTTCGCTCAGGGCGAGCCGGGCATTGCAGACCTGGCAGATGACATTGGCTTCGCTGCTCAACAGTTTGATGCGTTGTTCCTCGCCGAGGCCAAGTTCGCGCAGCCGGTCGCGCAATTCGGGCGACGCCACCAGTTCCTTGATGCAAACGGTGGTGCCCGCCTTGACCCGGCTCAGGGGACAGACCTCCGGCCCGGCGCACTGGCCCTCGACAACTTTACACGATGCCTCCGATTTTTTCACGGCATTACAACGTAGGTCAACGGCGGCGGGCGGGCAAGCGGGTTTTTGTTACGGATTTCGCAATTTTTGGCTTCTCGGTCTGGAATGGTTCAGGCAGGATGAAGCGAAATTTCGGAAGACCATGTATTTCGGAAAAAAAATTGTCGTGGTGATGCCGGCCTACAACGCGGCCAGAACGGTCACCCAAACCGTTGACGAAGTCCGCCAGCAGGGCATCGTGGATGAAATCATCCTCGTAGATGATCGCAGCCGTGATGATACCGTGAAGGTCGCGTCATCGCTGCCGGGTGTGCGTGTCCACGTCCATGAACGCAACACGGGTTACGGCGGCAATCAAAAGACCTGTTACCGGCTGGCGCTGGAGGCCGGCGCGGACGTCGTCATCATGGTTCACCCGGATTATCAATACACACCGAAGCTGATTCCAGCCATGGCTTCCATCATTGCCAACGGCCTGCATCCGTGCGTGCTGGCCAGCCGCATTCTGGGCGGATATTCGCTTCGGGGTGGAATGCCGGCATGGAAATACATCGCCAACCGGTTTCTGACTTTGGCGGAGAATGTTTTGCTGGGGGCGAAACTCTCGGAATATCACACCGGCTACCGCGCGTTCTCGCGGGAGATCCTGGAGCGGCTCGATTGGGCCAGCAACTCCGACGACTTCGTTTTCGACAACCAAATGCTGGCGCAAATCCTCTGGCACGGTTTCACCATTGCCGAGGTGAGCTGCCCGACGAAGTATTTCAAGGAGGCGTCCTCGATCAATTTCCGCCGGAGCGTGAAATACGGCTTCGGCTGCCTCGCCATCGGACTGAGCTATCGGCTGGCCAAAATGGGCCTGCGCCAACCGCGGCTGTTCAGTTCAATGCCGCAGCGAGGCGCGATTTCTTCCGGTTGACGGTGGTGCGGGGCAGCACGCCGGCTTTGACGGCCTTGTCGAAAGCGGAATGGACGCCTGGCAGCAGCTTGGTGGCTTCGTCCTTTTTGCCGTCAGCCAGCAGCGCGCGATAATCTTTTTCCAGGCGGCGCAGGCGCGACTTGACGCTGCGATTGTGCTGGTGCTTGCGCTCATTGCTGCGCGCCCGGCGTTCGGCTGATTTTGTGTTCGGCATAAATAAAATTGTGCTTTGACTTAAAAGGGGGGCGAATCTAGTCGAAAGCTCATGAATGTCAATGGCGAAAGCCGTGTCATCCGCGCTTTACTTTCGCGACGTTTGGATGTTTGCTTTTCAAAACACGGGGTGGGAAAAAGTGGGCGGGGAGGTTGTTCCGCGAGGGATGAATAAAAAGCTGCAAATTTTACATCTGGAAGACGACCCGGATTTTGCCGAGTTGGTTCGTTCGCTTTTTGCACAGGACGGTTTGGACGTCGAGGTGAAATGCGTCGGCGACCGCGCGGCGTTTCAGGCCGCATTGGACACCGGTGTGTTTGACGTCATCATTTCGGACTATCACCTGCCGTCGTTCTCCGGCCTGGATGCGCTGGCCATGGTGCGGAAAAAAGATCCGCATATTCCGTTCATTCTCGTTTCCGGCACCATCGGCGAACAGGCGGCCATTGAAAGCCTGAAGGCGGGCTCAACCGATTATCTGCTCAAGCAGAATCCGGACCGGCTGCCTTCCGCCGTCCGCCGCGCCGTGCAGGAGACTGAAGAACGAGCCAGGCTCCGGGCGGTGGAAACCGAACTGGTTCGCCGCGAAAAATATTTCCGCACGCTCACGGAAAATTCGCTCGACGTGCTCTGCATTTTGAGCCGCGCCGGAAACCTGCTTTACGCCAGCCCCTCGATCGAGCGTGCGTTGGGTTTCAAACCGGAGGAGTTGCGCGGACAAAATTACTTTGCCCGCGTGCATCCCGATGATTTGCCGCGGGTGCAGGAGGCGTTTCAATTCGCGCTCGATCACGCGGAACGCACGGTAAAAATACAATTTCGCCACCAAAACAAAAACGGGAAATGGCGGCATTTGGAACTGGTCGGCCAGAATCGGTTGCAAGACCCGGAAATAGGCGGCCTGGTGGCGGATTGCCGCGACGTGACGGACCACTGGCGCGTGGAGGAGGAATTGCGCAATAGTGAAAAACAATATCGCCTCCTCTTTCACGGCAATCCGAATCCGATGTGGGTGTTCGATCTCGAAACGCAGGCGTTTTTGGAGGTAAATGAAGCGGCCATTCAACATTACGGCTATTCCCGCGAGGAGTTTCTGACCAAGACCCTCGCGGACATGCGTCCGTTGGAAACCAACGGCCTTCCCAAAACCGTTGCGCTGGACACCGCTGATCGCAAGGTCATCTGGCGTCATCGGCGCAAGGACGGCAGCCTCATTGACGTGGAGGTTATCTGGAGTCCGATGGTTTTTGGCGAGCGCTTTGCCGCATTGACCATGGCCTCCGATGTGACCGAGCGTCTGCGCATTGAGCACCGCAACTCGGTTTTCTCCAAGCTCGGCCATCGGCTCAGT
>Ga0182011_10002207_pt1 | contig 16613 bp, 14 predicted proteins | sample 711E1DmetaG_FD_120481 | JGI IMG/M metagenome (GOLD analysis project Ga0182011, IMG submission 120481) | Permafrost microbial communities from Stordalen Mire, Sweden - 711E1D metaG | ecosystem: Environmental > Terrestrial > Soil > Wetlands > Permafrost | place: Sweden: Stordalen | collected... | reverse complement strand
TGTTCGATTGTCACCAAATGGCCGGTTTCCATTGCCACCGGAAATTGCACGAGCGTTTGGATCGATCAGACACTCAACCGGGTCATTTTCAGTACGGATGGCGGCAACCTGGACGCGTTCCCGCTGCAATAACCTGTGAAGTTCTCACGTGCCCCTTTCCTGTCAGGCAGGTAAGGATCAATGCAGCACGGCGATCTTCATTATCTTCTTGTCAGTTCTTCCGTTTGCATATTTAACTTTTATCATCGCAAAATAAACGCCATTGGCGACTTTGGAAATGTTCCAATGATAAGAATATTTTTCGTTTGCGCTAATCGTTTGAGAGACCTTTTGAACGGGTTTTTCCGAGGAGTTAAACAGCGTCAGGTCCAATGTCGCGTTTTCGGCAACGAACACCTGGATGTTCGAAACGTCGCCGCGGGCCGGGTTAGGATAGCAGAAAGTGCTGGTCTGGAAATCGAGGCCGGGGGCCGAATGGGAAAGATTGTACGCATACACCTTACCCTTCATGGTGGCAAAGTAGACTCGTTGAGAGTCAATGGCAGGCGAACTGAGGATGTTCCCGTCAAGAGTGTCTTGCCAAAGAACGGAGCCGGCAGAAGGATCAAGGGCGAAAACATGTCCTTCGCCCCAGCCAAAGAACACCGCATTATTAGTCACGATTGGTGACGAACAATAGCCGAGCTCTTCGGTATGACACAATTCGGAAAAATGCCACACCTCCTCACCGGTGCGTTTGTTCAGGGCGAGCAGGGTAAGTCTTGACGAGGGATAACCGAGTTCATTCTGTACTACGTACACATTGCTGGAGTCAACCGCCACTGAAGAAGTTTTCATCTCGCCATAAGGATAAAAGTCGTTAGGGCCTGTTTTTTTTGCCAGGCCGGTTTCCGGTTCAATCAGGGAAGGAACAATTACTCCCCGGCTGCGTAGACCGGCAATGATGCTGTGCCGCATGACCGGGCCATACTTGAGCAATTCGGTAAAACGGTTTGGAGAAATCATGCCGGCCTTCTTGGCAAGGCCCCCGGCACTATTTCCTTGCTTTTTCCAGAGAACGTTTCCGGAGTTCAGGCCAATAGCATAGATGTTCCGGTCGTAATTGCCTGGCGCGAAGAATACTACCGAATCGTCAATCGCAGGCGTTGAAAGATAAATGCCCCCGCCTGTCTGTAATGTCCATGCCGTGTCTTTTGTGTCGGTCCGGACGGCATGCAGTTTTCCGTCGTTGGTGCCGATTATCGCCAGATTGTTTTTAATGGCCGGTGACGAATATGAAAATGCCGGACATGGAAGCGACCATCCCGGTTCGCTTTGCCAGACGACGAAGTCTCTGTCATAGAGACAAAACCCCGAAAGCGGCGGCCCAAGTCCGGAAAATATCGAGCCGGACGCGGTCACGGCAGGGGACGAAAGCTGGAGCCCGGCATTAAGCAGTGCCACGGGCGAACCGTCTCCGGCCGAATATACGTGGATATGACCGTCCCTGCTGCCGGCAAACACTTCGCCGCCGGAAACCAGCGGCGATGCGTCGACCCACCCGTTGGTTTTTTTCTTCCAGATGATTTCTCCGGTGGCCGAACCGATGGCATACACGCAGCTGTCCCGGCTGCCGATGAACAGCGTTGGGCCGGAGATTGACGGAGATGACACAGCGGCCCTGCCAAGCGAATCAATCCAACAGGGTGCTGAAACAGGCAGGCGGACCGCAGAGCCGAAAAATCCGGTCCGCGCGGCATTACCCCTGTACATCGGCCATTGTGCAAAAGCGCATTGATAAAGCCCGACGATAGCGCACAGGAGCGCCACGACCGTGTTTTCAACCCGGCTCCTAAGGTTTATTGGCATCATTTCCATTTCCTGTTATTCCTTTGCAAACGATTGCAGGTCGCCGCCCGTCGTGCCGAATATGACCCGCCCGTTTGTCTGGTCGGCCCACGGTCCGGTTGTCGCGTCGCCCGTCGCTTGTATATACGGCCAGTATGGTAAAAGACTCGCGCCGACATCATAGTCTTGTAATGCGTAATACCTGCCGCCGTTTCGGCCGAAATAGACGACATTAGGATAAAATATCGGACCCGATTGCACCGTGCCGCCTGCGTTATATGTCCATTTGACGATCCCGGCAGAACCATTATCGTAAATTTTCTGCACATTGCTTCCGGCCGCAACATAAATATACGGATTGTCTGAATAGGTTTCAAAAAACGAGGCGCCGGTATTGGATGCGGCAATTGAAGCGGGCGATGCCCATTTGGCCAGCATGGTTGAAGTGTTGACCGCATACAGATTGCTGTTGTCCGGCGTCACATACAAAGCGGACTTGATGACCAGGAGAGGAAGATTGACACTCGCGCCACCCATGCCGTTAAAGGTCGCCAAAGGCGTGCCGTCCTTGTCGATCTTCTGGACCTTGCCGTCGGTCGTCCCTACGTAGATTTCGTTGTTAAAAACTGACGGATCACAGGCAACGTTGACATTCGTCACGGTGACCGGCCAACCGGAGCAAACGGAGCCGTCGGACAGTTTTCTTCTGGTCAAAGTATTAGCGTAGGTGACATAGAAGGTGGTGTCGTCGGGACTGGGGTATGGATTGCCGGCCGTGGCGCCAAGATTGACTGGAGCGAACAACTGCGACGACGATGCGCCCTCGTCCTGCCTGCCGACCACATAATTGCCCGCGGCCGCAAGGACCCGGTATTTGCCTGCGGCATAGGAATAATACCAGGTGGGAGATTTGCATGCACCGTATGAAGAAGCGTCGAACGTCCAGTTGGTATTCCCGTTCGACAGGTTCACGCTTATCAGCTCCTGCGTGCTTTTATTGGTACCGACATACAGGGCGCTTTCGGTGATCGATCCGCCGTTGACTGTGCCGATACTGCTCTTGCTCCACTGCGGCGTCCGCTGCGGCGGTGGTAAAACATCGGGATAGTTGAGCGCGGTCGTGGGCGAGCCCGTGGCGTCCGAGGTCCCGTTATTGGCCACGAACTTGTACGAAATGTTGGAAGAACTCGCGCCGTAGTCCAGATTCATGGTTGTCGAGAAAACCTCACCGTTGGTATAATCTCCGTCTTTTAGAGTGGCGGAAGCGTCGGAGGCGACCGACAAGTTGACCTTTTCACCTGCGTCCGCATAGTTACCGTCGCCGTTTTTGTCGACCCATACCTGAATCACCGAAGGGCCTGCATTACAGGCATCGGTGTATTTCACTCTAAAAGTAAAATTAGTCCAAGGATATCCGGTGAGCGGATTGACCCCGCCTGTCGTATAGTTGGCCTCTCCGGTCCAGTCAAGCGTTGGAGCGCCCACGCAAATCTTATAGAAGTCAAAATCATAGAACGCCCAGTTCAGGCCGCAGCCGGTCGTGTTAACATGCATGCTGATCCGCGCCTGGGTCACGGTCTGCTGGGCAAAATTCGCGGTTGTCATGACCATATCGTTTATGGTATTGTTGTATACCGATGTCCAAGTGGAGCCATCGTATACCTCGACATTGATGAAATCGACATATCCGCCGCCGCCGGCAAGAAAACGGATACTGTTCGATGTGATGGAGGCAGGAGGAACCAGCACGAGCGGGTTGCTCCATTGCTCGGCGTACATGGCATGATATGACCATGCGCAACTTGCATTTTCATCGTCATATGCATAGGCATGGTCATTCCATGTTCCACCAGGATCACTGTGGCTGCTTGGTGAGATCCATCCGGAGGTTACCGAACCCGTGGAAAACGTTTTATCGCCGCCGCTGACTGTGCCGACGTCATTTTTTGCCTGCGCACGGAAATGATAGGTAATTCCGTTTGTAAGGCCGGTGACCGTATTGCCGAAAGTCTGGCCGGCAGAAGAACTCCCGCCCCAGGATGTGTTGCTCCCATAGGATGTCGTAGTCCCATATTCAAATCGGTGCTGGCATGAAGTGTAACCGTCATCGGTTATCTGCCCATGCAGATTTGCAGTAGTGCCGGTCACCGAGGTCGCATCACTGGTCTGGACCGAGGGGAGCGTATGTGCCTGCCCTGACCAGAAATCTACTTCGTAAAGCCACCAGATGTATTGGGGGTTGGACCAGTGCCATGCAAAGCTCATGGCCGTTACGTTGCTTATCCCGGTGAAGGATATTTCGGACGTGGGATCAAACGTGGCATTGCCGATTGTGCCGGTATAAACGGTCGTCCAGGAGCCGTTATAAATGCGGATCTGGATCTGATCAGTACCATCGGATGGTACAAAATCACAATCAACCCTGACCTTGTCGCAATAAATCGGCGTACTTAGCGTGAGCTCGATCGGGTTGCCCCAACCGCTAACGGCAGTTTGCTCTGCAAAATAAGGGGGGGAAAGATTTTCGTCATACGCGTAAGCGCCGTTTCTCCAATCACCGCCGGGGTTGTTCCAGCCGGTGGGAGAAGTCCAGCCAAGAGCATGGACGGAAAACGAAAATAGGATTACTGCCAGTAACGCAGCAATGAATAGACCTGGTCCTGCTGAAACCCTCATACCTGTGTCACTGTATGCTTTTTTATTGCCATTATAAAGTGCCATGTTTTAAAATAGTTTCCTCTTTGGTTCTGCGCGGACAGTTTACCTAAAAACATCCTTGAGCGCTGCAACAAGGGAAAATTTATACGACATCCCCAGATCGGAATCCGGGATAAGGCAGGCGAAATCAAAACCGAAACCCGAATATCTCATGCCGAGGCCGAAAGAATAATCAGGATATTTTGAATGCATCGACGATGCATCAATGGCCGTGGAAATGCCCCCGCGTAAAGAAATTATTTCCAGAAGCGTGTATTGGGCGCCGAAACATAGTTCCTCCGGTTGCTCTGAAGTTTTAGAAAGATCGATTTCGGCGCGGATACTGTTCTTGAGCCACGATCCCGCGATTCCCAGACGCGCCGAAGGCAGAACAGGGTCCGCGTGGCTGGTGCTCCACCACAGCGTTGACAAAAGGTTTTGCGCGGCCAGGCCAATGGTAAGCATCTGCACCGGCTGCCAGGTCGCCCCCGCGTCGAAACCCACGCCGTTGGCCCGTTCGGTATACATGCTCTCGAACAGGTAGCGGACCGTTGCGCCCGCCGAAATGTTCCATAGCATGCTTCCGGCCAAAGAGAGTGCAAGCGCGTTTTCATTGTAATTAAAATTATCGGTAAGCACCCCGAACGTATCGCGTCCCTCAATGTTTCCCACGCCGTAGTTGACAAAGGAAGCACCCCAGGCAAGGTACTTGGTCAACGTTCCGGCCCCGGCGACGCTGATGTGCTTCCTGTCAAGCGTCATGATCGTATAAGCGGCGTCTATATAGAGCGCGCCTTCGCTCGCCGCGTTAATGATTGCAGGGTTATATTGCGCGCCCGTCAGGTCTTCTCTCCACGCGCACACCGCCCCACTCAGCGCTGCGCTGTGCGCGCTGTAAGGCAGCTTAAGGTAATCGGCCGCACCCGCGGAATAGCCTGTTGAGGAAAAATCCGGCGATTGCGCGTACGCGCTTGCGCAGGCCGCGCAGAGATAGAATAATAAAAGCTTTTTCATTACGATGCGCTTGGCAGCCGCATGCATGCCTGCTGGCGGTTCGGGCCCGACCGGCACTTTCCGCAGGCTAAAGCCCTTCGCTCGAAAATAGGCTCGGACTCAACGGAAGGCGGGCTGTAGCGCGGCCTGGCTTTGGGTTTTATTTTTTTGTTCGGTTCCAAGGTAATAAAATCCTTTCGATAATCAGTATACCACAAAAATCCTCTTATTTCAACCCTCTATTTCCCCTTTGAACGCGACAAACCGGCCATTGCTCCCGCCCGGCTGCATAAACATGGAGACGCACCCTGCCAATTTCCATCGGTTTCATGGAACGCGATGCCGTGACAGCGACTGCAGAACTGCCGGATACCGCAACGCTCGCAAGCTTTATCGAGGTTTTTTTCCTGTGTCCTGAATTTTGTTACCGCGGGAGCATACCAGATTTCAGAAAAAGATTTTTTTTGAAGGTTCCCCAGCTTAATCGGCAATTGAACGCATGGAACCACCTCTCCCTGCGGAGTGATCCCGCACAGGCTCCTGCCTGCGTCACAATGCAACGTATCGCTGTTGTTCGCTTTAAAAAATCGCGGCAGAGACGCGACCTTCATTGCCTTTAAAAATATTTTATATTGACTTTGGTTTATTACAAACGGCGACGGGACACCCCTTTCGTGCGGAATAATGTTCCCATCGCATTCAAAAAAACTCCCCTCTTTATCAGCCATGTCCGCAAGCATGCTGAACTCCTTGAAATTTTCCGTGGATACCGAATGTTTTACAAGGGTTTTTATACCTGCATCTACGCAGAACCTCAGCGCCCTGAGCGTTTTGTCAAAACTTCCTTTTTTCCCGGATAGCTTGTCATGCAAATCTTTGCCTGCGGCGTGAAAGCTGAGGCCGATGTCCATGATACCCAGGCTCGAAAGCCGTTTAATCATATTTTTTGTCACTAGTGTGCCGTTGGAAATAATGCTTACCGCAAAATCATGCGACCGGGCCGCGGAAACAATGTCAAGGAAGTCTTTGCGAAGAAAAGGCTCGCCTCCCGAAAAAGTCAGATACAGCGTGCCCATTCGGGCGAGTTGCTTGAAAATGTCCCCCCATTTCGCGCTGGTAAGGTCATTCCCTTTCGACACATTTTTCTGATAACAATAATAGCAGGAAAGATTGCATCTATAAGTAAGTTCGCATAAAACGCTGAGAGGAATGTTTTTTTTCGAGGCCTTTATATTGACCTGTTGAGCTATTGTTTTGGTGGGCATATTGAAACGCATTTTTTTTTCTCAAGTGAAACAAGAAAATCGCCGATTTCCTGAAAAGATTTTCCCGCGTCAACCCCGTCAAAATGTTCTTCAACGGCCGTGAAAATCGCCCCGACGGTCATTGGTTTTTCCAGAAGCTGCCAGATAAAAGTGCCCACTTCGTTAAAGCGGTGGAGCTGGCTGTCCTGCGCGGTAATGACCAGCATGCGTTCTTCAAAGAGACGCTGGGCAATGCGCGTGGAGCGGCTGACAACATCAAGGGGCGATAAAGCCATATCATGTCCTTTTGTTAATCATCGGCGGGGATAAAGATTCACGTGCCGCATGCGCAAAACAATCGCACACACGATTGACTTGTTCGCGCGTCAGCCCCGGCCACACGGGCAGCGAGAGGGCTTTAAGAAATATGTCTTCGGTCCCCGGAAACCCGCTTTTGTTAAGATACTGGTGCAGGGGCTTGAAAACAGGCCTGCGGCAGACAATACCCGCCTTGTCCATTTTTTTTATGATTGCATCACGCATTGGGCCTGAAGCCACCTGTTCGACAAAACGAAAATATACCGGGTTAATTCCCTTTTCTTCAACGGGCGTTTTTATCATTGGCGACATGCCGGAAAATGCATCGCAATACCTGCGCGCCGTGGAACGCCGTTTTTTAATCATCATGGGGAGTTTTTCAAGTTGCTGCCGTGCGATTGCCGCGTGCACGTCCGACAATTTAAAATTAAAAGATTGGGTATAAATTTCTCTATTGTCATATTCCCTTGATTCAATAATTTTTTGTGCGATTTTCTTATCGGATGTGGCAACCATGCCGCCTTCCCCGGCCGCAATAAGCTTGTTCGCATAAAAGGAAAAAATGGAGACCTGCGACATGCTCCCCACTCGCCTATTCCCTATTGTCGCCCCAACGCATTGCGCGCAATCCTCTATCACCGGAACGCCGAGCGCGGCAATCCCCGCCGCAGAGGCAGGGTATCCGAACATGTGCGGGACGATGATCACCCTGGTGTTTTTCCGCAGGACTTTCTTTACGTTTTGCACGCCCATATTGCCTGTTGCCGGGTCAACGTCGCACAAAACCGGGATTGCATCAGCATGCAAAACTGCGTTAAGCAACGCGGTGCACACGTACGATGGGATTATAACAGCGTCCCCTTTTTTAACGCCGAGTGCCTTAAGCGCCAGATAAATTGCGGCTGTGCCTGAGGAAACTGCAACGCCGTAATCATGGCCCACAAACGTTGAAAGCTCTTTTTCCAAAGAGCGCACCTGCTCCCCTGCGGCAAGTTGCAGGGAACTAATCACCTCGTTCACCGCTCTTTTTTCCCGCCTACCTACAAAAGGCCGGGAATGAGCGATGAAAGGAATTTTGATGGTGCTCTTCATACGTTCCCCATTAAAATCTTCAAACTCTGCTGCCCGCAATTAAAAATTAAATCAATTGCCGAAAGGCCGGGGACAAAATCCTGCGGCAATGCGCTCCAATGCTGGGGATACACCGGCGGTGTGAACTCCTGGAATTCAACCGCAATGCCCGCCTTTTCGAATAACGTCAGGTCCATGTATTCGCGGCCTCCGGCACCTGCCAGATAGGTGTCGGCCTCAAATCGCCGGCAGACGTTCACGAGCCGTTCGGTGGAAACACCGTCTGCCTTGAATTGCGAGGACACCGCGGTCCGCGTGGAAATGCCCACCATGGTCCGAAGGAGTTCCGACGACGTAATGTTTATTTTGTCAATTGTCTTGAAACCGCGGCTTTCCTCGAAAAACCGCTCGAATTGCGGAATATATTGTTTGTAAAACGGCGACTTGGCATAGCAGGCGTTCAAGGAATTCAAATGGCCTTTTTGCCAATCGGAATCATGCGCAACGGCCACTTCCATGATGAGCTGTGGGAACCTGTACGTTGTCGGGACGCTCAGCCACTGGCAGCCCGAACTGCTTCTGATGCGGTTCCTGTGCTGCCATTCGTTTTTCTTGAATTGGACGTCGTCGAGATACACAAACAGGTCCACGCTTGCCATTTTATGGAAATATCCGAGCCACGCCATATATTGCGGCTGATGTATGGCGATCTTCATGACCTTTTTTCCTTCAGGACTTTCGTATAGACTTTCTCGATTTTATCGATCATGAGGTCAACGCTGAATTTAGGGTTTACCCATTTTCTGCATGCTTCCGAAAGCGCGTCCCTGTGGCTTTTCCGGCTGTATAAAAGCTCGATTTTGTCGGCCAGCCCGTCCACATCGTCGGGCCCGACGAGGTAACCTGTCCGGCCTTCGTCAAGAACTTCGGCCACGCCGCCAACCTTTGTGCCGATCACCGGCAGGCCCGCGGCCTGCGCTTCCACGAAAGCCCTTCCCATGCCCTCGTTCTTCGAACACATGATAAATATATCACATGCGACAAGGATTTCGGGGACGTCGTTTCGCCATCCCATAAAGTGAAAACGGTCCTGAAGGCCGCATTCCTTTACATGCGCTACCAGGTCGCCATGCAGTTCCCCGTCGCCGGCAAACGCGAAATGGATGTCTGTGTGCTCCTTGAGCCGTGAGGCCGCGGAAATGATGAGGTGATGGTTCTTGACGGGTACATACCGCGCCACGGTGCCTGCCACGAACCAGGAATTTCCGAGACCCAGCTTTGCCCGCGCTTCCAGTGGGGTGCATTTCGGACTGAGGAACGGTCCCAGATGTATGCCGCTGTAAATGGGATACAGCCTGTCGGCCCGGCCCACGTTCCTGGAAAGATAATCCCGCTTTTCCTGGTGTGTTAGGGTGATCTGCGCGTCGGTAAACGTGCTCGCGAACCGTTCCAGATGCACGAACACATCCGTAAGCATGCGGGAAAAATAACCGTAGAAAATATGGCCGTGCGGCGTATGCACGATGCATCTCGTGTTTGCCAGTTTTGCGGCGATCCTGCCCAGGATCCCGGCTTTGGACGTATGGGTGTGCACAAGGTCGTACCTGCCTGCCCGCAGGTGACGGTAGATGAGAAACAGCGCAATGACGTCGCTCACAATCGACGGGTTGCGCCGGATCTGTTTCATACGTATGATGGATATACCGTTTTCCAGGGCTTTTTTTTCATTATCACTTGGAGGGTTGTCGCTGTTTCCAGCCAGAATATCCACCCGATAACCCCTCTGTGCAAAACCGATGGCGGTAAGCAGCGTATTTTCGGCGGACCCCCCGAGGTCGAGACGCGTGATGATATGGAGTATTTTTATGGACGGTTTTACCACTGCACCGCCTCCCGCCATTTTTTTCTCTGCGATTCGCACGAAAATTTGCGCGCCCAGCGCCGTGCATTGGTTGAAAGCGTCTGGCGAAGCGTATCGTTTAACAGGACCTTTTCGCACGCTGCCGCGACCTCGCGGGCGTCCGTGGGATCGTTGACAAGGAGGCCGTTCGTATTGTCTTCGACCGCGTCCACAATACCGCCGCAGCGCGACGCGACCACCGGCAGACCAAGGGCATTTGCCTCGATATACACGATGCCGAAACCTTCGACATCGCCTTTGCGGTCAAGCATGCGCGGCACCATCACGAAAACGTTTCCAAGACAATAATAGTCGGGAAGTTCGTCTTTTGACACGCTACCGCAGAAGGACACCAGACCGGCAACGCCGGTTTCTGCGGCCAGCGCTTCGAGCCTGGCACGGCACGGGCCGTCCCCCACGATCAGATAATGAATGTCCGGGACCGCTTTCCGCAAAAAGGGCAGGGATTTGATGACGACGTCATGGCCTTTACGTTCCACTAACCGGCTTATAGTCAGAAGTACTTTTTTTTCTCCAAGGCCGTGGCGGCGGCGAAGGGCCTCGTTCGGCGCCGGACGATTGTCGAAGAACCGGTCCTCGATGCATGGATTGACTATTGATATTACGGTTTTCGGATGGTACAGGTCCTTGATAAGGCCCGCGGTATATGCACTGATGGTGATGATGCGGCCGCTGTTGGCAAAAATGGCCCTGACAAGCGCGCGCGCCCAGGGGTAGCGGGAAAATTCCAGCACATCGGCGCCATAGCAGTAGACGCAATAGGGGATGTTAAACAGCAGACGAATCAACAGCGCGCAGGCGCCCCCTACCACCAGCTGCCCGGCATGTATTTCCTGGGGCCGGAACGTCATGCAGGTCCTGACCATCGCCAAAAATAACATGGTCAGGCGCGCTGACCGCGACAACCATCCTTCACCAGAGGGAACGGACATATAGGCAATATGCATGGCGGGATGGAGGGAATCCGGTGAGCGGCATATTGACGGAACGAGCAGGACATTTTCATTTTTGTCGAGGTCCGACCACAGGTTTTTCAAATAGGCGGCCTGGCCGCCTATGATCGGAGGATATTCACAGGTCACGAAAAGGCGTTTCAAAGGACAACCAGCTCACCTGAAACGGATAAAGTCGTCTATGTTCGCAAGACGAAGGACGTCAATCATGTCTTCAGTCGCGCCGGATATAAACAGCTCGCCTTGAATGGCGCGGACTTTCTTAAGCACTTTTATGACGCTCGCCACTCCAGGAGACGTGACGTAGGTGGATTTTGAAAGGTCGAATGCAAGGATTTTTTTGCCCTCTACCAATACCTGGTCCGCAATTGCATCTAGGTGGGCGTCATTAAAGTTGAACGGTCCGATGATTTGTATGGAATCAATTGCGCCGATATAACCTCTCTTGATCCTTTGGTCCAGCGCGACTTGATTTTGTGTGCCCATGATTCATGTCCCTTTTCTATTTAAGAGTATATATGCGGCTGCGAAACGCCTGTCACTACGATTTCCGCTTCCGGAGCCAAAGGCTTCGTCTGCGCTGCCAGATATAAAATGACCGTCAGTCCGGTAAGGCACCAGAACGGTTCGGAAATACGCACGATAATAAAAGTATTCGCTGTGAACGCATGGACCATCAGCCCCCAGAAACCCGCATAGAAACCAACCACCATTCCTTTTAGTCTGGGAGCAAGGTCAATTTTCATCACCCGTCGGATTGTACCATGAACTCCTGTTAAAAGCCATAAAAATGAGGCAAGGCCGAAAATCCCTGTTTCTACCAGGGCCCTGAAGAATTGCCCGTCGATGAAATACCAGCCGGTAATGCCGTAGCCGAAAAATGGCTGCCTTAAAACGTCCCTTACTGCGGCCTGCGCCCCGAATATGCGCGCGGATGTCGACGTATCGAAACGGAAACCTAAAAGCGTGAATTGCTCCAATGGGTGGATGGACTGGTGCAGAGTATAATTGATCCGTTCATGGACTACCGCCGGAATCATAAAGGGTATGCAGAACAGCATGAGCGATATGGTCATTAAATACATGTTTTTCTGCTTGATGGATATGAAAAGAACAATGGTCACGACGATGCTCGCGATCCAGCCGCTTCTGGACACCGAGAACAGAAGCACCACGACTATCATGCCAAGCATGACGGAAAGGAACGTTTTCTCCAGATTGGATTTCGTATGGAAAAGCACCCCTGCGACAACCGCCCCCATAAGGACAAAATATCCGCTCAGCGTGTTTCGTTCCCCGCCCGAACCTCCAAAAGCGGCGGCAACGTTTCCGCCCGAAATCACCTGTAACACTCCTAAAACACACATGGCCCCGCACGCTATGAAAAGCAGGTTGAGAATATTGTTCACCTCTTTTTCATTCTGCACGTAATTGACGATCATGGTGAAAAGAAAGAAATATTCGATGATTTTCAACGTGAAAAAGAAACCGGGCGCGGTCTGGACATTGCCTCTGAGCACTCCCAGGGTGGTCGACACGATCGCCATGGTGCTGTAAAAAATGATCGGCCTGGATAGCGGCGTTTTCAGCATGAATCCAATGTCTTTGAAAATAGCCATCCTGAGCATCCAGCTGAGCGTCATGGTCAGGAGAAGGATATCGTCGAGCCGCGCCGTTATCGCCCTTTTTGAAGTGGCCCCCACGGCGATCTCCGGCGAAAGGAGCAGGGACATGATAAGCAGGGCCAGGGATATTTTTACGCTGAAAAAGCTGACGAGGAATACCAGGACCATGGCCGTGGCCATCAGAAGAAAATTCATCTCTTTACCGACAACAAAATAAGAAAGGGCGAACGTTCCCCCTATGGCCAGGAAAATCAACACGATCCGCATAGGACCATTCCTTTATTATTTCCGCAACCCTAAACGCTTGAGCACTTTTCCGGCCTTCGTGGTTTGCTTCGCGGTCTCCTTGGCATACCGGTAAATATAGGAAGAATATGACGCGCCCGTCACTTCCGGACGGATGTCGTTGAGAGCGATGCCTAAAATGTTCGCATGCACAGTCTCCAGGCGCTCCTTTGCCAGACGCAGGGAATTCCGGGGCGTTTTCCCCACTTTATACACGAGAATGAGGCCGTCGACTTTCGTGGAAAGGATGATCGAGTCCGCAACGGGAAGCAAGGGCGGGCCATCGACGAGGATAATATCGAAATAGTCCCGGACTTCCTTTAGTAAAGCATCCATCCTTGGGGATGAAAGAAGGTCGGAAGGATTGGGAGGGCGATGGCCGTACGGAAGGAAGTTGAACCTGTCGAGCCCGGGCACCTTGAGGATGTCGTCCATGACGAACTTGCCGAGCGCGAGATCGGTGACGGTCATGACGCAATCCCGCCATGGAACTTTCCCGATGAGAATGTCCGCTATGCCCTGTTTATGTTCGAGTCCGAAATTCTTCTGGAGCGACGGGCGGCGCAGATTGCATTCCATAAGAAGAATGTTCTTCCCCTGCTGGGCGAAGGCCACGGCAAGGTTCGCGATGGTCGTGCTTTTCCCTTCCTGCATGGCCGCGGAAGTGACAAGAATGGTCTGAAGGGGTTTGTTGAACGAGAGATACTCGATGTTAGTGCGCAGGATGCGATACGCCTCCGCCGAGGGGTCTTTCGGGTTGAAGTGCGTCACCAGGGTGGTTTTGAAAATAGACACAAGGGATTCATCAACCGGCTTGTCCGATTTTTTTTTCTTCTTCTGATCTTCGGTCCTGATATGAGGTATCACCGCGAGCACCGCTATTTTAAGAGTACGCTCGACGTCTTCAATGGTCCCGATCGACGTATCGAACATTTCCCTCAGCACGGCAAAAATGACGCCGAAGATGAACCCCAGCATGATCCCGATGAAAATGGTCCTCGGCAAGCCTTTGTTTATCGGGTTGGACGGCATGGTCGCCACCGACATGACGGTGACTTCGTCGACGACCCCGGCTTCCGCGATCATGGCTTCCTGGTGCTTCTGGCTCAACATCGTGTATAATTCTTCCTTGACCTTCAATTTCCTCAGCAACCGGGCATAATTCATCTGGTCCATGGGGACAAGTTGGAGCTGACGGTCGATTTCGGCCTTCTGGTCCAGGAGCTTCTGTTTTTTCGCATCAAGTTCGTTGAGCTTTTTGTTGTACTGGGTAAGGATCTCGTTGCTGGTTTCAGAAATTTTCTTTTCGACGTCCTTCACGGAAGGATGGTTTTCCTTGTAAAATGCGAGCAGGTCCGAGCGCTGGATCTGAAACTGGAGAAGGCGTCCGTTAAGCTGCGAGATACCGGGATCGTTGTCCGTGAATTCGGAGACCCATTCCATGGTATTAAGGTAAATGGCGGAATCAACGGCCGATTTCGCCGAGTCACCTTGTACGGCGCGTTTGGCGGTGTTTGCAGCTAAAGGCGCTTTGAGCTTGGCCTCCTGCAATTTTATAACCGACATGGCGTTGTCAACGCCCTGGATGTTTTCCTCGATTTTCCCCGATTCGGTTATTATATGGTTTGCGTTCGCGTCTATCGAAGGTATCTTCTGGCTTTCCTGGAAATTCTCGATTTCATGCTCCGAGGCCGCGAGATCATCTTTACAAACATCAAGCTGCTTCTGGACAAACGCTATGGTTTTTGAGGCAAAGAGCCTTTTCTGCTGAAGGGAATATTCCTTGTAGGCAAAAGCTATGGTATTGACGATGTCGCGGGCCAGTTCGCGTTTGTCGGAAGTGGCCTTGATTTTAATGATATTGTTCCCCGACGAAGTTGACGTGGAGATTTTGGACCGGAGGTTTTCCAGGACCATCAGGATTTTTTCACTTGAGGGAAGGGTGTCTTCGGGCGTTTCCTGGGGAACAAGCGAGAGCTTTTTCGCGGCCCGCAAAAGGACCGGGAAGCTTGTAATGACGCTTGTCTGTGTCTCGATATTGTCCCAAGTATCATACATCGCGGATTCCATTCCCAGCCCGATCACGCTGTTCCGCTCTACTTTCACGGTCGATGAGGCGTCGTACATCGGCACCTTCATCCGTGCAAACATGATGCTGAATAAAACGCCGCACACTATGGTGAGTAAAACGATCTGATACCGCTTCCTGAATATTCTTTCGTAGTCAGTGATCTGAAAATCGTATTGTGGCATGCGTCCTTCTCATCGTTACGTTAGAAATTCTTTACAAAATAGTACCACGGCACCACCTGCGTCAGCAGCGAAAAAAATTCCATGACATTCGTAAAAAGGCGGCGCGGGACAAAAACGACGTCCTGGTCCTGGAGGAGGACGTTTCTATCCATTTTCCCCTCATTCATGATGTCGTATAAATTTATTGAAATCATCGTCACGTCCTGTTCACGGACCCTGATGATTTTAACTGAACGTCGGTAGGCGCTCGAGGCGCACCCTCCTGCCGAGGAAAGGGCGTCGAGCAGCCGGTCACCTTCCTTCAGGTCGACAACACCCGATTTTCCTACTTCGCCATAGACATACGCCTTGGGCGCAAATGCCCGTTTGGTCAATTCTATTTCACAGAAAGGCGACACGATGAACTGGGACAGTTTTTTTTCTATCTCCTTTTGCGCCTCCGCAATGGTCAACCCCCCGACGAAGATGTCCCTGGCCGGAAGGATAAATATGGACCCGTCGTCACTGATCCTTTTTCTCTCAAGACGCGCGTCCTGGCTTACCGGAAGTTTGTCGTAAATTCCAATTGATATTTCATCGCCGGGATAGAGCATGGGTGATCGTCCCGAGGCCTTTTGCTTTATAGCCAGGACCTGGGGCGGGGTAAAAGCCTTTACAAAATCACTTTTTGAAATGCTCGTTTCTTTCTGGTCCGCGGCAGCGGTCGAATCCGCCATGGAACCCCTCTTTACGCAGCCGGAAAGCGCCAGCAGATTTACAATACAAAAAAGCAATAATAGCTTGACCATAATGATTTTCTTTTTCATGGGACCGCCGCCTTCACGTTGCCTCACATGCAAATTGCGTAATTGTGCCGTATTAGTTACTTTGCAAACTTTATACCAAATTATAGTATTGATTATTTTTTTTGTCAATGTCCTTGTTAACTTCTCAAAATGCAAGTCATTACAATCGGTGGGAACCTCAGGAAAAAAACTAATAGCTGTTGAAAAGATATGGAACATATTGCCTAGTAACTATGAAATATGAGTAAAGGGTCTTCACCTGTTTTAATCACTGTAGGTATAATTCCACCAAGCTTTGCTTCGGGGTAATCATTGGGGTTTCATAACAAATGCCTTAAGAAATAAGACCCCATGTATAAGAAAACCGATCAGGACGCTACACATACAAAAGGGGTATTTGAGCCAGAGATCGTGCTTTTTATCGTGTCTGGAAACATGCGTTACCATGCCGATGATTTCGTAGGACCATACTTTTCCAAGAGAATGCAGGGAAGAATCGCCCCACACCCGGAGAAGCCTGCCTTTCCCGGAGACCTTTTTCATCCAAATAATTCTGTGGACAACCAGCTGGTCGCTATTGAAAAACGCGACAACCCGGCCGGGAAACAGCCCGCTTGATTTCCGGCATATCGTCACCGTGT
>Ga0182011_10002206_pt1 | contig 16617 bp, 16 predicted proteins | sample 711E1DmetaG_FD_120481 | JGI IMG/M metagenome (GOLD analysis project Ga0182011, IMG submission 120481) | Permafrost microbial communities from Stordalen Mire, Sweden - 711E1D metaG | ecosystem: Environmental > Terrestrial > Soil > Wetlands > Permafrost | place: Sweden: Stordalen | collected... | reverse complement strand
GTTGGGATGCAATAAACTGGCACGAATGAACAAAAAGTCGCTGCGTGAAAACAATAGAAAGTAAAATCAAGAATGAAGCACAAGAAAAAGGGCGCCTTTGTGGCGGCAGGACAATCTTTTAAGGAATAGAAAACGAATGAAACCAAAATACTTATTGATTCTTTTTACCATTATATCTCCCGTGATTTCTATGGAAGCGACTTTTGAACAGGAATTAAATGCGGTTGTTTGTAATGTAACCGGAGCAATTGATAATAATGAACCGATTGTAAAAGCAAAACTCATTGATTGTAAAGCGGTTGATTCATTCCAAGTAAATTTACCTTCAGTATCAATGCGGAAAATATACAAAATGCGATATAAAATAATTACCAAATTTAATCTGAATATAAACGATAGTATTGTTGAATCTGATGACGCAATCGGATCATATCCATTAATTCCTGCTTGGGATACAGTTGTATTTATTAAATATAAAAATAAATGGAACCAAGATGCCACAGATTGCTGGAATCGGAAATACGGAAAAGTTAAAATTGATTTGATAATTAATACAATTTTAAAATATTATAAAAATAAAATGCCAAATGATTCGATTTCCATGGACATAAAAAAGGCTATTTTAAATAAGAATTGCGGATTTATTTATAAACTTAATGATGAAAGATTAGTTTCAAAGCCAATTGAAGATCGATTGCTTAAGGAACATATTGAAGCCGAGAAAGTATTGCAAAAGAATAAATCAAAATAGTGTCCTTAAGAGGTTATGGAAACAAATTGATTGTTAAAGCAAAGTGTAGTATATTATTAATAATTATTAAGAGTAATATACTACATGAATACAAATAATTCCGAAAGTGCTCTGTTTCAGATAGCGTCTTCACAAGGCGGCTATTTTACCGCTCTTCAGGCCAAACATGCCGGGTTTAGCGATAAAAACCATCTCTATCATGTTCGATCAGGAAATTGGATACGTGAATGGCGGGGAATTTATCGGTTGGTTAGGTTTCCGCTTCAGGAGGATGCTCAATATTCACTATGGGGAATTTGGTCACTGAATCGCAACGGGACCCTGCAGGGTGTATTTTCGCATGAAACAGCGTTGTCATTGTTTGATTTGAGCGATCTTCAGCCGGAAAAACTTCATATGACGGTACCTCGCGGTTACCGTCGCCACAGTGAGATCCCAAAAATTCTAATCATACATCATGCAACTATTGAACCCCCGGAGTGTGAAGAAAGAAGTGGCTACAGAGTCACAAAACCGTATAGAACCATTGCGGATATTGTGCGGGCGCAAGCAGTGTCCCCTGAATTCATAAAACAAGCTGTCACTCAAGCGCTTGAAAGAGGGTATCTCACGCAGGCACAATATCGCAAGCTCAAGGACCAACCGAGAATTGGCCGCAGACTGTCGGAAATTATGGGGGAAACTCCATGAAACCGCAACAAAAATATCTATCGGCCCAGAGTATGCGTGTTGCCCTTGAAGATCGGCTGAACCGCATGGCAAAGGACAACAGCGCAGACATCATGCGGCTTCGCAGGCATGTGGCATTTGATCGCCTTCTTGCGCGACTTTTTTCCGGACACACAAAAGATCTGATTGTTAAAGGCGGATACGCTCTTGAGCTGTGGATTAATAACGCACGAACAACAAAAGATATAGATATTTCTTTCAAGGGTAATTTGGGCGGCGTTTGGACAGGCGAGCGATCTTCCGATCCAAAGGCGCTCCAGGACTTTCTTCAAAATCTTGTATCTGTTGACACAAAGGACTTCTTTGAATTTATTATCAGTAATGCAGTTCTTGACCTTGAAAATGCTCTCTATGGCGGCTACCGTTTCCCGATTGAAGCACGTATGGCCGGCCGAGTATTCATTAAGTTTGAAGTAGATGTTGCTGCGGGCGATACTTGGCTTGAGCCGCATGAAAGAGTAAAAACGCAGGATTGGTTCGGATTTGCAGGGATTGAGGCGCCAACGATACCGGTTATTTCTCAAGAACAGCAGTTTGCAGAAAAAGTGCATGCCTATACCTTACCCCGCAAAACGCCCAATTCGCGAGTCAAAGATCTTGTCGATATTCTGCTCCTGATAGAAAATGGAACATTAAAAACCGAGAGAATCAAGAATGCGCTTTCCAAGACTTTTCAAAGAAGAAAAACGCATCCGATTCCGCTGGATTTTCCCGAACCGCCGGAATCATGGAAAACGCCGTTTAAGAAGATGGCCGAAACATGCGGAATCCCGGATGACCTGAGTTTTGCAATCGACAAAATTCGACAATTTTACAAAACATTAACTGCCCATTGACATACTATAAATCGAATGATAATGCCCATAAGAAAAATAGAAACTCAGAAGTACGCGGCGAGAAAACAATACCATGGCAGATGCCGGTTTAAAGCGCCCAACAGCGGCAAGGATGCCATTTGCAAAGCCAAACGGCACCTGTGTCGCAAACGTTAGCGTCAATAAATTTGAACGATTGAGTTGATAGCCGCCGCCGAAGAAAAAGAGAATTAAAAAAAGAGTGGCGCACAATTAAAACATGCCGCCGTCGTGGCGGCTGAAAATGGCAATTGATTTCCGATGTATTATTTATTTCGGTTATTCCATTGAGAAGGATGAAACTTATGCAACATAAGCCTTGTGTTTTTATTTCGTCAACTATTTATGATTTCTCTGATTTACGATCGGCATTACGAAACTATATGGAGGAAATGGGTTTTGATGTGTTATCTTCGGAATGCAATGACTTCCCAAGACAAATAGATAAGAATTCATATGATGCTTGTATTACGACTATTGACAGCTGTGACTACTTTATTCTCTTGATTGGGTCGAGAGTCGGAGGCTGGTTCAACGAAACTGAGAAGATCAGTATAACCCAAGCAGAATACCGCCATGCATATGAACGTCTGAGCAATGGTAACCTTAAAATACTTACTTTCGTAAGATCTTCGATCTGGACAATTCGCGAAGACAGGAAGGCTTTAGAGGAATTTGTGAAAGAATCATATAAAGAGGAATATGAACTTTCTGATTCAGACGTTCAGAAGATTACTCGACACAGGTCCCGTTTTGTTAATGATGCTGATTTTATTTTCAACTTCATAACGGAGGTAAGCCGCAACACTGAGATGAAGAAGGCAATCAAGGATGGAACTAAACTACCTGAAGGCAATTGGATACACCAGTTTTCAACCTTCACAGAAATAGTTCAATCTCTTCGTGTAGCCTTTCAGACAACAGATAATCTTTCCCTTGTTGCGCTTAAGGAGAACCTAAAATCCGAGCTTGTTTCGAACCTACAACAACTATTACATAAACATAAAGGGGTTATAACGGATATCGATTTGTTTTACAATGCTTTTAGGAATAACAACACCTTTACGCCAAGCGATATAAGCATTTATGTGAGTCGTCACCATATGGATTGCCTCGACCTAGCATTAGTATATACCAATGTTGATTCGTCCCGAATAAGCACGCAGTTCATTGATGCTGGTATAGAATCAGGTGCTTTCCTTGATTATGATGTGGCCACTGGAACATATGTGCCATCAATGTTTTTGATACGGCTTAAAGAACTTCAAGTAAACCTAGCTAAATATATCAAGAGCAGTGGGAAATCTGACATCCCAAAATTACTTCTGAAGTACAAAAAAGACAATTCTCCAGGCGATCCTATTGAAGTATCGACTGGAGACCTTGGAATTATGGCTTATACTATTGACAGATACATTGATGTGTGTAGTCTAAGTAAGGGGATTCTTCAATCTATACTCGGGGACGCAAACGCAGTGTCCACTATAGCGCTTCGTGAAATATCACCTTTTAAGGGTCAAGATGCGGGATTAAAGGCTGAAAGACCTACCGCCGAGGAAGTCTTGCGGTGGATTACTGCGAAGTCTATATAAATTATTTTTTTGTCCCTGTCAATTAGTTTGCTATGAAGGACCTTTAAATGGATTTTTCTTCATTATATGAAAAGGGTTGGCTCCTAGTCGAAGGAATTTCGTCAGCTTTCGATCTTCTTGAATTGTCTAGAGAGGTTGGAAACCCCGTTTTAGGACCAACAGGAGAACTAATAAAAGAAATTCGCAGAAAGCCAATAGAAACCGCATTACCTGAAAGCCAAAGTGCAATATATGGTCTCGGAAGGTTTCCGCTTCATACAGATACTGTATTCTGGGCATCGCCTGCCAAATTTGTTCTTTTTCGTGCTTATGGTGACATCCGCCGCCCTACCACGGTAAAACGGTTTAGCGACATACAAAACGATCTCGGGAATACTTTCGAAGTACTTACAGATAGATCGGTTTGGTATGTTGGGCCCAAATCAAACCGTATTCATTGTTCTATTAGGTTCAAGGTTGGAGAATCCACCGGCTGGCGTTATGACGCAGATTTGATGACTCCCGCAAACGAAGCCGCACATGAAATAAATAGAATGCTTCGAGCCAAGGTCTTTACTGAAGAAGTATACAATATTCCATGGACAGGAAATAACGCAGTAATAATTTCAAACTGGGTAACCCTTCATGGCAGAGGTGCACAGCCTGAAAATGAAGGCGAAAGGGTTATCGAACGAATTTACGTGAGGTAAAACTATGAGTTGGGAATGTGATCCACTTTGGGCAAAATCGAAATTGTTTTTTGAAAGGGCATTGGCTGAATCTCGCGAGGAGCCAATTTTCGGCCTTTGGTGTTCACTTGGATTAGAATTGCTCGCTCGATCAGCCATTTCATCGATTAGTCCCACATTACTAGCAGAACCTGATAACGAGCACAAATATCTTCTGCATGCGCTAAACCTTGGTTCTGATAGAATACCTCGTAAGTCCATTTCTTCAATTCAGGTATTGTTTCTCTGTAAGACATTATTCCCACAGTTCACTGAAGATGACTATACATGTGCAAAGGCAATGATAAACCGAAGAAATGAAGAACTTCATACTGGCAGTGCATCATTCGAGGAGTATAAAACAACAACTTGGTTGGCCGCCTTCTATAAATGCTGCAAATCATTCTGCGATGTCTTGGGGGAAAACCTCGTTTCGCTTTTTGGTGAAGAGGAAGCGAAAATCGCTGAAGAAATGATTGCTGTAAACAGGAATGATGTCAGGCAACGTGTTGCGTCTCTGGTTGCTGCCCATAAAAAGGTATTTGAGAGAAAAGGTCAATCAGAACAGGACAACCTTAGAGAAAAGGCAGAAAAACGGGGAAATGAACAAGCTGCAAAACGTCATCACCGGGTCATTTGCCCTGCTTGTGGGTGTGTCTCTACCGTTCAGGGCAACGCCTTCGGAAAAGAAATAGTTACAAGCGACAAGGAAAAGGTAGTCGTAAGACAAGCTGTCGCCCCAATATTATTTGAGTGTCAAGCTTGTGGTCTTAGATTAACAGGATATGCCGAATTGGAAGCGGCAAGCATAGGAGGGCAATATACTCGTCGTACCACTTATACTCCTTCGGAGTTTTATGGCCTTATAGATGAAGCCGATTTAGATGATTATGTTCAAAACGGTATTGATGAATATGTTCGTAACGAGGCCGACCGTTATCCGGAATATGATAATGAGCAATGAATTCTTTTTCAAAAGGCAAGAATGCGCATCCATGCGCCAAAGAGTATAGTGCGCCATGAAAACCATGAAAGACAAATAAAAATCGGCGGCGGCGAATACATCAAAATATGGTAGTGTTCAAATTTACAGCCGCTAACAAACAAATGGTTGCATCGGGCGCAAAGCCGCCCTCGGCCTGCGGCACATGGCTGGTTTGATGCCTTCGTCGCCATCTTCGCTTCGCTCGCGGCGTCATGTCGGCAATCCAGCCACGTCACCATTTGTCGACGTTGGGATGCAATAAGCCGGAATAATGAAATTTAAGGTTTGCGCCGAAGAAAATTAAAATTGAAGAATGGGTAAATCTATTTTAAAGACAAAGAATGCAGCGCCCTAAGACATCCGCCCGCGTCCTACGGGCGGATAAAAATGATTCAAAAACAGTTTCCAGATTTTATTTACCATCAAAGAATAGTTAAAAATCGCACCCAAAAAATATGATAAAATTTATAGACACATTTAAAAAACGCGAATCCGAACCCGATAAATCGATGATTTCTTATTTAAAAGAAATGCAATTGAAATTAAGCGATCAATTATCCGCAATTAAGAAAATATATCTTGATACTAAATATTGGATTTATTTACGAGAAGCAGAATTGGGGCATTCTGATTCATTTAACAACAGTCAAGATTATAAAGTAATATTGAATCTGTTGAATCTGTTAAAAAGTTTACGAAAGAACAATTTTGTAATATGCCCAATTAGCACGAGTCTATTTAGCGAAATATTTAAAAATAAAAAAGAAAAAGAACTAAAAATTACGATTAATTTGATTGATGAACTTTCAGGCGGTATATCGATAAAGCATAATGATGAAAGAACTTTTTTAGAGCTTCTCTATTTTTTGTACAGTAAGTCTCAAAGTGTGGATATCTGTTATCCTGCCTCAAAACTCGTTTGGACAAAATTATCATTAGCTCTTGGCTCATTTCCCCCCATCAATCTGCCTTGTTCTCAAGCGCAAGAATTGGTCATTAGAAAAGCATTTTTAGATCAGCTTTGGGCATCAAGATTACAAGATATTTTTGAAACAATGGGAATGCAAAATATAATCAATATGCCCGAAATGGACAACATTTCAATAGATCTTAATACCGATAAGATTAAATATGCTGAAGATTATAGTACATTTGATGAACTATTCAATATTGAATTAATTGGAACCCTACAAGCTTTAAATCCCATTATTGTTAAGTCCCTTAGAGCGTTCAATGTGGGAATTGGTGGGACATCAATTTCTGACGAAGCCATAGAGAATAGTGAGGAAAAAAAGGTATTTGTTAGTTTGCTTTATCAATCGGTGAAAACTAACAAGTCGCGGGAAGAATTACCATCGATATATATACCAGCAGCTATACATACCGCTATACGATGGGATAAGTATCGAAAATATAAGGCTAATGAGTCTTATGATTTTCTGCATGCTGAATGTGCCTTACCATACTTCGATTTCTTTTTAACTGAAAACTCTTTGAAGGAATTAATCACAAAAAAGTCACATGGTTTTGGCGAAATATACAATTGCTGCGTGATTGCTGATCCCGTGGATGCTTTTAATGAATTATTAAAATTAAGCACTTTGCAAAATCCCGTAAACGGTAGCTAAGGTATCTATAAAATGTCATTTCCCCAAACAATTACGAATCTTATCAACCGATTCACCGAAAACCGCGTTTCCTATTCCGCTTCCACCTATAACGAAGCCCAACTCCGGCAGGAATTTCTAAACCCTTTCTTCGAAGCTCTTGGCTGGGACATTTCAAACAGGCAAGGCTACGCCGAAGCCTACAAAGAAGTCATTCACGAAGACGCGATAAAAATTGGCACCGCAACCAAAGCGCCTGACTATTCCTTCCGCGTTGGCGGAACTCGCAAATTTTTTGTTGAAGCTAAAAAGCCTTTTGTAAATATTAAAGACGATATCACAGCCTCGTTTCAACTCCGCAGATATGCATGGTCGGGGAAATTACCGTTATCCATTCTTACGGATTTTGAAGAATTATCAGTCTACGACTGCCGGATAAAACCGAACAAAAACGATAAGGCGAGCGTTGGACGGATACTTTATATACGTTACGAAGAATATGAAAAACGTTGGGATGAAATCGCCTCCATTTTTTCAAAGGATTCGATACTCAAAGGTTCTTTCGACAAATATGCTGAGACCGCGAAAGGCAAAAAAGGCACTTCCGAAGTCGATAGTGAATTTCTCGGCGAAATCGAACGATGGCGAGATTTGCTTGCTCGCAATATTGCCATAAAAAACCCGAATTTAAGTCAACGTGAATTGAATTTCTCGGTGCAACGGACTATTGACCGGCTTATTTTCCTACGTATTTGTGAAGACCGAGGAATTGAGCATTACGGTACATTAATGGCGCTTTTAAATGGCGAAAACGTGTATAAACGTATGCGCCAAAATTTTCAAAAAGCAGATGAAATCTACAACTCCGGGCTTTTCCACTTCAAAGACGAAAAAGGAAGAGCAGAACCACCGGATACATTAACTCTTTCACTTCAAATCGATGACAAGCCGTTAAAAGATATTATTGCGAATCTGTATTATCCGGAAAGTCCTTATGAGTTTTCCGTCCTGCCTTCCGACATTCTTGGACAGGTTTATGAACAATTCCTTGGTAAAGTCATACGTCTTACTACCGGTCATCAGGCAAAAGTCGAGGATAAACCTGAAGTAAAAAAAGCCGGTGGTGTTTTCTACACCCCGACGTACATTGTTGATTACATTGTTAAAAACACGGTCGGGAATCTCATTGAAGACAAAACGCCAAAACAGATCGAAAAAATAAAAATTCTTGACCCTGCCTGCGGCTCCGGCTCTTTTCTTATTCAAGCATATCAATTTCTGTTGGATTATCACCGTGACTGGTACATTAAGGAGGGACTTGATAAAAATTCAAAAGGAAAAGAACCCAAACTTACAAAGGTATTAAGCGGTGAATGGAGGTTAAGTACTTCGGAACGCAAGAAAATCCTTCTAAACAATATTCACGGAGTTGATATTGATTCTCAGGCCGTGGAAGTCACAAAACTTTCGTTACTTCTTAAAGTGCTGGAAGGTGAAAATGAGCAGTCTCTTGCGCAACAGATGACCTTGTGGCATGAACGGGCCTTGCCTGATCTGGAGAATAATATCAAGTGCGGGAATTCACTAATTGGAACAGACTTTTATGAAGGTAGCCAAACGGGAATGAACCTTTTTGAGGATGAAGAACAGTATAGAATTAATGCATTTGATTGGTGCGGCAAGGACGGATTTCAGGAAATAATGAAAAATGGCGGGTTTGATGTGGTGATTGGGAATCCGCCTTATATAAGAATCCAAACATTGAAAGAATGGGCACCAAAAGAAGTAGAATATTATAAAGGTGAGTATAAAGCAGCAAGTGCAGGCAATTATGATATTTATGTAGTTTTTGTTGAAAAGGGTTTGGGGCTATTAAATAATATCGGTAAACTTGGATACATTCTTCCGCATAAATTTTTTAATTCGCAATATGGTGCTCCATTACGAGAAATAATTTCGGCAGGAAAGCGTCTTTCAAAGATTGTACATTTTGGCGATCTGCAAGTTTTTAGCGGTGCGACAACATATACCTGCCTAATGTTCCTCGATAAGAAAAACAATGACAAGTTTTGTTTCTCAAAAGTGATTGATTTAAACATTTGGCGGCTGCAAGGCAAAGCAATTGATGGCAACATCCCAATTTCAGACACTAATCAAAATGAATGGAATTTCAACGTAGGTGAAGGTCGCCAAATTTTCCAAAAACTATCTCAAACAAAACCTAAACTTGGAGAATTGGCGCATCTTTTCGTAGGTTTACAAACCGATGCGGATGATGTTTTTATCCTCGAAGAAATACGAAGAAGTGGAAAAAAAGTCCTTTGTCACTCAAAAGCTACTGAACAAGAGCATTGGTTTGAAGCATCACATCTAAAACCTTTTTTAAAAGGCTCACTAAATATACGCCGTTATGTGCTATCAAACGTTAATAAACTTTTGCTTTTTCCTTACGAAAACACCAATGGCAAATCAACACTGATCCCAGTAAACGAATATAAAAAAGAATTTCCATTGTCTTGGGATTATTTACTTCAGAACAAATCTGTTTTATCAAAGCGTAATAAGGGTAAGTTAGGACCAGACTGGTATGGTTATGTCTATAAAAAAAATCACACTCGTTTCAAACTTCCAAAAATTTTGGTGCCTTCTATTGCAACGGGTGCTTGTTTTGCGCCAGACCTAAATGGTAATTATTACTTTGTTGGGAGCGGTGGTGGCGGAGGAGGAGGGTATGGTATCGAAGTCTCTGAATTGGAAGAAACAAGCCCATTATATCTACTAGGCATATTAAACTCTTACCTTATAACATTTTATTTGAAAAAAATATCCACATCATTTCGCGGTGGTTATATCGCATTAAACCGTCAATACATAGAACAACTCCCGATACATATCATAAATTTTTCCTCCGATTCTGATAAATCCCATCATGCAAAAATGGTCGGTCTTGTCACATCCTTACTTGATCTTCATGAAAAACACCCCCTTGCCAAAACCGACCACGAAAAAACCATTATCCAGCGCCAAATCGATTCCACTGACCGCCGTATTGATGAGCTTGTTTATGAATTGTACGGTTTAACCGAAGAAGAGATTCGAATCGTTGAAGGCGTTGAAAAACAAAATAATGAGGACTTTGATGAAAATATCCCGCAATGATCCATGCCCCTGCGGTAGTGGGAAAAAATACAAGAAATGCTGCGGGAAAATAATTGAAGCTATGGAGGAATCGCCGCATACGAATAAAGACCATTTTTTATCCGGCAGTATTCCCGATTCTTCGGATATGCCGGTTTTTTCCGAAAAGTTTTTCAAGAACGTGGATACCGGATATTCCGCATACGGTCTCATTAATTCCTGCATTCTGCGTCCCGAGGTCGAAAGCCTCGCTGCGGAAGTTACCAATAAACACATTGATCGGGGAAAAAGCGAAGCCGATAAAATCAAAAAGTGTAAAGACGTTACCACTCTTGTGTCCATGCTTAAGGCCGGTATCGATACCTTGAATCATGTATTATTGCAGAACATTTTTCTCGAAAAATCCGGAGAGTCCGTCTCGGCTTTGCTGCTGGAACTGCGAAATCCGGTAAGTAACATGTTTGTTGAATTTACGGTAAAGACCGTTGCATTAGCGAAAATAAACGTATTTGAAGAACTGAAATCAATTATTGGAAAACAGGACAAACCGGTTTACCAGATTTCCCTATTGTGCTTGCTGCTTGGTTATCAGAAACATCCTTCAATCCCGCAATTTCTCTGGAATTATTATCGATTTTTTCAATCGCAATTTCCCGGCCAGAATTATTGGCAAGGCCCATTTTTCGGGTTATGGGAGCAATGGGCCAGCGCGACATTTGATAATAAAAAGGAATAAATCATGGAATATAACATTTACTGCGACGAATCCTGCCATCTCGAAAACGATCATCAGAAAATCATGGCCTTTGGCGCGGTCTGGTGTCCAACAACCGAACGACAACGAATTGTAACTGCTCTTCATGCTCTTAAAGAAAAACACCATGCCAATGGCGAATTGAAATGGACGAAAGTTTCGCCGTCTCGGAATGATTTTTATCTTGAGCTTGTACGGTTCTTCTTTTCGGAACCTCACCTGCATTTTCGCGGTCTTGTTGTTCTCGATAAAAGTAGGTTGGATCATTCGCAATTCAACGAAGGCTCACATGATACTTTTTATTATAAAATGTATTTTTCTTTGCTAAATAAAATCCTTAGCCCCGATTCGCAATATAACCTTTATTTCGACGTCAAGGATACAAGAAGCCGAATAAAACTTCGCAAACTCAAAGAGGTTCTTTGTTTTGACAAATATGATTTTACAAGCCAAATGATAAACCATATTCAGAATATTCATTCTCACGAATCTGATATTTTACAACTGACAGATTTTTTGCTTGGCTCATTATCACATTTTCACAGAAGAATTTCGGGGAACACCATAAAAAACGCCATCATCGATGAGATTAAACGTTTCGCAAAAAATCCGACATTAACTTCTACGCCGCTCTGTGAAAATAAATTCAATCTCTTTCTGTTCATGCCCCGAAAGACATCATGAGCGAAACCCCGAAAAAGCCCTCTTGGCTTCCTGAAATGTTCCGTGTTGATCCATGGACGGAAAAATCCTTTGACATCTTATATGAGATTTTCAAGCAGAGCTTCATTTCATCAAAAGCCTATTACAAAGGCTTTGTTGTCTGGTTTTTCCCTGAGAAAGAAGACAGTCGAGAGACAATATTCTGGCATCTCACCACACGGGAGGATAAAGAAAGCGGGGTACGACTTCCGGATTTCCGAAGGTGCGAACGTCTTCCATGGGCGCGTCCTATGATCGATAATGCAAACGATCCATCGGTTTTTGCTTGGGATTTTGAAGAAGGAAACGGCGATATAAAAACCTATGTCTGGTTAAAAGATTTTGATTATTTGATCATTCTGAAAAAATACAAAGACGGTCAGCGAAGGCTTATAACATCATTCTGGGTTGAATATCAGAATTTTAAAGAAAAGCTATTGAAAAAATACAAGAATAGGCTGGAGAAATAAAAAAAAGGCCATCGCGAACGACAGCCCAGCTCCTTCTGCCTTAGGCAGATGAGATGATTAAATAATACCTTTTGCACGGCAAAAATTCAAGTCTTTTAAAATTCGGCTTGGCTCGTCTCCCGCCAAGCCGTAAATAAACAAAGAGGGGCGCTGCATGGAAGGCAAAAGGAAAATCGGCGCAAACAAGAATTACACTATGGTAGCACTCCGGCTTAAAGCACCCAACACAGCTAGCCTAAAACAACCGCAGCACTGGCGGTATTATTCCCTGTCATGTCGCTTCGCTTCGTCAGGGCATTAAATACTAGGCAGTTGCTTCAGGCGGTAGCTGAAACGTTGGCCAAAATTAGGGTGCCATTTTTAAGAATGAAAAAAGCATAAAGGAAAAACTATTTTAACCCCGTGTCACAATGAATGCCCGCCGTCCATGGCGGCAAAGAATTTTATAATAGACTCCTTTTAAAAATACTGAGGAGGAAGGTAATTATGAAAGAAAAAATCGCGAAAATCCACGAGTTATTAAATGAAATCGAGAAAGAAGAGCCACTTGAAGATATCCAATTTGTTAAGAATTTTGACGCTTTGGAAATTCCATCAATAATTTGCTCTGTGGTTGATTATCTCTTCCCGATTCTTTCACCTATTGAAACAACTATATATATCTATTTGTTTCGTCATTCGATATTGGCAAATGGACAACAGCATTTGCGCGTGAGCGTCACAACTCTTATTAACGCAGCATCTTCTCACCACAAGGAGAAATCTAATATCAGTTCTAAATCAGTACAGAAAGCATTGAAAGGTCTTGAGGAAATTGGAGCATTAACAATAGATGGTGAAGTAACGCACGACGGAACCTTATATAAAGTCAAATTACCCGATGAAATTCCTACCTGCCAAGAACGAATAAAAGCGATAAATATTAAAATTACTGGCCCAATACAGGAAAAAAGAGAATTAGATTTCTATAATGTTACCGAAAATCGTTTAAAAGTCTTTGAAAGAGATGCTTACAAATGTCATTATTGCAAAAAACAGCTTACTCGATTTTCTGCAACACTTGATCATATCCAACCAGTATCTAAGGGTGGATTAAATTCGTTTGATAATCTAACCACATCTTGTTTGCATTGTAATTCAGAACGCGGCAATAGGCCTCTTATGGATTTCATCATTGATAAATCAACGAAATCTTAAATATGATAATTTGAAGTAACATATAAATCCTGAAGTTTTGTTTGGAGCTAACTCATGAAATCTTTTGAATTTGATTATTTCTTAGACACCCCGCTCAATCACGAAATTCTCAAAACCGTTCGAGTTATAGGCGAATACCGAGGTCGAGAGTGCCTATACAAAAATCAAACTCCGGAAGTTCTTGAAAGCCTTCGCAAAGCGGCAATTATCCAAAGCGCGGAATCTTCAAATCGAATTGAAGGCATAGTTGTCGCCCCCGGTAGGATTGACAGCCTTATCTTAAAAAAATCCAAGCCTGTAGATCGACCTGAACAGGATGTTGCAGGATATAGGGATGTCCTTTCTTCCATTCATGCGCATCCGGCCCGATATGACCTTTCCCTTGCTACCATTTGCGATTTTCACCGGCAGATGTATCGGTATACAGGCGAAAAGGCGGGCCATTGGAAGCAAAAAGATAATTCCATTTTCGAAATCCGAAAGGATGGAAAACAGGTTGTCCGGTTTCAGCCGGTTTCGGCATTGAAAACAGCCGAATACATGACTGCCTTGTGTGCTCTCTTTAAAAAAGCAAAGGATTCTGATAAAACCGATCCACTTTTTCTGATAGCTTCTTTTATTTTTGATTTTGAATGCGTACACCCATTCATGGATGGAAACGGTCGCGTTGGGAGATTGCTTACGCTACTGCTTCTTTATCAATCCGGTTATGAAGTAGGCCGATATATAAGCCTTGAGCGCATTATTGAAGATAGCAAAGAAACGTACTATGATGCTCTTTACAAAAGTTCTCAAGGCTGGCATAAAGGCGAACATGACCTCAGACCATGGTGGAATTATTTCCAAGGCATGCTTATTGCAGCTTACAAGGAATTCGAATCAAGAGTTGGAACGATTACCAAAGCCAAGGGTGCAAAACGCGAAATGGTTGAAAATGCTATTCTTCGCCTGCCAACCCGGTTTCGAATGGCCGATATACAGCGGGCGTGTCCAACGGTCAGTTATCCGACCTTAAAACGAGCACTTTCAGATCTCTCAAAGGCAAAAAAAATACGATCTCTTGGAAAAGGGAGAGATGCCGAATGGGAACGCACTTAATCGTGAACCATTAATAGGATCAGGAAACGTTTATCTGACACCATTAATAGATTGCCTAAATAACGGAAAAGATTTGATCGGACTCATTGATAAATCCATATTGCTAAAACATGGAGAAAAAAAGGGAACTTATTATATTCTTACTCCGGAAATTGAAGGAAAATTAAGGGACATTTGGGGACATGATTATGGGACAAAGCCGCCTCCTCCGCCATCGTAGCTACGGCGGCAAAAGGGAGCACGGGGTTAAAACCGAAGACAAATAAATGACTCCCTAACTCCACGCTTCGCTTGCCCTTCGGGTCGGCCAACAGCCGCTTTATGGGTTGTAATATGAAAGCATGGCAAAACTGCCTTCACGTCCACGCCTCGGCACTTATGTCCTTTGGCATTCGTGTCCGTCGGCGGGCGTTCTCCGGCAGCTTCACAAAGCGGCACACGTTATGCAAAATTCTGCCGCCATTTTTTCAAAAAGGAGATTAGAATGCAGCCCAGAGGCCCACTAATGACTGAACATCGCCTTATCGAGCGTATGATTTCATCGATAGATAAAGAGGTTAAAAGAATAGAAAAGAGCGGCATTGTTGATCAATCGTTTATAACCGTCGCCGTTGATTTCATTCGAATTTACGCCGATCGGACGCATCATGGCAAAGAAGAGGAAATTTTATTCAGGGACCTTTCCAAGAAAAAGCTTTCCGATCAGGATACTATCATAATGAATGAACTGATTCAGGAACATATCGTCGGCCGAAATGCTACCGTAGAACTTGTCAAATCGGCTGCCGCCTATCAAAAGGGCGATAAAGCGGCTTTGCATTTAATTACGCAGAACCTGCGGAAGTTCGTTGATTTTTACCCCAAGCATATTGAAAAGGAAGACAAGGTTTTTTTCCCTTCATCAATGAAGTATTTCTCTGAACCGGAACAACAGTCAATGCTTGCTGAATTCTGGGAATTCGACAGAAAAATGATACACTCCAAGTATAAATCCGTCATCGAATCTCTTGAAAAGCAACCTTGATATTCTGAGCGAGAAAATTTATAGCCGATATGAAATTGTGGAACCAATAGTAATCAGATAAGAGAACCCCGAAGGATAGCGGGGTCGGCTTCGGTCGGCCCCTCTTAATGCGTTCGGTGACTTATCAACCTTGTGGGTCAGGTTTTTCCTCGGCCTGTTCAATCTCCCTCATCTTTTTCTTCACCTCTTCCCGCTTTTTCTGGTTTTTAAAATAGCTCGAAGGCATGGAAAAACCCCGCACCACGAAAAACAGGCCCACGATCACCAGCAGAATGACGCCAAGGGTTATGCCCGAAATTTCAGTGATCAAAGCGTTTTCTCCTCCGGTTTAAGCGATGGAAGCGCCACCAGCGTTTTGGGCGGAAGTTCGATTTCCCGAATCAAGGTTTCTTCAAGGCCGCCCTCCCCCTGCGAAACCATTATTTCACTCATGGGGACCTTAAGCGCCAGCACGTCCTCCAGCTCCAGTTTCCTGAAAAGCGTTTGAAGTATGCCGAACGCCATTTTCCCCAGTTCGGGCACGGTCCGATTGCGGTGCCGCCTCGAACCCATATTTACCTGTGCGAACGTGTCTAATCCGAACTTTTTATAAATGTCGAAAATAAGCCCGATTTCCACGCCGTAACCGGAGGAAAAGCGGATGCTCTCGATGGGACCTTTTCTGAACGCATATTCACCCGACAAAGGCTGAAAAATATGGGCGATTTCGGGAACAAACGCCGACAACAGCGGCCTGATGAGGATTTCGGTGACGCGTCCGCCGTATTTTTCATACGTATTGTTCCCTATGGCAAGTGGCCGGTCGTAGTATGCTTTTGCAAAAACGATATCGCTGTTCCTGAGAAAAGGCCCGATAAGGCCGTAAATGAAATGCGATTTAAAATTGACAATATCGGCGTCGATGCAGACGATGATGTCGCCGCGCGCCGCAAAAAGGGATTTCCAGATGGCGGCCCCTTTGCCGGAAACATTGCCTCCGGGAAATGCGCCGTCGTCCGCCGAAAGCACC
>Ga0182011_10002205_pt1 | contig 16620 bp, 10 predicted proteins | sample 711E1DmetaG_FD_120481 | JGI IMG/M metagenome (GOLD analysis project Ga0182011, IMG submission 120481) | Permafrost microbial communities from Stordalen Mire, Sweden - 711E1D metaG | ecosystem: Environmental > Terrestrial > Soil > Wetlands > Permafrost | place: Sweden: Stordalen | collected... | reverse complement strand
CCATCTAAATCAACTTCTTGCAGACGATCTATAATCCTTTGGGATAATGGTGTAAACATCGTCAACTGCATTGCTGGAGCGGCGGCGCGTTCGGCGGCGGTGTCGAGTGTGCGGGCGATCTGCTGCGACTCGGCGCGCTCGTGCTGCTTGAGAACCTCACGGGCTCGGGCGATGACGGCTATGGGAAGTCCGGCGAGGCGAGCGACCTCGATGCCGTAGCTTTTGCTGGCCGCGCCCGCCTCCACCGTGTGCAAAAAGACGATTCCTGTGGCCGACTCCTTGACCGAGACGCGCAGGTTTTTCAGCCGGGTGAGGCGGTCGGCGAGGAGCGTCAGCTCGTGGTAGTGAGTCGCGAAAAGCGTTCGTGCGCCAATCTTTTCATGGAGGTGTTCGACCGTTGCCCATGCGAGAGAAAGTCCGTCGTATGTGGCTGTTCCGCGCCCCATCTCATCCAGTAGGACAAGGCTGCGGGAGGTTGCGGTGTTGAGGATTGCGGCGGTCTCGGTCATCTCCACCATGAAGGTGGAGCGGCCACGGGCAACGTTGTCGCTGGCCCCGATGCGGGTGTAGATACGGTCGACTAGGCCGAGGTGCATCCGCTCGGCGGGGACGAAGCATCCCGACTGCGCCATTACCACTAGAAGCGCAGCCTGCCTCAGGTAAGTGCTTTTACCGCCCATGTTAGGGCCTGTAATCAATGCGATAGATGAAGTTTCTGGCACCGCTAATTCGTCGCCTAGCCATGCCTCCAGCGAGATGGAGTTGGGGACGAAGCGGCCTGCGCCGGACTCCTCCATGCGCCGCTCGACGACGGGATGGCGCGCACCGACAAACTCTAGTGCGCCGAAGTTGTCGACCTGCGGGCGAACCCATCCGCGAAGTACGGAGAGGTGTGCAAAACTCGTCAGCAGGTCGATCTCGGCAACGCGGCGGGCGGTCTCGCGGATGCGTCCGGCGGCGTCCAAAAGCTGGCGGCGAAGCTCGGCAAAGATGCGTCGCTCGATCTCGCCGGAGCGGTCCTGTGCGGTTAGAATCTTGGTCTCGTACTCCTTCAGCTCGGGCGTGGTGAAGCGCTCGGCGTTGACCAGCGTCTGCTTGCGTTCATAGTCAGCTGGTACCGATCTACTATTTGCCTTAGTCACTTCCAGGTAATACCCAAAGACGGAGTTGAACCTTACCTTGAGGCTGCTGATGCCGGTGCGCTGGCGTTCGCGCTCCTCGATGGCGGCTAGCGACTGACGCCCCGATCGACTCAGCTCGCGTAGCTCGTCCAGCTCGGCGTCGACCCCCGGGCGGATGACGCCACCGTCGGAGAAGTTGACGGGCGGCTCGTCGACGATGGCCTTGACGATCAGCTCGTGGAGGTCTTCCATTGCGTCAAACCCTGCGGGCATGGCGTCAAATCCAGTGGAACCTGTGGATAAATTGTTTGCTCCCAACTCCTGCCAGCGATTGGCCTTGAAGGTAGCGACGGCGTCGCGCAGGCCGGGAAGGCAGGCGAGGGTTCCAGCCAGCGCCATCACTTCGCGGGGGCCGGCGGAGTCGAGGGCGACGCGACCGAGTAGGCGTTCGAGGTCGAGTAGGCCATCCATTGCGCGGCGGACAGACTCTCGGGCGCGGAGGTTGGCGACGGCTTCGGCTACGGCGTCGAGGCGGGCGTCGATCTCGGCGAGGTCGCTGGACGGGCGGAGCAGAGTGGCGCGGAGAAGGCGTTTGCCCATCGGCGACGAGCAGGCGTCGAGGGTATGGAAGAGGGTGGTTTGGGTGGATTCGCCGGAGAAGAGCGGCTCGACCAGCTCCAAATTGCGCACGCTGACCGAATCCAGCGAGAGACATTCGTCGCGCTCGTAAAAGCGTATTGCATCAATATGTTCCAGCCCACCCTGCATGGTCTTCTGGAGGTAATGGACGAGTGCCCCGGCAGCGACCGCTGCCGTATCGTGGCCGGTCAGGCCCATGCCGTCGAGCGAGTGGACGCCGAGCTGTTTGCGCAGAAGGGGCAGTGCGTACTCGGCGGTAAAGATCCAGTCTTCCAGGGCGGTCTTGGTGCGGACGCCTTCGAAGGCGGGCTCGGCATCGTTCGGCGAGTCGCCGTTGAGCGAGGGCAGCAGGCCGGTGGAGTTTCCGTTTATCTCGATGCTATCGGAGGCGAGCAGCTCGGCGGGGCGGGCTCGGCCCAGCTCGTCGGCGAGCTGAGACCAGGCGGCGGGGCCGGTAAATTCCATGGCGCGAAACTCGCCGGTGGAGAGGTCCATCAGGGCGAGGCCGACGACGAGTTGCGCTCTGGCTGCCACGGCCTGCGCTCCCGTTCCGCGAGCTGCGACGCTGGCCAGCCAGTTGCTTTGCTCGGCGCCGAGCGTGGCGTCGATGACGGTGCCAGGGGTGAGGACGCGGGTGACCTCGCGGCGGACGATTTTTTTCGTCAGCTTGGGGTCTTCCATCTGGTCGCAGAGAGCAACGCGGTAGCCCTTGCGCAGGAGTCGCTGGATGTACTGCTCGGCGGCGTGGTAGGGGACGCCGCACATGGGCTGCTTCTTCTCGCGGTCGCGGGCGGTGAGGGTGAGTTGCAACTCGCGCGCGGCGACGATGGCGTCCTCGTAGAAGAGCTCGTAGAAGTCGCCGATGCGGCAGAACATGAGACAGTCGGGATGCGCCTCCTTGGCGGCGAAGTACTGCCGCATCACTGGGGTCTGCATCGCCGCTTCTTGGGTTGTGTCTTTTGCCATAGCCGAAAGGCCAGAATACCGCACTTGGGGCTGTGGCTGCCGGATACTCTCCAGAACAAGGCTTAACACGGATGGGCACGGATAGAAGCACGGATCAATGCCAGGGCAATCGCTGGAATTGCCGAGGATGGATCACAGTATCCTCCCTGTTGGTATCTCTGGACAGAAATCTTTTTGAATCTGGACTGGTGCAGAGATTTCTCAGATACTCTTGACGAGCGCAAAGGTCTCTTGCAGCCACGCGCGCATCTCGCTCTGCATCTGGGCGAGCTTGGCGGCGGGTGACTCGGGTGTGCCTTGGAAGAAGTGGTTCGCGCCCTCGATCCAGACGGTTCGTTTAGGTTCTGGAGCGCGCAGCCATACCTCGGTGAGTAGGTCATGCGGGCCAAACTCGTCGTGGTCTCCGCTGATGAAGAGCTTGGGCGCGGAGCACTGCGGAAGGAAGCCGTAGGTGTAGTCACGACCTCCGGCGCGGACCGGCAGACCGAGGCCAATGAGTCCCACGACGCGCGGGTCGCCGCAGCAGGCGCGCAGACCAACCTGCGATCCGAAGGAGAATCCGGCAAAGAGAATTGGGCGATGGAATTCGGCGGTGAGCCAGTCGAGGGCAGCGTGTACGTCGTCCTGCTCGCCGTGGCCGTTGTCGTGCGTGCCTTCGCTGAGGCCAACGCCGCGAAAGTTGAAGCGCAGAACGGGCAGACCGAAGGAGGTGAAGGCCTTCATTGCGTGGTAGACGACCTTGTTGTGCATAGTGCCGCCGCCAGAGGGATGCGGGTGGCAGACCAGCGCGGCGTAGGGCGCGTCGGCGTTTCCACTGTTGAGCAGCGCCTCCAGACGGCCCGCTGGACCGCGCAGGTCTTCGAGAGAGCGAATCTGGGACGCGGAATGTGTGTGCGCTGTCGTCGAAGTCATCTATTCCAGTCTAATCGCTGTGCTTCGGATGATCCGTCGTGGGCCGACGGGTTTATCCTGTAGACACATGAGCATTGACGCTATCGACCTGACACGCAAGCTGGTCAACATCGAATCCATCTCCTACTACGAGGGCGCGGTTGGCGCATTTCTCGCCGACTTCCTCGCCACGCAACACTATGCGGTAGAACGCATGGCAGTGGCGCAGCGCGATCCAGCGCTCGCACCGGGAGCCGTTTCAGGTGAACGCTTCAACGTCTACGCGGCGCTGCCCGGAGTCACGCCCGACGTGGTGCTTTCGACCCACATGGACACGGTTCCGCCTTTCTTTGGCTGTACTGAAGATGACGAATATCTCTATGGCAGGGGCACGTGCGACGCCAAGGGGATTATCGCCGCGCAGGTGGCTGCGGCCGAGCAGTTGCGTGAGAGCGGCGTGAAGGTTGGGCTGCTGTTCGTCGTCGGCGAGGAGCGTGACTCGGCGGGTGCTAGGGTGGCGAACGCCAATCCGCGCGGCTCGCGCTTCCTGATCAACGGCGAGCCGACCGACAATCGTCTGGCGCTGGCCACCAAGGGAGCGCTGCGCGTGGAGCTGCACGCGCATGGGAGGATGGCTCATTCGGCGTACCCGGAATTGGGCGAATCGGCGATTGACAAGCTGGTCGACGCGCTGCACGACATCCGCACGATGGAGCTGCCGGTTGAGCCGGAGTTCGGCGACGCGGGAACGACGACGGTCAACGTTGGCGTCATCCATGGCGGATGCGCGCCGAACGTCATTCCAGACGCGGCGGAGGCGCTGCTGCTGATCCGCACGGTCGGGCCTTCGCAGGATGTGAAGGACGCGATTACCCGCGTGGTTGCTGGCCGCGCCGATGTGACTACATCGCTTGATCTGGCGTGCGTGCGCATGAGACGCGTCGGCAAGCTGCCGACGATGATTGGTAAATTCGCTACCGATATTCCGATGCTTCCGACCTGGGGTGAGCCGTTCCTGCTGGGGCCGGGCTCGATTCACGTCGCGCACACGGCGGACGAGCGGATCCGCAAGCAGGAGCTGCTGGAGTGCATCGATTTGTATGTGGAGTTGGCGACGAGTCTGGTGGGTTAATCTTTTTTGGGCTCATCCTCACTTTTGGTGAAGCTGCCCTATGCTTCTCCGTTATCACGCGATGGTTCATTCAAGCGACATGGACGATACGAATGCGGAGAAGATCAAAGTTCGCACGGCCATACATGGAGCGCTTGACAAGTTTCAGCCGGTGGATATTTCCTTCCACCGGGCAGTTGCTCCAGGGCTGCTGTAGTGCTGCCAGTACCGCAGCTTCGTCCCGACAGAGGTGCTTTGCAAAATTGGCCAGCAGACTGTTCTCGGCGTTCCTGCACCACTGCGGCCAGGCATTGACATCCCGTTTGCGAATTATGCGGCCAAACTCACGAGCCAAAGTGGAAATGGTTGCAATCTCCGGCGACCTGCTGCATATCTCATCGGGATAGGGACGTACGTCTTCCGGTTGCTTCAAGAACCACCATGCCGTTTGCCGCGGCGAAGCGCGCGCCCATGAAGACTGCGGTTCCGAGCGCTTTCCAAGAGCGTTCCTTGATCCATGATGCTTCTGAATCCACCTGCGAATGATCGCAGGTGGCCCGGTAAAACCTCACCCCTGCAATTCGCGCCAAAGTTGCGCGGCGTTATGGCATGTTGCGCTCAAATTCCAAGTGCGCCGCGCTCAAAGTGCAAGTGCAACATATCCAGAAGGGATAATGTTGCATGGGGAAGTCGTATAGGCAGTTGTCTTTAGCGGAGCGGGCTTTGTAGAGGTTCTTATCGCCCAATCGTGCGGGGACTGACCGGCTACCTGATTGGATAAAAGTAGACGGGCCTACTAGGGCTCAAAGTATAGTGTGAGTTATGAATATGCGGACGATTGCACGACGAGCAGGGGTCTCTAGCGCAACCGTATCGCGCGTCATTAATGGATCCCCGTTAGTGAAAGAAGACACGGCGAAAAGAGTCCGTGCAATTTTGGATGAAGTAAATTTCATCCCGAATCCAGTCGCTACCACGCTGAAGTATGGACGAAGCAAGACATACGGTCTGATTATTCCGGATCTTCGCAATCCTTTCTACTCCGAGTTTCTGGCCGAATTTGAGGAGCTGATGGTCGAGACAGACTATGAGGTTCTGCTGACGACCGTGCAATCCAGCGCAGAGAAGCTTCTCCGTTCTGTTCGCCGAATGCTGATGCGCCAAGTGGATGGAGTCGTGCTGCTGGCCTCGGAGTTTGACACCCGCACGATTGAGCCGCTCTTCGAGCATAAAATTCCAATCGTTACTGTGGACAGGCGAAGTGTGCAGCACGGATGCAGCGATGTCGCCATCGACTTTGAAGACGGTTTTTTGCAGACGGTGCGACACTTGCGCGAGATGGGACATCGGCGCATCGGCTTTGTGGGAGGTACGGAGGGACTTCGCACCTCGAAGATTCGCCTCGACGCTTTTGAAGCAGCGCTCACGGCTGTCGATCTGCCGCTTCATAAAAAGCTGGTGCGGGCAGGCGACTATCGACTCACCGGAGGGGAAGCCGCAGCCAGATCTTTAATGACGCAGAACATGCGACCAACAGCGATCCTTACGGCCAACGACTTCACTGCTTTCGGAGTCATTCGCAGTCTGCATGAAATGGGACTGAGCGTCCCTGACGATGTGTCTGTGGTGGGGCTGGATGACGTGCTGTTGAGCAATGTCATGCAACCTCCGCTGACGACGATCCGCATTCCGCGCCGTCGAATGGCAGAGGCTTGCCTGCGAGCCATGAACTATACCAAGAAAGATGTGGAGCGTGTGGGAGCGCTGTATTCGGTTCCGTCCGAATTAGTGGTGCGCCAGAGTACGGGAAAGCCACGGGCATAATTCGATGTACCCGCTACATCATGAGGGAAGACGCGTTCGTCCATGACCTTTATTGCGCACACAAAACTCAGTTGGCTAGGCGCGGCTATTCTGCCGACGTACTTTCTTCTGACGCTGCTGATTGGCTGGCTGGCTAAGCGGCATAAAGGGAGTTCGAACGATTTCTTGAATGCAAGTCGCTCTCTGCCTCTTTGGATCGTATGCGCAGCGTATCTTGCGGCGAACTGTGGAGCCTTGGAGATTGTCGGACTGAGCGCTATGTCCGCTCAATACGGAGTGCAGGCGTTTCATTTTTACTGGATTGGGGCCATCCCTGCGATGGTCTTTCTCTCGCTTTGGATGATGCCCGTCTACATGCGGAGTGGCGTGCATAGCGTGCCGGAGTATCTGGAGCTTCGCTATAGTCCGGCGGTCCGTCTGCTGAATGCGTGGGTGCTGGCCTTGATGATGCTTTTGCTGGCGGGCATCAGCTTGTATGCCATTGCGCAGGTACTAGAGGCCATGCTCGGCTGGAGCTTCGTTCTGGGAATTTCAATCTCTGCCAGCGTTGTGATCGCCTATGTTCTGTTGGGAGGCGTGCGCGCAACCATCTATAACGAGGTGCTGCAACTGGTCGTCATGCTGGCCGGACTCATTCCGCTTGCCCTGCGCAGCCTCTCTGTCGAGGCCCTGCACGTTGCATCGAGCGACAACAGCCAGAGCCACCTCTGGCAATCCACGCCGCTGTTTTCGCAGCAGGCGCGTCTGGACTCGTTCGGCGTAGTCTTTGGTCTCGGCTTCGTTCTCAGCTTCGGCTACTGGTGTACTGACTTTGTATTGATGCAGCGAGCGCTGGCGGCACGCACGGATGTGGCAGCGCGTCAGGTTCCACTGTGGGCTGGATTTGGCAAGCTGGGGTTCTCGTTTCTGGTGGTGCTTCCCGGCCTAGCTGCACATCGACTATTTCCGCAGCTTGGTCACGCCCGACCGTTCGATCAGGCTTTGCCAATGATGATGAACCAATTGTTCGGACCGACAATGCTGGGCGTTGGCCTGACCGCACTGGTCGCAAGCCTGATGTCTGGGCTTGCAGCCAACGTCTCAGGTTTTGCCTCGGTCTGGACCGAGGACATCTACCGCGCTCACCTTCACACAGGTCAGACGGAGACCCACTACCGAACGATGGGCCGTGCAGCAACCATCGTGGCAATCGGAATCAGCGTGCTGGCCTCGTCACTTAGCTTCTATTTCAGCAATCTGATGGAGCACGTTCAACTGATCTTCTCCGTCTTCAACGCGCCCTTCTTTGCAATTTTTTTGCTCGGGATGGGGGAGCGCCGAATCACTGCTCGTGGTGCTTTTGCCGGGTTCCTTAGCGGAACCGGGATCGCCCTTCTGCACCTGCTGGCCGTGGCGCGTCATTGGATCCATTACGGCAGCACCATGAACTCCAACTTCCATGCAGCCATCTATGCATTCTGCACCACTCTGCTGATCGGCGGCCTAGTTAGCGCAACGGATCGGAGCCAAACTGCGATCCAGCAGCAGCACACGGGGCTTATCTTTCGCTGGAAGATGTGGCCACCGGTTGCTGGAGACCGGCTGCTCTGGGCACTGTCGTTCATCCTGCTGGCGACGTGCCTTGCACTGAATGTGATCTGGCGCTGAGTTGAATTGGTCCAAATAATCGTTAGAGTCGCCAACGCGAATGAATCCGTATACAATTATTTCGTTTGTATGTGGATTCATTCTTTTTGAGGAAATGCCCCCATGAACTTCTTCGCTCGCCTCCGCTCGCCATTGCTTCTTGTATCGCTTCTCGTGTCGTGTGTCTCGCTGCCTCTATTGAGTCAGGAGAAAGTCACAACCAATACGCAGTCATCGCCTCGGCACACCTTCAACATCAACGGAAAGCAGTTCCTGATGGATGGAAAGCCGTACCAGATCATCTCTGGGGAGATGCACTACCCGCGTGTTCCGCGGGCCTACTGGAGCGACCGCTTTCGCAAGGCGCGAGCGATGGGGCTGAACACCATTACCACCTATGTCTTCTGGAACGTGCATGAGTCGCGTCCCGGGGTCTACGATTTCACCGGACAGAATGATGTAGCGGAGTACATTCGCGAAGCAGGTGCCGAAGGACTGAACGTGATCCTGCGGCCCGGCCCGTACGTCTGTGCGGAGTGGGATTTGGGTGGCTATCCAGCGTGGCTATTGAAAGATCGCAGTGCCGTATTGCGCTCGAATGACCCAAAGTATTCGGCGGCAGTGCAGAGTTGGTTCGCGCGCCTAGGGCAGGAGATTCGTCCGCTGTTGCTCTCGAACGGCGGCCCGATCATCGCGGTTCAGGTAGAAAACGAGTATGGTGCCTTTGGCGACGATCCCGGCTATCTGGAAGGCGTAAAGAAGACGCTCATCGATAGTGGCATGGGTGACACGCTGCTCTATACCGCGAATCCGCCAGAGAAGATATTGCAAGGATCGTTGCCTGAGCTGCCAACCGTCATCAACTTTGGCACCGGCGACGCGCAGAAGAGCTTCGCCCAGCTAGAGAAGTTGAGGCCCGATGGCCCGCAGATGAGCGGAGAATACTGGGCGGGTTGGTTCGATCACTGGGGCGACAAACATCACGAGACGGACGGCAACAAGGAAGCCGCAGAGTTTGCTTGGATGTTGCAGCACGGATATTCGCTGAACTTGTACATGTTTCATGGCGGCACGAACTTCGGTTGGATGAACGGAGCAAACTCCGACGGCACCACTTATCTGCCAGACACCACCAGCTATGACTACAACGCTCCTCTGGACGAAAAAGGAGAACCACGCGCAAAGTTCGATGTCTTTCGTACTGTAATTGCACAGGCAACTGGCGTGCGTCCACCCGCCGTGCCCAAACAGGTAGCGCGCAAAGCCTTTCCTGTAGCGAAAGAGATGCTAACCGCATCGCTGTGGCGCAATCTGCCGACTCCGGTCTCCTCAAAGAGCTTACTGACCTTCGAGGATCTGGATCAGAGCTACGGGTACGTGCTCTATCGGACCGGACTTAGTGCTGGAGATGGAGGAAAGCTGGTACTGGATGGTTTGCACGACTATGCGCAGATCTATCTCGATCAAAAGCTCATTGGCACAGTGGATCGTCGTCTTGGTCAGAGAGAGCTTGAGCTGCCCATCCAAACGCAGGCTACAACTCTCGACATTCTGGTCGAAGACACAGGCCGCCTGAACTATACCAAGCAGATTCGCACCGAGCGCGCAGGCCTGACCGGCAGTGTGCTGGTGGGAAGCAAAACGCCCGCCAATTGGGAGATCTACTCTCTACCCATGAATGATCTGTCGAAGCTGCGCTTTGCCGCCGAGCCGTGCAGTGGTCCCTGTTTTTTGCGCACCGAGTTGATGGTCGATCAACCCGCCGACACCTACCTCGATACGCGAGATCTGCACAAAGGGATGATGTGGGTGCGCGAGACTGCCTTGGGACGTTTCTGGTCTGTGGGGCCACAATTCGCGCTCTACCTGCCCGGTCCGTGGCTCAAGCCGGGAAGCAACGAAATTACTTTTTTCGATCTGCTAGGCGATAGCAGCGATCATCTGAAGACGTCCACGGAACCGATCTTTAGTGGGACAACCTCAGCCCGAGACTAGAGCCGTTTTTTTAGGTGTACCCAGAATTCGTTTGTCCTTCTGAGCGCAGCGAAGAATCCCCGCATTTCGTTCGCCGTGGCGAGGAAGTACGTCTATGGGGGGAACCGCTCTAGGAGCCCCCTATACATCTTCGCGTTCGTGCTTGTTTATGGGCTGTAGCTTACGGCGTCAGCAGCCCGTACGTTCTTGCGCAACAACCGGCAATCACTCAGCAGTCGGCGATAGTGGCACAGCGGGCTCTTTCGTCCTTTCGCCCGGGAGGGCACTGGTCCGACACGGACGGAGTGCCGATCAACGCCCATGGCGGGGGATTGATGTCTTCTGTAATCAACGCCGAGCGGTATAATTTCCCCTCTTTAGAAAAAAATGATTGACCTGCAAAAAAATAGGTTGACATCGCGACATGCATCGACATAGGATTGCCATCGATCAAAAGATGCACCTAATTGAATACGTGTACAAGACGCCTGAGTCCCTGAAATGTATACGGATGCATTCGCGCCGCCAAGGAGTCACAATGCGACTACTCAAATGGATGACCACCCCTCAATGCTTTCTTCTCTCCAGTGTTATCTTCTACCTGATTTCCCTCACAGTAGGGGCTAACGTCCAGCTTTACCTCGGAAGGTAAATGCATACCGAATCCGGGGTTTGTGGGCTGAAGGACCAGGAACCAATCTCGGCCCAATACTTGTCGAAGTAAACGATTGCTCGATAAGCAATGTTTTTGTAAACGATCTCTTTGTTGATATTTGTTGGAGGATCTTATGGATAAGAAAATGTTCAAGTGTACGTATTGGCTACTCCTACTTGGATTCTTTTGGGGTGTGCAGTTGTTGGGAGCCCAAGAATTCACCGGACGCGTCTCGGATCAATCGGGGGCCTCTGTAACAAAAGCTACCGTCACGGTCCACAACCTTTTGACAAACGAAGAAGTGACGACCCAGACCAACGGCACGGGAGTCTATACTGTCCCATATCTCAAACCAGGCGAGTACAGCGTAACCGCATTAGCACCGGGATTTGCTCCGCTGATTAAAAACAACATCACTTTGGAAGTCGGTAAAACCGGCGTTATCGACTTTGAACTAAGAGTTGGCGAAGCTACAGCCTCGATCACGGTTGAAGCTAACGCTGTATTGGATCGGGGAAAGGCTGACCGCGGGGAGGTTATTGAGAACACTCGAGTGACAGAGTTGCCCTTGAACGGGCGTGATCCAGGAATGCTCGCACTCCTTAGTGCTGGCACTGTCTGGGGAAACAGCCAGAGTAATTCGCAGTATCAACGCCCATTCGACAGCACGGCGACCAGCCTCATGATCAATGGAGGCGGAGCGGGAAACAATGAACTTTTGTTGGATGGTATGAGCAACGATGCAGGCAATGGGAATTCGGTAAGCGCATACATTTCTCCCGTGGATGCTGTCCAGGAATTCAAAATCGTCACCAATCCCTACGATGCGCAGTACGGACGCGCACAGGGGGGCGTTGTAGACGTTGTTCTTAAATCTGGGACCAACAAACTTCATGGAACGGTCTACGAATTCGCCCGCCGCTCATGGCTCGACGCGGACACATGGCAGAATGACTACCTTAACGCCAAGCAACCGCACAGTGCTATCAAAGGTCAGCATAAGCTCGACCAGCTTGGAGCCGAGCTGGATGGTCCGGTTGTTCTCCCCAAGCTATATAACGGAAGGGACAAAACTTTCTTTCTGTTCCAGTATGAGAACTGGAACGAGAAAGTTCCCAATACCCTGGTTACCTCTGTCCCGGACCCAAATTGGATTACCACCGGCGATTTCAGTAATCTTACATGGTGGGACGGGACAAAGTATGCTCCGATTACGATCTACGATCCCACCAGTATTCATGACAACGGTTCGGGTAAATTGGTCCGAAACCCCTTCTATAAAAATAAAATTACGACAATCAATTCCATTGCGCAGAAGCTGCTCTCTTACTATCCCGCGCCTAACCTAACACCGGCTGCGGGCACCAATCCCTTTGCCAACAACTACACCGTTCCGAATCCAACTACCGACACATATCGCAACGTTTTGGCCAAGTTGGATCAGAACATAAGCAGCCGGGATCGGTTCTCTATCCGCTATGGGTACTGGGAGCGTTGGGAAGTTCGCAGTGACAACGGCATGCCCGGGGAGGCAAAACGCGGTGCAGAGCCCTTTGGCCAGCATGGGAGCACCTTTGCCACAGATTGGGTACACACCTTTACTCCGACGCTTCTGTTCGACTTTCGCGCTATTGTCAGTGCCCGCTACAACGGTTGGCATAATGGCCCCTCGGATCTAAGTCCAAACTCTTTTGGCTGGTCAGGGGCAGGGCTGGGGAACCATATGCCCTCAATGGGCATCAGCGAGTTTGCCTCGCTTGGAAACGGCGGATCGAATATCGACATTGAGAATACGGCGTCGTTTTTCCCCAGTGTCACTTGGATCAAGAGAAGCCACACCATTCATGCTGGCATCGACGCCCGAGACCTACAGAAAGCCATCAAGTCGTCTTCATCCGGTGTATCCTTCTCCGTAGATCGGTGGTGGACCCAATCCGACTACTTGCAGTGGGACCAGGCCTCCGGCAACTCGATTGCTTCGACACTCCTAGGGTTGCAGAATTCCGGCAATGTCCAGATCAATCCGCAAGCCTACTGGGTTCAGCACTACTTCGCGCCCTTCATCCAAGACGACTGGAAGGTTACGAGAAGGCTAACCCTCAACCTTGGGCTCCGGTATGACTGGAACGGACCGGTGTCGGATCGTCATAATCGTGTGGACTACGCATTTGACACAACCATGGTCAATCCGATTGACTCCCAGCTCAATCACAGCCTGATTCCCGGAGGATCGGCAATTAAGGGCGGAGTCACCTTCGCGGGTGTAAACGGCAAACCGACGAGCTTCTATGATCCAGTCAAAACGAATTTTCAACCCCGTGTCGGCTTTGCATACGCCCTGAATGAGAGAACCGTGGTGCGCGGCGGCGCAGGAAAAATGTTCAGAAATCCAGTCCCAGGAGGCAACCAGTACGGATTTTCCTCAACCACGCCGTTCGATGCCAGCGAAGATGGCGGTAAGACTCCGAAGAATACCTTGACCAATCCTTTCCCCTACGTGATCCAGCCCACAGGCTCATCTTTGGGTGCTCTCACGGAATTAGGGCAAGGTCCATGGTTCATCAATCCGCACTACAAGACACCGGGAATTTGGCAATTTTCGCTCGGTGCTGAGCGGCAGTTCCTGAAATCGGATATCGTCGAGATCAGTTATGTCGGAAGTCGGGCCACGAACCAGGATTCCTCCGACAATATTAATCACTGGGATACCTCTTATAATGCTAAGTGCAATATCGAGATGGGCGGCAGTCACCATGTGTGCGATGATTCCGCCACTGGATATGTGACGAACCCGTTCCAGAATATTTCCGCATTCAACGGTTCCAGCTACTACACGGCTTCCACCATTCAGTATGGGAACCTGACCAGGCCTTACACTGCTTTCGGAGACGTTATTGAGTGGCAGCTGAACGACGGAAAAACTTGGTATAACTCGCTGCAAGTTACTGCACTACACAAGTGGAAAAAAGACCTTACATTACACGGTACCTGGACCTGGTCGAAACTGATGGGGTCCGGGGGCTATGCCGACCAAACCTACCGTATCAAAGCTCGTGGAATTGACGGTAACGACATGACACATCGTGTAACACTCTCCGGCGTTTACAACCTGCCCGTTGGCCGCGGGCGTCTCCTGCTGGGACAGACCAATCGTTTGATCGATGCGGCAGTGGGCGGATGGGAGATTGGATCTCTGTACGTCTTCCAGACGGGTACGCCATGGGGAGTCCCGGGTGGCCTTGAATACTGGCACAAAGCCAAGGTTAGCAGAAGCGTTGATAAGGGAACGGGCTACATCCGAGGTGTGACTGCCTGCGTCGATAACACAGACAACGAGACCGGTGCTCACACGCCGTACACGAACAACTACACGGGGACCTGCTCGCAGCCAGACTTTGTCGTCCGTCCTTCCTATGCGGCGACACAGAATGTGACCTACACGGGTATCCGTATACCGAATCTCCAGCAATTCGACGCCAACCTGGCGAAGAACTTCGCCATCGTCGACAACTACAAACTACAGTTCCGTCTTGAAGCATTCAATGTGCTTAACCACCCCCTCTGGCAGGAAGGTTATCAAGGGAGTGCCAGCGATCCCAACTTCGGAACCATCGAACGCGGAGCTTGGGGACAGAGCAATCTGCCCCGCCAAGTTCAGATCGCCCTCAAGCTGGTCTGGTAATTCGCTTCAACCAACCGCCCGCGTCTTGCTGCTCAAGGCGCGGGCTTTTTCTACAATATCGAAAGAACACGTACGCGAAAACTGACAAGGACCGATCAATGCTGTTGAAAAAATTCTATCGCCGCGCTGCCACTCTTTTTTGCCTTACTCTGCTGTGCATCTCAGCACAAGCCAAACCGCTCGCGCCGGATCAACTGCCTCTGGCCACGCGTGGCGCCGAAATCGTCGATGCGCACGGCAACGCAATTCGTCTCATCTCGGTCAACTGGTACGGATTCGATCAGGGCGAGTACGTCGCGGGCGGACTCGAACGCGCGCCGCTCGCGCAACTTGCCGCTCAGATTCGCGACATGGGCTTCAACTCGGTGCGCCTGCCCTGGGCCAATCAGGTCGTCGAGGATAATCCGGGGGTGCCGGATTACGCGCTGATCGCCAACCCGCAGTTGCAAGGCAAGCACGCGCTAGAGATCATGGACGCGGTCGTTGAGGCACTGGCTCGCGAAGGATTGGTAGTCATTCTGGATAACCACGTTAGCCGAGCCGACTGGTGCTGTAATGAAAAGGACGGCAACGGCCTTTGGTACAACCGCGAGTACCCGGAGAGCCACTGGATCGAGGATTGGAAGACGCTCGTGCGCCGCTACAAGGCGCAGCCCTACGTCGTCGCCGCCGATCTGCGCAACGAGCTGCGCAGCGGGGCGCAGTGGGGCGGCAACGATCCTGCGCTCGACTGGCACGCCGCCGCCGAGCGCGGTGGCAACGCCATCCTGGCCGAAAATTCCAACCTGTTGATCATGGTTGAAGGGACTAAGTATTCTCTCGATTTCGCCGGAGCGGCCAGTTTGCCGGTGCGCCTTGCCGTGCCCAACCGGCTTGTCTATTCGCCGCACAACTATGGCTGGAGCCAGCCGGTACCGCAAAGCTACGAGGAGTTCAAACAGCATCTCGACAAGGAGTGGGGATGGTTGCACACCGGTGACCATGCCACTCCGATTTGGATCGGCGAGATCGGAATCTGCCAGAACCCCGCCGATTGCCGCCCGTTCGGCTCCTGGTTCCCCTTCCTCGTCCGCTATATGCAAGAGACGGGTGTTAGTTGGGGTTACTGGGCTTTGAATGCGACTCAGTCCAGTGGTGCGGGAAGGCTTTATGGCAATACGGAAACGTACGGATTGCTTACAACGGACTACCAATACGTCGTTGCGCCCGAGGTCCTTAAGCAATTGGAGGCTGTTGGCTTAGACTTGCACTCAAAAAACAAGTGATGTAAAGCGCCAAGAAGCCGGGCTGGCCATACGACTAAATCTAGCGGCGCTCCGAACAAAGCACGGGGATCTTCCCCCTTCGCTCAGGGGAATTGCCTTTGGAATTAGGTGCTGGTCGCCATCGTGCGCAAACGGCTTGAGATGGAGGCCAGTCTCTACCAGATTCTACAGATTTTCAGCCTAACGCTATTCGAGAAAACGCCCATTTTATAGGCACTTCAGGAGATCGACTGCGATAACAACTTAGGTGATATTTGCAACCAGTTGAATCTGTTCGACTTGTAGCCGGACAGATGTGACTTATACTCAAGTAGTCTTCCACGAGGTGAGCTAATTGTGTTTTGGCACGTTCTTAACCGTGTCGTTCACTGCAACCTTACCTGTGCCGCTAAAACGGCCGACAGAAGAAGACGTTTCCACATTGGTGATGGTAATTTGTCCAATCGCGTCTTCCGTTGATCGAATAATATTCCCGGTGAATGGATCCTTTATCACTCTACCTGCACGAGTGATAAGCAAGATATCTCCAACATGTACACGATCCTCACTTCCTATATTGATGGTAACCTCTGTGCCGAAAACATCAGCAACTACTCCAGACACGGAAACAGGATCCGCTGCAGGAAGCGTACGGTATTTTTGTTCAAAGGCTAATGCCAATTGGTTCACTGCTTGAATAACCGCCTCCCCTAGAATTGTGCGGGGGAAACTAGCGCTATTTATTGTTGGCACGAACACAGTAGATGTTCCTACTCGTAATAAATTGCTGTTTGCATGTGTGGATTCTGTTTTTACATTTACGGAAACAAGAATATCTCCGGTGTTGACATCAATCATATGTGCAGTAATGCCAACTACAGCTTTGT
>Ga0182011_10002204_pt1 | contig 16625 bp, 12 predicted proteins | sample 711E1DmetaG_FD_120481 | JGI IMG/M metagenome (GOLD analysis project Ga0182011, IMG submission 120481) | Permafrost microbial communities from Stordalen Mire, Sweden - 711E1D metaG | ecosystem: Environmental > Terrestrial > Soil > Wetlands > Permafrost | place: Sweden: Stordalen | collected... | reverse complement strand
GACATCGATTACATATGCGTCGGCGAGGGCGAGGGGGCGATAGTCGAGCTCTGCGACGCGCTGGAGGCGGGGCGGACGGCCGAAGGCATCGCCAGCATCTGGAGCAGGCTCGATGGCGAGGTGCAACGCAACCCGGTGCGCCCTCTGGTGGAGGACCTCGACTCCATCCCGTTCCCTGACCGCGAGATATTCGACGAGGCCGGCTTCGCGGCCAACCAGAAGAAGCGTCTCACGATGATGGCCTCGCGCGGCTGCCCGTTCGACTGTTCCTACTGCTGCAACCACCTGCAGAAGAGCATCTACCCCAACCCCGCCAAGTACGTGCGCTTCCGCAGCCCCGCCAACGTGATAGCGGAGATCGAGGCCGCCCGCGAGAGTGACCCCGGGCTCGAGCAGGTCAGGTTCGAGGACGACATCCTCACCATGGACAGGCGCTGGTTCCGTGAGTTCGCCGCACTCTACCAGGAGCGGGTGGACCTTCCTTTCATATGCAACGCCAGGGTGGACCTGCTCAACGAGGAGATGGTCGACCTGCTGGCGCAGGCCGGCTGCAGCGCGATCGCGATGGGGGTCGAGAGCGGCAACAAGTGGCTTCGCAAGAACGTGCTGCGCAGGCAGATGGGAGACGAGAAGATCCTGGCGGCGTTCGCCCTTTGCAAGGAGGCCGGCATCCCCACCGTGTCGCTCAACATGACCGGCTTCCCCCACGAGACCATGTCGATGGCGCTGGACACCATCAAGATGAACTCGGCCATCGAGCCCAACCTGGCGCAGGTGACCGCGCTCTGCCCGTTCCCCAACACCAGGATCTACGACGAGTGCGTGGCCGGCGGGATGATGGGCGACGCGACCCCGGACACGCTCTTCACGGGCCGCTCCGAGCTCAAGCTCGATAAGCTGACGCGCGACCAGGTGCGGATGCTGTGCGAGAACTTCGTCCTGCTGATGGTCGCCTACAGAAAGTGTGCGTCTCTACCGTGGCCGATCTCGTCAGCCGCCGCCGGCGGGCTCGACTTCTTCATGAAGACGCGGCTCATCTCGCAGAAAACGCGCGACAGGGTGCTGGAGAAGCGGCGCTTCAAGCTGGACTGGAAATACTTCGTGGGGGTCGACTACTGACCGGGCCGGGGGCGCACCTCTATCTCGTCCTCGTCGAGCACGAAAGTCCCATCGACAACCTTTGAGTGCACCACGTACTTGAACTTGCCCTCGGGCTGCGGCTCGATCCCCAGGATGTCCACGACCTCGTCCAGCCTGAACGCGATGGTCTCGCCCTCGAACATGATGTCGTGCCTGATTCGCCCGAAGAAGACTCTATCGTCCGTGCGCACATCCTTGGTGAGGATGCTTCCCCGAAGGCCCCGCAGCACGAACCATATCGGGATCAGGACCAGTATCAGAAATACGTAGAGCAACCGCGTTTCCTTTCAGCGGCGCAGGTGCCGCGGCACCCTTGCCATCCCCATCAACTGAAGTGAATATAATGGAAGCGGCTCGAGCACGGCAACCGACCGGCATCCGCGAAAGGCAGGATGGCGCTGTGAAAGGGCCCGCTACGAGCCGCGAGTAGAACGGAGGACACGTTGTGGATTCAAGGGACAAGGCGAAACAACATTTCGACGACTGGTCGAACCACTACGAGCAGTCGTACACCTGGAGGCACTTTTTCTCGCCGGTGCACGACATCCTGCAGGCGCACGTGCTGGGGGTGCAGGGCATGCACATCCTCGACGTCGGCTGCGGGACCGGCGACATGCTGCGCAGGTTCTCGGGCGAGCGCGCGGCGCGGCTGGTCGGTGTCGACGAAAGCGAAGGGATGCTGGCCAAGGCCAGGGAGTTCACGGCGGCAGACGACAACATTACCTACGTCGCGGGCACGGCGGAGTCGCTGCCTTTCGGCGACGCCGAGTTCGACATCGCGACCTCCTGCATAGCGTTCCACCATTTCCCCGACCCGGACGTCGCGGTCTCCGAGATGTTCCGCGTCCTCAAGCCGGGCGGACGGCTGTTCATCTGCGACCTCACCCAGCAAGGCCTGATGGGCCGGGGGATGCTCCTCTATGGAAAGCTCAAGGCCGACGAACACTACTTCACCGAGAAGACGATGAAAGCGCTGCTGGAGGAGGCGGGTTTCCGCGAGGTCGCCTCCGAGCACGTCTTCAGGTTCCCGCCCTCGATGCTGATCTTCGGGTTCAGGGAGAGATAAGAAAAATGCACCACCGGTGCCTGACCTCAGTGGTGCATTTCTATATAGAGCAGAAGAATCAGGCGAAAAGCGCCTGACCCGGTCTTCTACTTTTCGTTGGTGAGGATCACGACTCCGCAGACCACTCCGCCGAGCCCGCCCAGGTTGTGGGCCATCCCTACCTTGGCGCCCTCGCGCTGCCTTCCGTCGGCTCGCCCCTGCAGCTGCTTGGTCACCTCATAGACCATGCGCACGCCGGTCGCTCCGATCGGGTGGCCGAAGCACTTGAGCCCGCCCGACGGGTTGATCGCGACCTGCCCGTCGATGTTGAAGCGTCCCTCCGCCGTCGCCGGTCCGCCGTCGCCCTTCTTGCAGAAGCCCAGGTCCTCGACGTTCAGGATCTCGGTGATGGTGAAGCAGTCGTGGCACTCGGCCAGGTCGACCTCGTTGGGCGGGTCGGTGATGCCGGCCATCGCGTAGGCCTTCTCCGCGGCCTTGACCGTCGGCCGCCAGGCCAGGTAGTCGAAGTTCTTGTCGTACATCATAAGGTTGGTGTAGGCGGCGAACCCCATGCCCTTGATGGTCACGTAGTCGTCGCGGTACTTCTTGGCTATGTCCGTCCGGGTGATTATCGCGGCCGCCGAGCCGTCCGAGATCGGGCAGCAGTCGAGGAGCCCCAGGGGCCCGCTGATGATGGGCGCCTTCATGACCTGCTCGAGGGTCACCTCGCGCCGGAAGTGAGCCTTGGGGTTCACCGCGCCGTTGAAGTGGTTCTTCACGGCCACGTGCGCCAGGTGCTCCTTGGTGGTCCCGAACGCGAGAGCGTGCCTGGGAAACGCCAGGCCGAAGGCCGATGGAGCAGTGAGGCCGGACATCTGCACCGGGTGCCCGAAGCCGGCCGTGGGCAGGCCGCGCCCACCCTGGTCGGTTATCTTCTCTACACCACAGGCGATGACCATGTCGAACTGCTCGCTCGCCACCGCGAGGCAGGCGTTGCGGAACGCGTCCAGCCCCGACACGCAGTAGTTCTCCGTGTGTGTGATGGGTATGTCGTAAGTCTTGATCGCGTCGGACAGCGTCGCACCGGAGAAGCCGGTGAAGGGGTACTGGATACCGATCCAGCCCGCCTCGAGCTTCTCGGGCTCGATCTTTGCGTCCTCCATCGCCTCGAAGCAGGCCATGGTCAGCATGTCATCGACGCCCCAGTCGAAGTTCTCGCCGAACTTCGTGGCACCGACGCCTATGACGGCAACGTCTTTGAGATCAGCCATTCTCTATACCTCCTTGGCGGACCGGCCGGGTCTTCCAGAAATAGTTGTGGAAGCCGCCGCCCTCGTGGATTATCCGGAAAGTAAGCTCTACGGGCATCCCCAGCTCGGTGGTGCCGGCCTCGCGGTCGGTCATCTGCAGGAAGATCCTGCCGCCGCCCTCCAGGTCGCTGATGGTCAGCGTGGTGGGAGGCTCGGGGTTGGGCGCCAGCATGTCGTCGATGGAGTTCCACAACACGCCCTTCTTGGCGAGCTTCCAGTCCACATTCTTGTCGTACTCGTGGCAGTTGGGGCAGACCCGGCGGGGCGGGAAGTACACCGTCTCGCATGCCTCGCACTTCTTGCCGTACAGCGGCAGCACCGACTTGCGGTCGCGCCACATCTGGATCGCGGATGATACGTTCTCGTCCGGCTCCGCGGGCACCATGTCCTTGCGGGCCAGGAACCGCGCGTACGAATCCAGGTTCTTCTTCGAGGCCATGTGGCCCTTAATCGCCCGCCGCGGCGCCAGGTCCTTGATCTTGTCGGTGACCTCTAGCAGCACCACGTCGAATGTGTCGCCTCCGCCGGCGAGGATGATCTTGTCGCCCGGGCTCGCGTCCTCGAGAGCGCCCGCGAGCATCATCAGCGGCTGGGCCGCGCCGCACCCGCCCACGAACGCGAACAGCGCGTCCTGGACCTTGGCCGGGTCCTTTATGCCCAGCGCCTTGGCTATCTGCTGGTGCGTGCGGAAATCAGGCGCCGCCACCACCAGCTTGGCGATATTGTCAGGGGCGACGCCGAAGCTGGCGATCGCCTCCTTGATCGCGCCGGCGATGTCGGGGATGAAGCCCTTGGCGGTGTACCACCTGGGGTTCGACTCGCGCGACAGCGTCTCGCCGGGGAGCTTCCAAGCTCCCATCATCTCGTCGTACGAAGTGTAGACGCCCTTGATCTCGGCGATCGCGTCGCCTTTTCCAACGAGGATCGCGCCGGCGCCGTCGCCCAGCGTCTGCTCGTCTGCCGTCTTGGGCCTCGCGCTCTGGCACTCGGCGGCCGCCACCAACACGCTCGAGGCCGCGCCCGAGTCCACCGCCTCGGATGCCGCGACCAGCGCCGCGAGCCCCGAGCCGAGCGAAGCGCCGAAGTCAGCGGTCACAGCGTCGTTCGCGAGATCGAGCACGGCCGCCACCACGGTCGCGCTGGACTTGGCGGCGTACGGCGCGGTCGTCGAAGCGAAGTACAGGCCGCCCACGCCATCCGGGTCATCCTGGATGCAGTCGCGGGCCGCCTCGACGCCCATCGTGATGCTGTCCTCGTCGAAGTTGGCCACCGCGATCTCTCCCGGGGCGCCGGGTATGCCCCAGCTCTCGGCTATGAGCTTGCGCTCCAGCCGGAGCCAGGGGATGTAGGCCCCGTAAGCCATTATTCCTGCCATCTCTACCCCCTGGTCGTTGATCATATAGTCCCGCGGCCCGTTTGGCCGAAGCGGAACGCACGGTGAATGATACCAAAAAACACCGGAGGCCGAGCAACGCGCGCATGGAAGGCTGATCGCGACGGGCGTGACATAGGGCGCGGGCGGCGCCGCTGGGGTAGAATTGCCTCGACTATGGAAGAGAAACCTCAAAACACACGGGCTGCGGAAGACGCGGTGCCGGACCTGGAACCGGGCCGCGGTGACAGCTACGTCAACGCCGAGGACCTCTTCTTCTGGATGGAAGACCTCGAGGGCGCCGAGATACCCCTTGCCGCCCTCTGGATTGACATTCCCACAGGCTGCAGGTTCTGCTGTTGAGATGAGGTCGTAGCGTCGGTAGCGATGGTTGGGAGGCAGGCGGTGATGAGTTTGGAGTTCGGCCGGCATTTTTCCAGGCGAGATTGCGAGCGTCTCTTCGATGATTCCTTCTCCCTTCCCGAAGGTTTCATGTTCGGGTGCGCCAACGCGCCCTACCAGGTCGAAGGCGGCTTCAACGGGCACGGGGAGCCGCTCAACAACTGGGTGGAGTTCGAGCGCTCCGGGCGCGGCGAGCCCTCGGGTGAAGCGATCCGATTCTGGACCGATTACCCCCAGCAACTGGAGCTGGCCAAGGGTATGGGGCTCAACGCTTTTCGCATGGGCATAGAGTGGGCGCGGGTGCAGCCGGAGACCTCCACCACGCTCATGAAAGAGCCGGCTTTCGACGAGGGCGCCATCGAGGCCTACTCGGCGATGATCGCTGCGATCATGAAGGCCGGCATGGAGCCGATCGTGACCCTCCAGCACTTCACCCATCCCTACTGGCTCGGGCTGGACCCCTGGCTCGCGAGCGCCGACGTCGAGAGCTTCAGGCGCTACGTCGAGAAGATGGCGACCGCTATCAACGGCCTGCTGGTCGCCAAACACTCCGCCCGCCCCGTCAGGTACTGGATAACCCTGAACGAGCCGAACGGCCTGGCCATGCTGACCTACCTGGCCCGCGCCTTCCCGCGCCGCAGGTCCGGGCTCAAGGACACGATGCTGGCATGGTCCAACATGATCGACGCGCACTGCCGGGCCTACGACACGATCCACAGGGTTTACACGGAGAACGACTGGCCGGAGCCGATGGTGAGCTACAACACAATCCACATCGCCCAGTACGGGATCGACAAGGTGATGATCGATCTTTTGAACGCGAGGCGAAACGGCGTGGAGCGCGGCGACCTTGAGAAATACCTGCTCGAGGGCAAGCGCTCGTGGGACGGAGAGATCGCCAAGTGCCCGGTGACCGTAAAGCCGGCCATGGGCGGGCGCGCGATCGAGAAGGTCATGTCCAAGGGCATCGACCGCCTGGTCGACCCGGCTCGCTTCGAGAACGGGGTGAAGGCGATCTACAGCTCCGAGACAGCGGAGAAGCTCGACTACGTGGCGGTCGACTTCTACGATCCCTTCGCCCGCACGATGATCAAGTGGCCGACTCTTCAAGACGTGCGCGAGAAGAGGGTCAACGTCAACGCCGAGCACTGGGAGTGGGCGCTCAACCCTGTCGCGATGTATCACTTCCTCATGGCCGACACCATCAACGCGGACGGCCTTCCCATCTTCGTCGTGGAGAACGGCATGTCCCACAAGGTGCGCGACGGTCGCGTGGAGCAGCGCCGCGATGGAGCAACGCGCGACAAGTTCCTGCAGTCTTTCGTCTTCGAGGCGATGAGGGCCCTCAAGGACGGCGTGCCGTTGATCGGATACCTGTACTGGTCGATGGTCGACAACTACGAATGGGGATCGTACGAGCCGCGCTTCGGCCTCTTCACGGTCGACCGCTCCCGCGAGCCGGTGAAGATATCGTCGGTGGACGCCTGGGGCACCAACGCCGCGGGCGCCTTCGCGGAGATCATCGGGGCGCTCAAGAGCGGGGAGCGGAGTGCGATCGCAGACGCGTTCACCAGCGACTCTTTTTAACGGACGCCCCGAAGGCGCTCTTCGCGACCGGCCGTGGTCGTTCTGATGTCCCGCAGACTGCTTGCCTGTTTTCACTCGCAGGAGTTATCAACGCCCGCCGGTCTTGTGATATCATGCAGTCGCCATTGATATGCACTAGGCGATGGTACTATGCGGCTCAACAAAACGACTGAAAACAGAGTTATTCTATTCGGCAGACTCCGGACAGGAGCCCTGGCGTGAACACCTCCCTCGCCATCGACGCGATCGACATGCTCCGGGAGCTGTTCGTCCTCGTCGGCGCGGATGGCCGCTGCAGCTTCTGGAACAAAGCTCTCAAAGAAGTCACCGGTTACGCCGACGATGAGATCAAGGCGATGGCGGTCACCAACCTGTTCCCCCACGAGGATTCGGAGCGCGTCGGCGGCGCGCTGCGTGCGATATTCAACAGCGGTGAACCCCAGCGGGTGGAGACCGAGGTGATGACCAGGGACGGCAGGCGGATCCCTTACGAGCTCTCACTCGCCGTTGTCAACGACGCCAAGGGCAAGGCTGTCGCGGTCGCCGGGCTCGGCGTGGACGTGACCGACAGGAAGCGCGGCGATGAAGTCCTGCGCAACATGGTCAAAGAGACCAACGCTCGCAGGGAGGAGATAACCGCCCTGCTGGAGAGCACCAGGCTGGTGCTCGAGCGCAAGGATTTCCTGGACACCGGGCGCGAGATCCTGCGGCTTTCCAGGAACCTGGTGGGCGCCGCCGCCGGCTACGTGGCACTGTTCGAGGACGACGAAAGCCGCCTGACGCTGGTGGACCCCGAGTCTCTGCGCGAAGGTCTTTCGCTTCACGGCCCGATGCCCGTCACCGCGCTGCACGGCAAGAATTTCGTCCTGGGGAAGGCCGTCATCGAGAACGACCTGTCCGACTCGGAACTCGCCGACCGGCTCCCGCCCGGTCACTTCGCGGTGAAGAACATCATGCTCTCCCCGCTGATAGTGGGCGGCCAGCCGGTGGGCCTGATCGGGCTGGCAAACAAGCCCGGGGGGTTCAACAGGAGAGACTCTCTTATGGCCTCGGCGTTCGGCGAGGTGGCCAGCCTGGCGCTGCAGAACGCGCGCAACCTGGAGAAGCTCTCAGAGAGCGAACGGCGATACCGCGAGATATTCGAGAACGCCAGCGAGGGCATCTTCCAGAGCGCCGGCGACAGGTTCCTGAGCGTCAATCCTTCATTTGCCAGGATGCTCGGCTTCGCCTCGCCCGAGGAGATGATGTCCGAGGTGAACGACATCACCGATATCTACGCGGACGCCGCGGAGCGGGAGAGAGTAATCAAGCTCGTCGACGAACTCGGCAGGGTAAAGGGGGTCGAAGTACGGGGCAAGCGACGCGATGGCGAGTTGATATGGTGCTTCCTGAACAGCCATGCCGTGCGGGACGAGGAGGGCAACAACCTGTACTACGAGGGCACGCTGCAGGATATCACACAGCGCAAAGAGGCCGAGCGGGCTCTCAAGTACAGCGAGGAGAAGTACCGCCTGCTGATCGACACGGCCCCCGACATCATCTACGCCATCGATGCGGGCGGCAACATCACGGCCCTGAACGAGGCCTTCGAGGTCGTCACAGGGTTCTCGCGCGATGAATGGATGGGCAAGCCCTTCGCTCCCCTGGTCCATCCCGACGACCTGCACCGCGCAATCGAGACGTTCGAGCTGGTCAGGCAGGGCGGAAGCCCGGAGCCTTACGAGCTGCGGATACTTACCAGTGGCGGCTCCTACAGGACGGGGGAGTTCATCAGCAAGCCGCTCATCAGAGACGGCGAGCCCGCCGGCGAGTTCGGGGTGGCGCGCGACGTCTCGGCCCGCAAGGAGGCCGAGAGGGCGCTGGTCGAATCGGAGCAGCTCTACAGGGCGCTGCTTGCGACATCTCCCGACGCGGTCGCCGTCACGGACCTCGAGTTCAAGGTGCAGATGGTGTCCGACAAGGCCATAGAGCAGCAGCACGCGTCGAGCGCCGACGAGCTCATCGGCATGAAGGCGCTCGATTTCATACACCCCGACGAGCGCGAGTTCGCGCTGAGCAATGCCAGTAGCACCTCCGACTCCGGGGTGTCGGAGCCGCAGGACTTCCTGATGACGCGCCTGGACGGGGCGACGTTCACCGGCGAGATCATCACATCGGTCCTGAGGGACGCGGACGGCGTCCCCAAGGCCTTCATCGCCACCGTCCGCGACATCACCGAGCGAAAGCGGGCGGAGCACGAGCTGCAGGTGCTCAACAACGAGCTCGAGGGTTACGCGCACGCGGTCTCCCACGACCTCAAGGGACCGCTCGCCTCTATCAGCGCGGCGGGCGAGACCATACAGAGCCTGCTCACGGGAGACCTCGATGAAGAAGAGATCGGGGGCGTCCGCGAGATGTCGGCGATCATCACCAACAACGTCGAGAAATCCACGGCCTTGATAGAGGGCTTGCTCGAGCTGGCGGAGGCCGGGCAGCGGCCCCACGACGCCACCGAGGTGGATGTCGCCGAGGTAGTCGACGGCATAGTCGCCGAGCGGCGAGACGCGATCAAGTCGCGGCGCATCAAGGTTCAAGCCCACCGGGACCTGGGTCGGATCAAGGCCAGCCCCACCCACATGTACCAGCTCTTCAGCAACCTCATCGACAACGCCATCAAGCACAACACCTCCAAGAAGCCTCTGATCGAGGTCACCTACAACGGCAAGGACCGCACCGGCGGACACCAGTTCGTGGTCAGGGACAACGGCCCCGGCATAGACCCCGCCGAGGCCAGGAACATCTTCCTGCCCTTCGTGTCCGGGATCGGCGGCAAGACGGGCCTGGGCCTGGCCACCGTCGAGAAGATCGTCGGCGTCTACGGCGGGACGATCGAGGTCTCCAACGATGACGGAGCGCGCTTCGATTTCGTCCTCTACGACGCGACCTGAGAACCGTATCCGGCCCCGGAAACCTGCCACTCCCCTTTGACGAGGTAAATCCTTTATCATTAACCAGTCAAAAAGAGGGGGTCGGACAGTTGCCTAGCAAGATCGACGACAGCATCATCGAGCTCTGGAAGGGCTTCCGCGACAACCGGGTTCGGGAGCGGATACTCACCTGCGCCTCCGCGCTGGCGGAACGCGACTTCACGGTGGTCCCGGTCCCGACCGCCTCCGAGGCGAACAGGTGCATCCTGGCGCAGGTCCCGCTGCATAAGACCGTGCTCTACTGGGAGGCCTCCACGCTCGAAGAGCTCGGGATAATCTCCACCCTCCAGGCGAGGGGAAACGCCACCCGCAGCGTCATGCCGCTGGCGGGCGGGCGCATGTCCAGGCGAAGGTCGCGGATACCGGCGAGGTCGATGTACCTCTCGACCGTGTGCGCGGTGACCATGGACGGGCTGCTGGTCAAGATAGAGCCCGAGCAGGTCAGGGTCTTCGGTCCTGGGCGCACGCCCGAATCCATCGTGCTGGTCGCCGGCTCCAACCACATCGTCGACAATCTCGACGAGGCGCTCAGGCGCGCCAAGGACGTGTGCGTCCCGCACTGCGCCCAGATGATGGACATCGACGTGGAGTGCGCACACACGGGTCGCTGCGTCGAGTGCGCCTCCCCACTAGCCATGTGCGCCGTCAACACTCTCGTCACGCGCAAGCCCGGCGCGATAGACATGACTGTCATCCTCATCGGCGAGCGGCTGGGGCATTAAGGCGTTGGCAGGGGCGGTCAGCATGCGCTACCTGGTGAAGGGCAAGGTCCACGAGACCGCGAGCTTCGACGGGACCGTGTTGAGGTACACCAGGCGCGGCCGGGGCCTGCCGATAGTCACTTGCAACGGGGTCGCCAACACCACCACGTTCTTTCATTACTTCGAGGACTACTTCTCGCGGATGGCCGAGGTCATCTGCTGGGACTACCGCGGGCACGGTCGCTCCGACGTCCCGGCGGACCTCGACACCTTCGACATCGCCTGCTACGCCCGCGACCTGCTGGCGGTCCTGGACGACGCAGGAATAGAGAAGGCCGTGCTGGTGGGTTTCTCCATGGGCTCGCAGGTAGTGCTGGAGTTCTGCAGGGACAACCAGGACAGGGTGCTCGCACTGGTACCGCTCAACGGGCCGGCCTCCAACCCGTTCGAGGCCTTCGGGACCGGCGCGTGGTTCGAGAAAGCCTACACCAACGTCTTCAATTACTTCATCGAACACCCGCAAGCGCTGGAGGCGGTCGGCGTTCCTCTACTGCTGAGCCCCATCACCTGGCCGGTAGCCAAGGCGGTCGAGGTCGACAGGCATCGCTGCTCGCGCCAGGAGATGGACCTCTACTTCGAGCACATCGCAAAGATGGGCTTCGCCAACGAGCTGCGCGCGCTCCTCGGCATGGCGAGGCACTCGGCAGAGGACGTCCTGCCTGCGATAGACGTTCCGACGCTGGTCATCGCCGGCGAGAAGGACGGGATGTGCCCGGCGCGCCTGGTCAAGCGCATACACCGCCAGGTCAAAGGCTCGGAGCTGTTCGTGGTGCCGCACGGCAGCCACGCCACCCTGGTCGAGCAGCCGGAGCTGGTCAACCTGAGGATCGAAGCGTTCCTCAGAAAACAAGAGCTACTCTGACGCCCGACAATGCGTGCGAGCCCGCGAAATAGCCTTTTGTGGTAGGATTCTCTACGTTGCGTTGACCCACGGAAGTGGAGGGAGGTCTGCACTAAGCGCGTATGAGTTCGGTCATCAAGAAGAGGCGCAAGAAGATGCGCAAGAAGAAGCATAAGAAACAGCTCAAGAAGAACCGTCACAAGAACAAGAAGTAGTGAGAGCGGTGAAAGTGATCTGCCTTTCTATAGATGAGCGATGTACTCGCCGGGCGCGGTGCGCCTCGCGGGTCTTCGGTTCACCTCGACCGCAAGCGCCGCTGGCCTAGCCAGCCTCACTATCACATCGACCACCGGGTCGACGTGAAACTCCACCTCCAGCTCCAGCTTTCCATCGACCTCCTCGACGCGATCCACGCGGCACCCGTTTATCCCGAAGGCCTTCATCCGCTCGACGTCGACGTATATGTCCCCGTAGTGCTTCTGCGCGTAGGCCGCCGCGTGGCAGGCGCTGCCGGCGCCCCAGTCCGAATCGAGGAACCCGGGGATGGCGTGGTCATAGCCGAAGTGCGCGTAGTTCTCGGTCACCGAGCCTGTCTCCTCGGGGACCGCCCGGCGCATGTTGCCTGGCGCCAAGGCGTTGTTCTCCTCGATGAACATGGTCGTGAAGGACGCGCGGAGCGCGCTGATCCCCCGCTCCATGTGCTCCTCTTTGCCCGTCACCCCGTAGTAGTCCATCAGCAGCGTGGCCATCAGGGCCTGGCGGGCGTCGTTCCACTCGGCGTCGGTGTTCATGCTCCCGAATCCCCCGAAGGCGTCGATGGAGAGGAACGGCGGGTCCCACGCCTGCTGGTAGAGGCAGAGGTGCTCCAGCACCTCGGTGCCGGCGCGCAGGTAGTCCTCGTCCAGTGTCGCGAGGTACACCTGCCTCATCAGCTCGGCGGTCCAGTACATGCTCATCGTGTTCTGCGCGTAATTGCCGGTGTTCTCGTCGAAGAGGCCCATCCTCTTCTTGGAGCACGAGAAGAAAGTCTCGTAGTCGAACCACTTCTGCTGTGGTATCACCTCGCGCGACATGAACTCGCAGGCCTGCATGGCCGCCTCCAGGTAGCGGGGGTCGCTCTCGATGTGGAACAGCCGCGCCAGGAACATCGCCGGGGCTGCCGTGCTAGCGCTCTCCTTCAGCTCGCTCGAGACGCGCATCGAGCCTCCGCCCGGCTGGACCCAGGTCGGGAAGGCACCCGAGGGCAGCTGGATGTCCAGCATGAACTCCGCGAGCTCCCGGCAGCGGGCCAGCAGCCGCGGATCGCCCTCGTGGTCCTTGAACCAGTTGGCCATGTAGTAGCCGGTGGTGGCGCAGTCGGGCGTGTGGTACCAGTCCAGGTGCTTGAAGCCGCGCGTGCCTCGCGACCAGAAGACGCCGGCGTCGGTCGGATAACAGACGGCGGGGAAGGCTCCGTTCTCGCGAGGAGCCAGGATCGCGAGGTTCTTGACCGCGAGCGAGTGCTCCAGTAGCTCGTGGTCGTTCCACCGGCGCGCGAACCAGTAGGCGCCGTAGGCGCTGCGCAGGTTGTTGAACCACGACTGCAGGAAGATCTGCGGGGGCACCTTGGCGCCGTAGCGATACTGCACCCGCTCGAACAGGCGTTCGAGCCACGGCTTCTCGCTCATCTGCTCGATCCCGAAGCGCATCACCGCCAGTATCACGTCCTGGTAGCGGAGGTAGCGCTGCAGCTCGCGGAGCCCCATCAGCCTGACTCCCCGCCTGTTCAGGAAATGTATGCCGATGCTGCCGCCGCAGGTCTGCCCTTCCAGGTTGAAGGTCTTGAAGATATCGGAGCGCTTGAAGATGCGGGCCAGCCCCTGCGAGGCGTACCTGTCCCAGGCGGCGGTCTGCGGCTCGCCTGAGGCGTAGTGGGGCCTGCCGAACTTATCCCAGATGAACGAGACGACGTCCGAGGGGCCCATGCCGTCGCGGTCGGCGACGAGGTAGTAGCCCAGAGTGAGCGACTGGCCGGGGCCGCACTCGAGCTCCTTCTGGAAATCGTTCTCGAAGTAGACGTGGCCTTTCACCCGGCTGCGGCCGATGCCGAAGTTCAGAGCCGGGCAGTGGTTCTCTCCGCCGGACACCACCAGGTCGAGGTAGTAGCGGATGCAGCCGGCGCCGTAGCCCTCCGCCATCAGGTCGAGGTCGGGGATGATCGCGAAGAAGACGTCGTCCTTGCGCATCATGACCGCGGGGGACCTGAAGACCTCGTCGCTTATCACCATATCGGAGCGCGGCCTCAGGTGGGGCACGGAACAGTAGTCCAGTCCGCCGTCCTCCCCCTGCGCGTAGATGAAGTCGAACCTGTCGAAGACCCTGTTGACGCCCATCGGCTCGAGCAGCCGCTCTATCTCTGAACCCTCACGGGCCGGCGTGCCCGACGAGCGCGCGGTTGGCGTCAGCCTGTGGGTGACGTGGACCATCGGGCTTTCCGGCTCCAGGGCGATCCTGCTCTCGATATCGAACCCGCCCCGCACGTCGCGGATCACCACGGCGGTCCCTCCCGCTGTGGCGTCGATGTCCACGCCCGGGCCGGTCTCCTGCTCGTTGCCGCCCACGATCAGCCTGGGGAACGAGGCCCCCTTGTGGAAATACCTGAGCTGCCTGGCTCCCAGTATCGCGGCGGGGAACCATTCGCCCCCCTGGCCCTGGAGCAGCACTGACATGACCGGGTGGACGCCAGGCTCGTTGAAGACGAGCCTGACCTTGTCGTTGCCTATGGTCCCGTGCGCCAACGGTCCTCCTCCGCTTATCTGCCCCGCGCCTGCTCGGCCTCCATTCGGGAGAGCTGCTCAGGCGTGCCTATGACTATCACCACGTCGTCCTTGCCGACCGACGTCTCCGGGGAGGGGTTCGCGTTGAACGACGCGTCGCCCTCTTTGCGTATCGCCAGTATGGTCACCCCGGTCCGCTCGCGCAGCTTGGAGTCCTTTATCTGCATGCCCTGGAGGATGGAGGACTCGTCGACCCGCAGCTCCGTGAGCTGGTACTCAGGAAGCGAGCCGGTGATGCCCACGTCCAGGAACTCGCACACCTTGGGGCGCAGCATCAGGTTGGCCATCCTCTTGCCCGCGATCTTGTGAGGCGAGATAACCCGGTCCGCCCCCACCATCTCGAGCTTCTGCTCGGAGTCGAAGTGCTCCGCCCGCGAGACGATCAGGGCCTGCGGGTTCATGACCCGCGCGGTCAGCACCACGTAGAGGTTGTCCGCGTCGGTCCCCAGCGCGCTGACCAGCCCGACCGCCTCGGAGATGCGTGCCCGCTCGAGCACCTTGTCGTCGGTGGCGCTGCCGTGGATGCAGAGGTGCCCGTCCTTCACGCATTCGCCGAAGACGTCCTCGTCGATCTCAATCACGACGAAGGGCTTGCCCTGGTCAGAGAGCTCCTGGGCCACGCTGCCTCCCACGCGGCCGTAACCGCAGACGATATGGTGACCCTGCAGTTTGGATATCTGATTCTCCATTCTTCTTCTCCCCCAAATGTTGCCGAGGTACTCGCTCAGGATGAACTCGAACAGGCCGGTCAGGAAGAACAGGACCGCGCCCAGGCCGGTGATCACGATGAACATCGTGAAGTACTGGCCGCCGGTGCCCAGGACCTTGACCTCCCTGAAGCCCACGGTGGTTATCGTTATCACGGTCATATAGAGCGCCTGGGTGAAGGTCATATCCTCGATGAGGATGTAGCCGACGACCCCTACGACCAACACACAGAAGAGTATGATCAGCGCGAGGATGAGGTTTCGCAGGCCGGCCGATTCCCGCAACTTCTCTGCGATCTTCTTCACACGGATTCACCCCTGACGAGGAGCCGCTGGACAGCTCTCCTCTCCGGCATCGAAGGTATTGCTCCCAGAACCGTCACCGCCGCGGCGCCCGCCGCGTTGGCGAAGCGCACCGCTTCGGCGTCACCGGCCCCCTCGGCGAGGGCAACGGCGAGCCCGGCGGTGAAAGCGTCACCGGCGCCGGTGGAGTCGACGCCGTCTATCTCGAAAGGCGGGACGTGGACCGCGTCGCCGTCCGCGACGAGGAGCGCGCCCTGTTCGCCCATCTTCACGACGATTCTTTTTATACCCGTGCCGGCCAACTCCTTCGCGGCCGCCATAGCGGACTTGACGCCCCTGACCACGCGGCCGCTCAGGGCGGCAAGCTCCTTCTCGTTCGGTGATACGACGTCGAAGGCTTCAAGGAACTCGATGGGCACGTCGTGGGGCGGCCCCGCGTCGAGCACCGTGACCAGCCCGCGCTCGCGGGCTCGACGGGCGCCCTCGGCCACCACGTCCAGGGGTATCTCGAGCTGGAAGAGCGCGGTCCGGGCGCGCGCGTAGTAGGGCTCCAACACGTCGAGGTCGTCGACCGCGAGCGCCATGTTCGCGCCGGGGTCGACGACGATGGTGTTCATCCCGGCGCCCTCCTCGATCGCGATCAGGGCCACTCCGGTCAAGGCGGCTGGAGCGCGCTTGACCAGCGAGGCGTCCACTCCTGCCTGCTCGACCGCGTCGAGTATAAGATCGCCGAACGTGTCGCGGCCCACGCAGCCCATGAGGAAGGCGTCCTGGCCGAGCCTGGCCGCGGCGACCGCCTGGTTGGCTCCCTTACCGCCGGCCACCATCGCGAAGCCGGCGCCGTGGACGTTCTCGCCCGGCTCCGGCAGGCGCGGAACGGTGATGACCATGTCCAGTATCATGCTGCCTGTCACGAGCACTCCGGCCATATCTCCTCCCGGCCAGAATCGTACCACAGCAAGCGGAGCGCATTGTCCCGCGCGGATTCAGCTCGAAGGCATGGGATGGCCGGCGCCGGTCGAACTAGATGGGTGAAACGGGGCGGGGGTTAGTTACAGTGGGACAGCTGATGATCGCGACGTCCGGCTGGATGTACGAGCATTTCAGAGGGGTCTTCCGCATACACGGCGGACATCATAGAGTAAGGCCGGGATATGCGTTGCAGAACGCACGGCAGCTGACGGAGTTGCCGCAGGGAAGGAAGGGTGGTACGGGTGCCGGAGCTTCCGGAGGTAGAGGCAAAGAGAAGGTACATTGAGCGGACCTCGCTGGGGCGCCGCATAACCAGGGTGAAGGTCTTCGACGAGAGGATCCTCGAGGACGTCTCGCCCCGGTCTTTGTCCAGGAGGCTTTCGGGCTCGGAGTTCGAGCAGGT
>Ga0182011_10002203_pt1 | contig 16627 bp, 15 predicted proteins | sample 711E1DmetaG_FD_120481 | JGI IMG/M metagenome (GOLD analysis project Ga0182011, IMG submission 120481) | Permafrost microbial communities from Stordalen Mire, Sweden - 711E1D metaG | ecosystem: Environmental > Terrestrial > Soil > Wetlands > Permafrost | place: Sweden: Stordalen | collected... | reverse complement strand
TTCAGTCGAGGCCCATCGCCGCAAACGGCGTGTCGTCCGTGAACTCCTTCACCTCGAGCTTCTCGTGGATGAGACGGCGTACGGCGGCCGCGATCTCATCGCGTGTGCGCGGACGCACCACCTGCCCCAGCGCCGGTGTGCCACGATTGGAGAGCTGAATGGCCGTGTGCCCCACGATTGCCGCAGCCCCATGCTCACGGCTCAGGGGACCGCCGACGCGGTCCTCGATCTCGCGCCACAGCTTGTCGGCGTGGGTATGCGAGCGAGGCAGCAGGCTGTCCCACGTCGTGGAGGGGACAATCTCTTGGTGCTGCGGCCCGAGCACATGCACGATGGCCTCGCGCAAGGTGGTGAACGCGCGTTGGGTAGAGTGCGCCAGTGCCTCGGGCGACGGGGCCAGCTTCTCCATCAGGTAGTCCACCAGCGCGCGTGGCGTGGCGATGCGATGCTCGTCCTCGTCGGGAATGGGAATCCCGAACGCATCTTCTACGACAATAGTGACTTCGACCAGGGCAAGCCCCATGGTGTCCTCCGTACGTGCATCGTCCCACAACTGACCGCCCCCAGTCGATGCCCATGTCATAGACTTGGCCCGTGCTGCCCGCGCGCGCGCGAATACCGAATTCCTTGCGCCTGCTTTTTGCGCTGACTGTCGTGGCCGTCGTGCTCGATCGATCACACGCGCTACTGAGCGCCGGGCCCACGGATTTCGACGACGCGTACATGTATCTCCGCTACGCCCAAAACGCCCTGGCGGGTCAGTGGCTGGCTTGGAACCGGGGCGAGCCGCCGGTCTACGGTGTGACCAGCCTGCTCCACCTTCTTCTCGTCACGTTGGTCGATGGAGTGCTGCCGGGCCGCCACGCGGCGGTCTTGCAGATTGCGTCCGGCGTGGCTGCACTTGTGCTGTTAGCCGGCTTGGTCACGCTATGTGCGCGGTTCTGCCAGGACGTTCGGCTGCGCGGCAACTATTTGCTCTGGGGCGCGGTGCTGCTGCCGCTCTTTTGCACCCGTGAGGCGTTTTTCTTCCACGCTCACACCGGCATGGACACCATGCTGGCTGCGCTGGCGAATGCCGCCGTCGTGTTCGCATCGCTATGGCTGGCGGAGAAGCCGTCGTCTGCTCGGGCCCTGGTTGCGGCGGGCGTGGGGTTGCTTGCCATCGAGGCGCGGCCAGACAACGCGATCGTCGCAACCCTCTGCCCGCTTCTGGCCCTCTTGCTGCTCGCCCCGGCGCCCCGCCTGCGGCCGCTGTTTGTCTGGGCCAGTGTGCTCGGATTCCTCGTGCTGGTGGACCTGATGCTCAAAGCACACCTTCTTGGCACGCCCCTGCCGCTCGCCTTTTACGCTAAGCAGCCCTGGTACTACCGGGGGTTCGTCGGCGAGTTCACCTGGAACCCGTTCTTGTTCCTCGAAGTGGCCCTGGCGACCGCCTCGCCCTTTCTGGTGGCGGCGGTCCTCTTTTCTCGGCGGGCAAGTGTCCGCGTGCTGCTCGTGCTGCTCATCCCTGCAGTTGCCACGATCGCCGCCCTGTTCTCCGTCAACCAGATCATGGGCCACCTGGGGCGCTTCTATTTTCCGTCCGTGCCGCTCTTTGTCGTGGCGGGCGCGCTGGTCACCGACCGGTGGATTCAGGGGCTGCCCGACCAGCTTCGCTCAACCGAGGGCGCGCCTCGTCTCGCGCGAGCGCTGCTGATCCGACTGGCTTGCGCATTGCTGGCGCTGCTGGGTGGCGCCCAGGCTCTCGAAGCTGCGGGTCGTGCCTACCAGGCCCGCGCCCAAACCCAGGCCTTGGCCTCACTTGGTGGCTATAGCGTTTCCGCCGTCGCCCCTCTTCCTGACCTCGACTCTTGGCAAGCTTCGCATGAGATCGCGCGCCTGGCAGCCGAAGCCCCGGCGGGTACCTCCTTCGCCATGTCCGAGCATGGCCTGGTTGGCGCCTCTGCCCCCCGCGCTGTGATCATCGATCTGCTCGGTTTGCATGACCGGATCTTTGCCCGCGACGGCTTCTCAGCCGCGGAGCTGTGGCGCCGCAAGCCCGACGTGATTTGGATGCCCCACCCTGACCACACCCAGATGCTGCGCGACATCCTCGACAGCGATGAGCTGTGGCAGCACTACATCTTCTATCCGGACGCCTTCACCTATGGCCTGGCCCTGCGCCAGGGCGGGCCACGCACCGCAATCCTGACGGGCCTTTTCGCAAAACACTGGAAGGCCTCGTACCCGGGTCTTCGACCGGAAGACTATCGGGCCCGTCAGTCGCGCAGATAGTGGCAGGTGTAGCCGCCAGGGTTCTTCTGCAGGTAGTCCTGGTGGTATTCCTCAGCCGGGTAGAACGGGCCGGCCTTGACGATCTCGGTCACCACCTTCTTGTCCCACTTGCCGGAACGATCGACCTCGGCCTTGACTCGCTCCGCCGTCCGCCGCTGCTCGTCACTGTTCCAGAAAATCGCTGACCGGTACTGCGACCCCATATCGTTGCCCTGCCGGTTAAGCATGGTCGGATCATGCAGACGGAAGAAATAGCGCAGAATGCTTTCGTAGGTAGTCTGTCGCGGATCGAAAACGATCTGCACAGCCTCGGCGTGGCCGGTCCGGCCGGTGTGAACGTCCTCGTAGCGTGGGTTGACCAGGGTCCCACCGGTATAGCCCACCGTGCTTTCGATGACTCCGGGGAGCTTGCGAATCAGCTCCTGCACACCCCAAAAGCATCCGCCCGCGAGGGTGGCCACTTCCGTCTTTGCCTGCGCCACCGGTCCTGTCTTGTCGTCGGTGGCGGCCAGCTTGCTCGGATCTCGCCCAAATAGCGGCAGGTACTTGCCGTATCCCTCGGCCTCTAGACGATCCACGGGGATGAAGCGCATCGCCGCCGAGTTCATGCAGTACCGCTGGCCGGTAGGCGGGGGGCCATCGTCGAATACATGCCCCAGATGCGAGTCGGCTTGGCGGGAACGGACTTCCACGCGCGACATTCGCAGCGAGTCATCGGTCTTACTCACCACGTTCGCCGCCTCCAGCGGCCGGCTGAAGCTGGGCCAGCCTGTGCCTGAATCGTACTTATCGCGTGATGAGAAAAGCGGCTCGCCTGACACGACATCCACGTAGATGCCGTCGGCGTGGTTGTTCCAGTACTGGTTTTCGAACGGAGGTTCAGTTCCGTTTTCTTGTGTCACGTTGTACTCCACGGATGTGAGGCGCTTGCGCAACTCGCTGCGCCGCGGTTTCCCGGTTTCGTCAGCCTTCGCCATAGTGTTTGCCCTAGTCGATGCCGTGAACCAAACCACGCCACCAGCGCCCACGAGTACAAGCGTCAGACCCAACAGCCGTATCGGTGTGGTTCGCAACATGTCCAGCTATTCAGATGCCAGTCACCGCGGCTTGGTTGCACTCGGCTGGGCGGCCGTGGTTCCCGGTATCGCGCACGGTTTGCGAGCCAGTTTGCAGCTACCAATCTTCTTCCTGGGCCGTGACCTGGGTTTTCGCGGTAGCATGAGGACCTATGGGCTCTGTCGCTGCTCGCCAACGTCTCGTGGTCTCGGTCCTTTTCCTGCTGCTGGGCAGCATTCCCCTTGCCGCAACGGCCGACGCCATTCAGTTCCGCATGGTCACCAAGGTCGGGCTGGGGCAACGGCCGAAGCTGGAGATCACCGCTCTGCAGGACCTCCAGCGCGTCGAAGTCATGCTGAATCGGGATGATGGCAAGAACGTGGGCCAGAACCTGGGGGCCATGGGCGTGGGCGAGACGCGCGAGGTGCTTCTCGACGGGAAACCCGGCAAGCACCACTACAGTGGACGGGTCACCTGCGTGGTCGATGGCGCGCCCCAGGACAACCAGGTCTACTTCGACACCCTGGTGGGCGGTGAGTTGACGGTGCTTGTCGACAAGACGAAGGTCGACTTGGGCGCGGGCCGCATGCCCATCCTGATCTCCAGCCCCGACGGCAAGGTGGAGTTGCGGATCTCTGGCGCGTCGGGTGGCGCGCCCCTGCTCGAGCACGAGCAGGAGTTCGCCGACCACGACCCTGCGATTCCCCTCTTCGTCACTTGGAAGCCATTGGCCAAGGGCACCGAGGTGGGGCGGGTCGACCTCAAAGTCACGGATGCCAGCGGCGCGTTCAAGAGCTTTGCGCTCTTCCCCTGGTCAGTCTACATCCCGCACGAAGAGGTCAACTTCGCGACCGATTCGGCCAGCATCGACCGCGCGGAGACCCCCAAGCTGCAGGCCAGTCTGGACAAGATCACCGACGCGCTGGCCAAGCACAAGAACCTCGGCCCCATCAAGCTGTACATTGCCGGTCACACCGACACCGTCGGAGCGGCCACCTACAACCTCAATCTGTCCCGGCGGCGCGCCCAGTCCATCGCTGGCTGGTTTCGCAAGAACAGCCTGCGCATCCCCATTGCCTACGAAGGCTTCGGCGAATTCGCGCTGCTGGTGGCGACTCCGGACAACACCGACGAGAGGCGCAACCGCCGGGTGGACTACATCCTGGCTGTCGAGGATCCGATTCTGAAGGCGACCGACTTCCAGGCGGTCTGGAAGCCCATCAAGTAGGGCATCCGTCCGGCGACGCTACCGGATCGTGACCGTCACCCCCGCGGCGGTGCGGGCCAGTTCCTCGATCAGGGCAAAGAGCTCGATCCCCTGGCCCCGGTCATCGACCCAGCCGTCGCCGTCGGCGCGCACGCCAAAGTGCCAGGCGCGATCGCTGAACGCGACCCAGATCTGACGCGTCGGCGCCTGTGGAGAAAGCAGCAGCACTTGCTTCTCGCGAAACACGATCGTCAGTGTTCCCTGCGAGAACGTGGATTCTCCCAGGTCGGGATCGACGGTCTCAAACGCGGCGTCGATGCGGCGAAAGGTATCGTCGACCAGTTGTCGATACAGCTTCTCTTCCATGGCCTGCGACAGTCTACCGCCTACTGCCTCGGCAGCGCCCGCCAGAAATCCGCGCCGTCGCGCCGGAGGAGCAAGGGAATGGGTTTGTCAGCAGGGAATGCCTCCATCGCCTTGTACAATTCCTCGACCGTACGCACCGGGGTGCGCCCCACGCGCAGGATGATATCATCGACCTCCAGTCCCGCATCGGCGGCCGCGCCGCCCGAGACCATGGACACGCGCACGGCTTTGTCCCGAAGCAAGCCCTTGGCGCGGCCGGCCGACAGGTCAGCAGCCTCGAACCCGCTGGGCAGCGCGGGCAGGGGGGCGGCCTGCCGGCAATCGAGCGGGCTGGGTGCCGGCGGTTTGCTCCCCGTCGCTGGCCGGGTGGTGAGGACACGCTCGGTGATCTTTCCGCGGCGCAAGACCGTCAGATGTACGCGCGTTCCGGGCAGCGTGAGTTGGGCGTAGATCTTGAAATCCTCGGCGCCTTGCACCCGGTGCCCCTCCCAGACGGTCACCACATCCCCCGGCTCCAGCCCACCGGCCTCGGCCGGCGAGCCCGCATCGACGCCCGCGATCAGCGCGCCGTTGTTGGTCGCAAGCTCCAGGGCGCGGGCCAGCGCGAAATCCACCGCCTGGCTCTGCACGCCGAGATAGGATCGGGGTGCCTCGCCCTCTTTCTGCAGCCGAGGCAGAAGCAGGTTGACGATGTTGATGGGAATGGCGAAGCCCACCCCTTGTGCGGTCTGAGCCCGTCCCCAGAAAGCTGTGTTCACGCCGATCACGTGACCCGACCGATCGAGAAGCGGCCCACCCGAGTTTCCCAGGTTGATGAGCGCGTCGGTCTGGATATAGAAGGAGTAGTTGTCACTGGGTGAGACGGGCAGGTCGGCCTCGCTCCGGATCTCCGATCGCTCGATGACCCGCTCGCGCGCCGATATGATGCCGGCGCTGGCACTGTGGGAAAAGCCGAAGGGGCTGCCGATGGCCACTACCGTCTCGCCAGCGCGCACACGGTCCGAGTCGCCGCGCGGCAGCTCGTGCACGGGCGAGCCAGCTTTGACCGACAAGAGGGCAATGTCGGTCAGCGGGTCGAGCCCCGCCACGCACGCGGGCAGTTCACGGCCGTCATAGAGGCGCACGCGGATGTCCACCGCGCCCCGAACCACGTGCTCGTTGGTGACCAGCAGCCCGGCCCGGTCCACAAAGAACCCTGAACCCACGGAGAGAACCGCGTTGGCGGCACCGCGCCCGCGACTGGAATCAGGGACGATGGTGCGCACATGGACCACGCCCTGCCGGGCGGACTCCACCAGATCGGCCAGCGAGGGCGCGGCCGCGCCTCCTACCGGGCTCCCGGCCTGCGCCTGGCCCGCTCCGCACCAGCCAAGCAGCAGGACAAGGGCGTGCCGCCACACGATCTTTTCACTCGCTCGGCTTCACGCGACCCTGCCCGATGATGTTGCGCAGAGCCTTGCGATCCTGAGATGACAGCTTCTCCTGCGGGGGTTGGGCCGGAACCGCGTCTGTGTCGGTGCCCGTGCCGTCTCCGCGCATGAGCACCTTGCCAGGGGCATTCTTGGCTACGCCCTTGACCACCTTATCGGTCGCCTCATCCACCAGACCGCCGACCTTCTGCTTGGTCCCCCGCCGAAGTTCCTGCGATTCCTTTGTCTCCCAGATGGCCTGAACGTGCTGAAAGAAGGTCCGCTCACCCAGTTTCACGGTCATGCCATAGAAGACCCCTGCGCCAAGCAGGCCCAGGAACAAGGCGAACTTCAGCAGGCGAAACACCCCTGTCTAGTTAGCATCGGTCACTTCAGCGCGCCAGTTCTTGAGCGTTTTGATGAACCCGGGGAGGGTTCGCTTCGCCCTTCGGCCCCCCACCCGCCACCACCTCCCCGCTCGCTTCGCTCGGCCTCGCCATGCCCTCCCGCGATAGTGGCGCGGTTTAGGAAGTGGTTTGTCGAGTACGACACCGCTGCGTGGGACAAGCAGCTTGAGGCCGACGTTGCAGCGGGCAGGCTCAATGCGCTGGCGACCGAGGCGCTCCGCGAACACAAGGCAGGTCGCACCACAAGCCTGTGATCCATCGTGCGAGCAACCGGTTCTGGCGCTGCTATCGCCCGCTACCTGAAGACGTCCGGAAACGGCGGACATAGCCAAGGGGAGTCCTGCACACCACCGCGCCGGTCCCCGTCCAGTTCTCCGCTTAGTCGCCCCGATCATATTTCATCGTGCGAAGCGTGTCGATGGCGTCCTCCCGGGTAACGAATTCGCGCTCTCGGCCCGTGCAACGGAGGTAGTAAGTCTCGCCGCTCCTCGCCTTGAGCTCGAAAAAGCTGGATTGTTTCGATCACTGAGCGCCGGTCAAAACCGGCAAGGCGTTGTGAATGCAAGAGTCATACAGTAAAGGAGTAGCGACCCGTACTGGCCCCGAGTCATGCGTCATCGCCCGGAAGCGCTTGCCCCACTTCAGGGCGAGCAAGAACCTTGCAGCGCGGATCGACCTGTTCACGGGTGGAGCCACGTGGAGCCACAGCGACAGAGCCGCCCGCGAACCCTCAGAATCCCGAGCACGCACCGCAGATTCATCCACGTCGTAACGAGAGCATCGCCCGTGCAACCGTGGTGCTAGACTCGCCACACGGCTTGCTGCTGTTGAGCACACGGAGGACCCCATGTTCGAGATGTCAACGGGCGTTGCAGCACTTCTCGTGGCTGGCTTGGCGGGCCTCGCGTGCACCGGTACGTCCGGTCTGAATTCTGGAGGGAGCACCGCGGGCGCTGGCGGTGTGGTGAAGGGCGGACAAGCAGCCGGCGGCGTGACCGGTGGTTCAGGTGGCACGATCGGTGCCGGCGGATTCGCGGCTGGGGGAACCGGCGGCACAACGACAACCGGCGGCACCACTGGCGCCGGTGGAATGACCGGCGCGGGTGGAACGGTCAGCACGGGTGGCACGAACTCAACCGGCGGCACAACGGCAACGGGCGGCAGCACTGGCGCCGGTGGAGTGACCGGCGCGGGTGGAGGAAACACAACAACTGGCGGAACGAACGGGACCGGCGGCGCCAGTGCGACAGGTGGAACGAACGCGAGCGGTGGAACGAATGGAACTGGTGGATCTGGGACTGGTACCGCTGCGAAGACCGACGCGGGCGTCTGCTCGTCGGCAGACGCTTCGTCTCTCCCTGCCGTCACGGAGATCACCGCATTCAGTTTCAGTGCTACAAGCAGACTCCCGTCGAATCCCCCACCTCCAGTCAATCTGACAGTTACCGATTCGGCCAAAGCCCAAGACGCCTACCAGGCAACCCTTGACCTCCTAATCTTCACATTAATGCCCGGATTCCCGTCCCAAAGTTGCCCCGCGGACTTCGGTGTCATTTACGATCTCACGTTCTTTCTTTTCGGTGACGCGGGCGCCCTGCCCGTCAAAGTGGATGCGAGCGGTTGTCTTCCGGTGAGCATCTCGGGAGAATCTTGTGAGCGAAGGGCGAATGAGGCGTACTTCAGCCGGCTCGCGCAGGACCTCGGTATTCCTGAATCTCAGATCTACCCTTATGTTCCACCGGGCTGAGACCTAGCACTACTGTGTCGATTTCTCCCGTCGCCGTCGCTGCTGCGGGCTCCGTCCGCGGCCTCGCTCCTCGGTCAGATACGTCGAGTATCCGGCACTCCCACGCCGACACCCCCCCCTATTGTGACCATCCCGCCGGCCGCAGCCCACTCTCGCACCATGCTTGCGGGAGTGCCGGCCCATTTCGGGACAGTTTTCCGACCCAGAGGATGCCTTTGCGAGGGCCGTGCCCGTGACCCACGTCCTGCTTCCGCTCGGCAACAGGGAATGTCTCCGTGCATAGCTGGGCTATTCCTCGTACAGCTCCGCGCTCGCGAGAGCATTGTCGCCATCGTCTCCACCGGCGATGAGCACCTTCCCGTTGGGCAACAAGGTCGCTGTGTGGCCGACCCTCATCGCGGTCATGTCGCGGGTGGCCGTGAATGTCCCAGCCGTTGGGTCGTATAGTTCCGCACTCGCGAGATTGCTGCTGACCCGGTCGTTGGCCCAGTGTCCGCCGGCGATGAGCACCTTCCCACTACCCAACAACGTCGCCGTGTGGGCATCCCTGGGCGAGGCCATGCCGGTGGCTGTGAATGTCCCGGCGCTTGGGTCGTACAGCTCCGCGCTCGCGACAAGGTCGCCGCCAGCATCACCCCCGCCGGCGATGAGCACCATCTCGTTCCCCAACAAGGTCGCCGTATGTTCAATCCTTGCCGCGGTCATGCTGCCCGTCGCCGTGGATGTCCCAGCCGCCGGGTCATGTAGCTCCGCGCTCGCGAGTGTATTCCCGTCGTTATCCAATCCGCCGACGATGAGCACCTTCCCGTTACCCAATAGCGTCGCCGTATAGCTCTGCCTCGCCGTAGTCATGCTGCCGGTGGCCGTGAAGTTGGCGGCGCCAGTCTTCCTCATGCGGTGACTCCCCAGTGGCCTAGCTGCCGAATCTCGCGGCAGCGCGAGCCTTGGCCTTGGCGGCCTCCACTTCGCGATTCTTGGGTGGTGCGGTGGTTTCCAGCGATCGCAGAAGCCGACCTGCACTACCGGCGATTTCGTCAGCCGCTGCCAGAAACCTCACTTCGTTGGCCTTCGACGGCTTGGCGAACCCGGTGATCTTTCGCACGAACTGCAGCGAAGCCGCCTGTACCTCTTCGGGGGTGACGGGCGGATCGAAGTTGAAGAGCGTCTTGATGTTTCTGCACATTGCTCGCCTGGGCCTGCGTGTTTAGGGTATGGGACGTTGGTCAAGTCCCCTTCGACTTAGGATCTCGCGGATGGCCGTGGCGTGCGTCTCTTCCTGCTTGCCCACCATCGCGAAAAACGCGGACGCGTCGCCCGTGCACGAGCTGGCCAGGGCGTCGTAGTAGAGAACGGCGCTGTTCTCGGCCTCAAGTGCAAATTCGAGTGCCTGCTGCATGTCCATCCTAGCGGCCTTGGCCCCCGCGGGCGAGATCTCGATGACATTCACCAGCGCATCCGCGCTCCCGGGCAAATCTCCTTGAACGAGCGCCGTGGCCATAGCCTCCAGGCGCGTGGCGTGCTCTTGTTCCTGCGCCGCTATGCCGACCAGGACGCGCCGAACCTCCTCGTCCCTGGCAGACCCCGCCATGCTCAGATAGAACTTATCGGCCGCTTGCTCGGCGGCAATGGCGTTGCGAATTGCCTGGGCCAACGTGATCGCCATGGACGTCCTTTTCTTGAGGGCACCGTGCCCCTGCATGCCGCGGATCTCACCTCCATCGGCGTAGTATTTGCCATGTTCATGTCAACGATGCCACCCGCCCGATGAGCATCGAGAACCACCGGTGGGGATGAGTTATCGACCCCAACCGGAGGGCGCGCTGATCAGTATACGGCTGTCGTCCTTGCTGATGATTTGGCACCCGGGGAAGACATCGGCCGAAATCCTTCGGACTTCCTCCCATTGGTACTTGTCGACTTCGATGCAGTTGAGCGCCAGTCTGCCGCCAGGTGAAAGGCCTTCCCGGCACTGCCTCAGGAAACGCGGCGTTGTCACAAAGCCGGGCACGGCTCTGCCCTCGAATACATCAACAAACACCAGATCGTACTTTGAGGTGGTGGCAAAATCGGGCTATTGCATGACGGAAATCGTGGTGGTGGTGTCGGTCCACGCGGACGGCACGATGGTCAAGAAGGCCGAAGCTTTGGTCACCGAGCAGGAGGCGTGGGTAGTTACCGCAATTGCTCAACCTTGCGTTGATACTCTTCGACCAGGGTGACCAGCGCGGCATGGGACCATGCCAGCGGCGACACCGACAGGGCCGCGCCGCTTGTGGGATCGAGCTGCTCGGGAAGCACGCCCGACGGCAACTTGTGCGCCTCCACCCAGCGCAAAACGTCACGGGCTGGCTCAAGCTCGGATAGGCTGCCCGCGCACGCCACCGCGTGCATGCCCAACCAGATGGTACAGAGGAACCACGGGTTGCCTGGGACGCTGTCGAGATCGCGGGACACCTGATGGTAGTAGTCGCCATGATAGCGCGCAACGCCTCCCACCGGTGTCCGGCAGGTGAGACCATCCCGAACCGCCTTCATGGTGGTCACCACACGCGGATCGTCGGCCGCAAAGGCGCCGAACATGAAGGCCCCGGCCAGCGACGCGTCAAGGGTCCTGTCCACGGTGACCTCACCCGCGTCGCTGACCGCGATCATGCGCGCAAACCGGCCCAGCTCGGGCCGGTAGAGATGGCGGCCCATCGCCTCCCGGATCTCCAAGGCAGCGGCCGCATATTCGGCCGCCCGCTCTGTCTCACCAAACGCACGTGCGAACTCGGCCGCCGCATCCAGGCCGCCCACCACGGCGCCGCAGGTGAAGGTGCAGATGCCCCGCCGTTCCTCCCATAGATCGTAGCTTGGCCCGGGCAGGCGCGTGACCGGATCGCGGTAGCCAGCGAGGAAGCGCGCGCTCTTCTTGACCAAGCGGCCGTACAGCCCCTTGATAGCTTCCACATCCTGCCAGCGCTGGAAGTGGTGCCACAGCGACCACACGACAAGGGCGGTCTCGTCTTCCTGGATGGGTAGCTGCATGTCGTAGCCGGGAGGCGCCTCGCCTGCGCCGGCCGAGCGGGCGCTGGCGCCGTCGCATCCCTTGCCGGCCGTGCGGAGTCCCATCCAAGGGTGCCAGGACGAGCCGAGCTGCCCGTCAGCGGTGTACTTGTGCAGAAGGTAGCCTTCGGCGGTCAGTCGGTCAGCGCAGAACTCGTAGAAACGGAAGGGCGCTTGCTGAAAGCCAGCCAAGTCGAGCGCATGGGCCGCCAGGGCGCCGTCACGCGGCCAGCAATAGGCATACGTGTCGCGGGAAAAACTCAAGATGTCGCTGTCCACGGCCGCAATCACCGCACCGCTTTGGTCGATGTGCGTGCGCAAGATGAGCAGCGATCGCCGATGGAGATCAGCCACGCCTTCGGGAAGTCCCAGGTTTTCAACCGACGCCCGCTTGCCCCACAGCTTCCAGTAGTCGCGCGTGCGGGCCAGGAAACTCTGCGGCCCGCGCTGGACCACCTTGGCGTTCAGTTCGCGCACGGCGTCCCAGCTTCCCTTCCAGTTCGGCCCCATGGCAATCCAATAATCAACCTCAGCCGTGGCGTTCGGACCGACTTCGCAGCAGGCCGCCACCACCGAGTCGACCGCCCCCTGGGCCACCAGACCGCGGCCGAGTTCACCATCCTCCGCGTCGCGGAACGTCCCTTCTTTGCCAGGGAGATTCTTCTGTCCTATCGCCCAGTGCTCGACGCCGGCTTGCGAGCCGACGCGCAGGTTCACCAGAAAGAAGCGGGGCCCCTTGTAGTGCACGACGGCGCGACAAACCGGGTCGTAGATCGCCGTGTCGCCTACGTCGCTCTCGCCGATCGCGAGGTTCTGGTGAAAGAAGAGGCGGACCTGCCGCGCCTTTGGCCGCTGGTTGTGCACCACGACCCGGCGGAGATATAGGCTTTCGTTAAAGTCCACGCAATCAGAACAGGACAGCAACAAACCCACGCCAGGGTGCTGACACTGCACCTCGGTAACCAAGGTGTCGGGTTGGTAGCGCATCGCCAGGTTCCAGCCCTGCGCGCGTTCGATCCAGGTGAAGGTGCCGTCGACGAAGGCGCCGAAACGGCAGAGGGCGCCGTGCACGTGATTCTCGCGCCCAACATGCGGATAGGACAGCTCACGCAACCGGTAGTCGCCGTCGAAAGCAACCAAGACTTTGCCGTTGCCAAGGGGTAGGTCGCGCGGCATGGGTTCTCCTCCTGCGAGGTTAGTACTCGAAGTGGAGCCGGCACGCCACCAGCTTGGCCGGCCCGCGGTCGGCATTGTAGCCGGGATTCAGGACGTACTGGCCATCAACCGAAAGCCACAGACCGGGAAAGGCATTGAACGAATAGTATGCCTCGAACACCCGCTCAGGCCGGTAGTTGAGCTGCCCGTCGCCAAGGAAGTTCCCCAGACCACCCGCCGCCAGGTAGTCGCGGTGCGGATCCGAAAGGCCGTCCTGTACGAAGGCAATCGCGATGGTGTCACGCGGTCGAAACCAAAGCCGCCCACGCATCGACAGGCCCGCGGTCAGCGACCTGTCGATCTCGGCGAAGGCGTAGGTTTCGGTGCGCCCGTCGTTCCAGCTATAGCGGGCGAAGAGGCCCGCGTCGCGAGTGAGGTTCTGGTCCAAGCCGACTCCAAAACCGAGCTTGGCTCGATCGCGACGCACGTTGCCGACGGCTGGAGTGCCGCCGGTTGCGGCGGCGTAGGCAAGAGCGTCGCTGAATCCCCCCATTTTGGCGTAGTTGAGAAAGGGTGTCAGACGCACGCTCCCCTGGCGTCCCCAAAGGGCATGGCGATGCTCGACTTCTAGATTTTCTCCGAAATGGGCCCACAGCCGGTAGTCGAGCGGGAGCCCGTTGGATTCCTTGGGCTGCGCAAAATGACCGAAGCGGAAGGCCCAAGCGTCGCGATAGTATTCGACGGCGAAACCCACGGTGTAGCCGCGCGCGTCGGCAGCGTAGTCGGAGGCGCCGCCCGCCATCAGGGCCCAGTTGAAGAACTGGGTGCGCGGGTCGTGCGCGAAGGCATTGTTATCGAAAACGTCGATGAGCGCCATCTGCCCAACAGTCACAACCAAGCGACGGGAAGACACCTCCCCGCCGAACTGATTTGGCCCCGCCTCGACAGGCGCTTCGTTCCCACCCAGCCGGATGGTCTGGCGAAGAAAAGCCCGCGCGCTGTACAGCCGAGCGGTTGCGTCTGCCGCCTTCTGGTTCTCACCGTTACTCAGGCCGCCAAGGCCGTGCAGCCCGGACATGGTGGTGCTCTGAAGCAGCTCTGGGTTGAAGAACAGCTCGGCGCCTCGCCAGAGCCGGTGTCCCAGAAAGAGCGTTGCCGTGAGTGTGTAGCCCGTCTCGTGCTGCGACTTCAGACTGTGTTCTCCGTCGTATGCGGCCGAGAAGGCCGGGTGCATCTGCCAGACGTAGGTTGTCTGGAAGTTCGCGTTCCAGTCCTCCGGTCGCAGTGCCCGCGCCAACCACGCGGGACGTTCATCAACCTGGACCGCCGAGGGTGGCTCAGGGCTGACGTCCGTGACCGCCGGTTCAGCCCAGGCCGACGACGCGAGACACACCGCTCCCGTCACGAAGGCAGGCGCGACTTTGGAAGCGAGAGGGATGCTCCTGCGGGCAAGCACGGCCCCTGCGTCTAGCACAACTCAGCCCGGGAGACCCACCCGAAGAAGGAGTAGTCCCGATATAAGGGCCGTGGTTCGGGCTGGGATGAGCCCGCCGCGACCACGGCCTATTCAAACCCCCGGGGAAGAGTCTACTTCACGAAGATGCTAGGCACGGGCGGAGCGGGCATGTTGGGGGTGATTTGGAATCCCGTGTGGGGGGGCTGGTTGTAGGTTGACTGCTCAAAATTCACCTGCGCCCGGTAGGTCGGATCGTGCATGAGGGTGTAGATCCGGCGCTTGGTCACATCCGTCGTCGTGTACATGCGCAAGGCCGTGTTGGCGGTTTCGCGCCAGATGATCTCTTCGCGCCAATCGCCCAGCATGTCCGCGCTTAGCGTCGGGGTGTTCTTGGTGCCGTTGCAGCCCGAGCACTCGGCGCAGGTCAGCAAGGTTCCGCCACTCGCCTTGGTGATCGAGTTGGCGTTCTCAAGCTCGCGCCATTCATCGGCGTCCCAATAAATGACGAAGTTGCTCCCGGCCGAGAGGGAACTACTGGCACCGGTGGCGCACAGGACCTGGGCCCCGCCGCCATTACACGATGCGCTGGTTTCGTCGCCGGCGCCGACATATTCGCCACGGCCGCGATTGGCGTCGGTGCCGGGTTGGGTAACCTTGTAGTAGAACGTCTTGCAGGTGTCAGCATCGTGAGCATCACTGCCACCCAGAGACTCGTGAATCGAGAACACCGAGATGCCCTTGCCAGGAACCAGCGGTGCGATGTCCATGGCATCGCCATGGCCCATTCCCGAGTCACACCTGAAGGTTCCGTCGCTGTTGATGACCCTTGCGCCAGGGATGATCTCCTGCGCCCCGTCGTCGTCCACATCGGCCGCCATGCACGAGTGGTCGCCGCCGCCATTGGTGATTTGGGTAATGCTGTCATAGACCCAGTTCTTCGCCAGTATCCCATCCCGGAAGGTCATCGCAGACACGGTCAGGTAGGTGTAGTAGCCACGGCCCGAGATCATGCTCGGCAGACCGTTCGCAACGCCGGCACCGCCGGCAGCGGGGACATCCTTCACGAACGCAAACCCACCGGTGAAGCGCTGCGACCGGTTTCCGTTCGAATCGCCCCAGTTGGCATAGTGCGAGTAGAGCACCGGATACTCAATGGTGTCCCGCTCCGCCCCGGTCGTGCCGTCGAACACGGTCCACCACTCCGGCCCTCCCAAGGCCATGCCGCGAGCACCCCGGTAGTCCTTGCTGTTGTCGGCGCCCGCCGCTGGCCCTTTTGCCAGGTAGTTGCCCAGGCCATCCTTGGTCCCTGGCGCGGTCTTGATGGCCAGCTCGGCCTTGCCGTCGCCATCGAAGTCGTACACTGACAATTGCGTGTCGTGCGCTCCGGCGCGGATGTTCATGCCCACATTGATGGTCCACAGCTTCTTTCCAGCCATGGTGTACCCATCAATGATGCAAGGGTCTGTCGTGCCACTCGACGCAGAGTCTTTCGCATTCGACGGATCCCACTTGAGCACGATGTCCATTTGACCGTCGCCGTCCAGATCGCCCGGCGTGCCATCGTTCGCGCTGTACGATCCCGACGGCGGCGTAATCGGAATACTCAGGTACTGCTGCGCCCAAGGCGCGACTGCAGCAGACTGCGGCCCCTCGGTCCCTTTGATCACGGCACTCACCGAATACTTCGAGCTGGAGGAACCGGCTGCGTCTAGGTAGTTGGTGCTATCGGTCACGTTCGCCAACTTGGCGCCGTTCTTGTAGAGGTTGTACGAAACATCGCTGTCCGTTCCGGTGTATTCGTAGCCAAACATGCGCCAACCAACATAGACGCCACCACTGACCACCACGGCAACCACGCCGCGATCCAGGTTCTCCATCTGGTAGTGGCCGCTGCCTCCCCCCGTAACCGACGTCTTGGTTGCACCACCCGCACCCGTGACGACACCACCTGAGCCTTGCGCACCGCCGTCGGTGGCAATGCCGCCTGAGGCTTGGACGCCGCCGGTCTTAGTACCGCCGCCGCCCCTGCCGCCGGTGCCGGTGGCACCGCTGGCGCTGGTCGTGCCTCCCGTCACAATCGAGCCGCCAGTGACACCGCCGCCGGTCGCAGTGGCGCCGCCTTCTGTTGTGGCGCCGCCTTCGGTTTTGGCGCCGCCGACCGAGGTGCTACCGCCGGTAGCAGAAGAGCCGCCCACGCTTGGCGTCGAGCTGCCTCCGGTCGCAGCATGCGAGCCACCCATCACATTCCCGGCCCCGCCCATCACGCCGCCCGAGCTAGTCCCCCCGGCCTTGGCGGTCGAGCTGGCCCCCGCGCCGGACGAATCGCAGCCTTGCAGCAACGTGACGGCGCTGCCAAGGAGCAACGTCACGCAGATTCGCGCAAGAGTTTTTATCGCATTCCGAGTTCTGGTTCGCATCGCATTCTCCGTGGTGCAGGTTTGGTGCGTCTTCGCAAAGATGATTGATACGTGGTCTATGCGATGACGGGCTGACGCCTACTGATTC
>Ga0182011_10002202_pt1 | contig 16630 bp, 11 predicted proteins | sample 711E1DmetaG_FD_120481 | JGI IMG/M metagenome (GOLD analysis project Ga0182011, IMG submission 120481) | Permafrost microbial communities from Stordalen Mire, Sweden - 711E1D metaG | ecosystem: Environmental > Terrestrial > Soil > Wetlands > Permafrost | place: Sweden: Stordalen | collected... | reverse complement strand
ATGCGTCCATAGGGTTCTACCACCTTCGGAAAAAGAAAATAATTGGGAATTTCAAACATGAGTTATTGACATCGCCGGTCTCATGTGTCAGAATCGTGCCGCCGGGATATCATGTCTATTTTTCCTGCCATGGGTGCATATATATTTATGCCGATCCCAACTCATTTGGTGATACACGGATATTTACCAATATATCCAGTATTCAGAGTATAGCCGCTTCCCATCACTATGTGTGTGCTGCGGAGGGAGAGAAGGTCTTTGTTTATCGCCATGATGGTGAACTCATCGATCAGGTAAAGACAGGTTGTAAAATTACGGATATAAAATTCGGCGCGAACGATTATGCCAACTATTCAGAGGAATGGAACATTACGGATGAGACAGCGCGCTTTTTCCATGATCTCTTATTCATATTAACAGGGGATAGGAGAATTCTTGTCTATGATATAGACAAGAAGAATATGAGCGACACGATAAAAGGTTATGCTAGAACTATTGTTTCTTTTCTCATTGCACCAAGTCAAAATATTTATATCGCCTATGAGGATGGTGCCGTTCAGCGATACAATTGTTTAACGAAAAAATGTGAAATCATCGTTTCTCCGGAAAACGGTTGCAGAAGTATTGCACTATCTGAGGAACAAAACCTTTTTTGTGTTTCTGGAGAATCAGATACCAGGGCGAGAATATTTAACTATCATGAAGGTACCTTCGTGAAGGATGTTTTTCATGATAATTCAATCAGATGCATGACATTTACGACATTGCATGGCCAGGAATATCTGTTAACAGGATCATGGGATGGCACTGTGAAACAGTATGATTGCCGCGATTGGAAAGTGATCAGACAATTCCAAGCCCCCGCCAGAGTCTGCGACTTTAAAGTGAAAAATGAATTGCTGTACATCGGGTTTTATGATCTCGATGCAGAGGGAGGATGTATCGTTTATGATATTGCGTCCGGCTCGGAAATCTTTATGAAGAAAGACCATTATCCAGGGAACAGGAGACTAACAAGGATGTTGTTTGTTGCAGCTGGAAGTGATTTTATTGTAACAGCGGGAGATGACGGAAAGGTAAACAATTGGAGCTTGAAGGATCGAACATTGAAAGAATCAGTACAGCTGCCTACATGCGTTACTTCTCTGGTCATGACGAAGAATGAAAAAATACTGTACATTGGAACCGATGACAGTAAGATCTATTGTTGGAATTTCAATGAAATGACTATGCAAATGGCAACATATTTTATTTATGGCGGCGATAATGCTATGGCTTTATCTCCGGATGAAAAATTATTATATGCAGGAAGTAAAGGCGGTATAAATCATAAAATTGTTTTAGAGACAAAAGAACAAGTCGGTACTATACACTGTAATAGCAAAGATAAAATATGGGAATTAAAGTTTAGTCCTGATGGACAGATGCTGATGGTTGTATTCTTAACCGGAACAGTAGAGTTTATTTCCGTGAAAGATGAAACATGGATCGGACGCTTCTATAATATCCCCGATGGATTTATATGGGAGATTGATCAATCAGATCTGCTCCCGAATAAATACCTCTGGACAAATCGGCTTGACTTAGTCCAAGTGCATCCAATAGATACACCTGAAAATAATGCAACAGTATCTGAAGCGAGAGTGAGAGAATACAAGAATATTTACAATAACCGTAAGATCGTTATGTCCAGATTATTCCATGATACATTTTACAAAACATTATACATTTACTCATTGCGGAAGAAAGAACAAAGAGAATATCAGAGAATAAGTACCCTTGTGCAAAGAAATTTATTGGAAGCTGGAGGAGTGCAAAGGAATTCCGAGGGAAAGTAATGCGATGATGAATCTATTCTGATGAGGTCGATTCCGTTTACAAAGAATTTATAGGAGCAGGAGGAAATGACTATTGAACAAATAAAAAAAGAATTTGATTATGAAGGGAAGCCGGAACAGTGGCGGCTGGGCTTTGATACACTGCTGAAGTGTTTACCCGACATGATAAGAGCAAATAATGTTGTCGAAAAGAATTTATTCCAAAAAGAACAAAAATCCTGTAGTAGGCTAAAAGATTTGTTGGATGCAGAAATACCTATAATCGAAAAGCATCTGGAAACCCATAAGTGGTTGCGTCAAATTTCTGATCCTTCTCAGGGCATGATAGATTTTATTGAACAGTATGGATGGTTAATGCGGGATATGTATTGCCATTCGGCCTGTCCGGATCGAATAAATTGCAGTAAAATATTATAAGAAGAATTCTTGGCGCATCCTCAACGTATGATTATGCGACATCAATAAACGGAATATAGAGAAGTGTGCTCGGTTGTATGTGGGATCCATGCGTCGCGATTTAATGAATGATGGTGGAATTTCAGAATTATAGGAGGGAGAAAAGGGTGATGTCTTTAAGACGCTTGTAATTGTACAGGTAATGCTTTATTATGTGTGTAACATTATTTTTGCGCTGAAGATTAATTGCCCTTTTTTATTATTATTTCTAATGAGTTCAATTGATATTATTATTGAACAAAGAAGTGGTTTGAAGAGTTAAGTAACGCGCGGATTGCTGATAGATGCCTTTTGTCTATATCTTCTCATTATTCGAGAGGTAGTCTTATGTCTGGTTAAATCGATACTTCCCCCCAAATCGCTGGAAAACAATTCAAGTTTTTAGTTCATCAACTTTTTATATATACACAGAACACAATTGGTGGGTGAAATATATTTATCCTGAATTGCATGAATGGCGTCAGAATTACGACTTGTAAAAATAATTCCGAATGAAAGTTATATATAATCACTATCACTAATCATATAATACTATGCCGCAACAAACAAAGATATTCCGAGTATTCGTCAGTTCTACCCTCACCGATGTGAAGGAAGAACATAAAATTGTAAAATATTAATATTTTATTTCAGATGTGCAGGGAGAATGCTCGTAAACTTACAATGAAGGAAAAAGACTGTGTGTCATTTCTTCCGGATAATTACACCCAAAAAGGCGAAGGCAAAACGGGCATTATTTTGTTATGCTCTGTAATACTTGGTTGTTTGTTCACGATAAACTAAGAGAAAACGATCTTATTATGTTTACAATTCTTCTCGGGTCTTTATCATGGTATTTCTGGAAATTTGAAAAAGATACTTTAGATTTTTTACTTAATCCGCGAAAACCTGCTGAATTTCTGAAAATTGCTATTACATTTACGGCTGCTCTCATTTTTGTTCTTGCAGACCTTCAGATAACTGCTTATTTGATCCTTGAGAGAGAGGTTAACTCCCAATTGGGATTCGATTATTCAACACCTGAAACTAAAGAAGGCGAATTATTTTTAATAACCGAAGTTGTCAGTGGAAAATATTTTGATGCGTCAGGCATCAAAATAAATGACCAGATCCGTTACTGTAGTGTATCCGACCTTTATTCCTTACTTATTTTCAACCAGGGGAAATGCGTCACTCTCCCGATTACAAGGGATGGGAATGATATATCAATCTGTCTGCGCGTTCCGGTTATTAAAACCCATGTTAATTATTCTAAGCTCTGGCGAGGTATCATACTCTAAAATGAGTATATTGAAAATATTATACATTTATTTAAATCAATTACATTCAATATATACAAACACACGCCGTCTTGCCTTAATGAACTTGTTTCTGCACAACATCGGCGATATTGACAGTGAAAATTTTATCTCATCTGCCGATGCGTTGGTTTCTTCTCCGTCCAAAACATTTGATTTTGTGCTGGCAAATCCTCCGTTTGGCAAAAAAAGCAGTATGACATTTACTAATGAAGAAGGAGAGCAGGAAAAAGAGGAGCTTACGTATAATCGTCAGGATTTCTGGGTTACGACAAGCAACAAACAATTGAACTTTGTCCAGCACATCCGCACGATGCTCAAGACGGACGGCAAAGCCGCAGTCGTTGTACCGGATAATGTCTTGTTTGAAGGAGGCGCAGGCGAGACTGTCCGCAAGCAATTATTGGACAAGACCGATCTGCACACCATCCTGCGTTTATCAACAGGAATATTTTATGCGAACGGCGTTAAAGAAAATGTGCTGTTCTTCGACAATAAATCCGCAGCAAAAGAACCGTGGACAAAAGATGTGTGGATCTTTGATTACCGTACCAACACACACCACACACTCAAAAAGAATCGGATGCTGTTTGAAGATTTAAAAGAATTTATCGAATGCTATAATCCAAAGAATCGAAACAAGCGCAAAGCAACATGGAACGAATCGAATCCGGATGGCCGCTGGCGTAAATTTACATACGATGAAATTGTCAATCGCGACAAAACAATTCTCGATATTACCTGGATCAAAGATAAATCCTTGTCCGATCTTGATAATCTTCCCGATCCAGATGTGCTTGCAACAGAAATAGTTGAGAACCTTGAAGCGGGACTGGAGAACTTCAAAGAGATTATCGCATCGCTGAATGGGAAAGAGTAAGATAGCCATAACTAGTTCTCCATCGACCACATCATGGATAGTAGTTTGCATTGACGGAATTGTTGAAGAAAAAGAGCAGAGGCCGATTATTAAATTGAACGTTTGCGGGCGTTTGATCCGGTCGGTGACCGCCTGCCTGCCGCAGGCAGGGATTCTACTATGAAAAGATCGCCATATTGACGAAGGAAGAGATAAGGATTGTGGAGGAAAAACATCGTAGGGGCGATTCACGAATCGCGGTAATAATGGGCACGTCCTGCCATACAAACGGCGGGCAAACCAAATGAATTTTCGCTCTTCAATCTGTATTCTTCCTTTAAATCTTTATTCATATCGTTATTTATCCGACGGGGCGTCGAACTCTACTTCCATCTTACATCTTTAATCTTTTCTGCAGATATTGATCTCATTCATTCATCTTCACTAAACCATTCCTTTGTGAGCGACGTCCTCATGGTAAGAAAAGAGAGGACGTATGGAACAACAATCGATAGCAATGACACCGGTACTGAGATTGGAAAAGCAGGAATTCGCAGGCGATCTTACGATCGTTCGCCGGGCTGTATCTGGCGATTCCGAAGCGTTCCTTAATCTCTACCAGCAAAACCTTCCGCGCATCTATGCTGTTTGTTTACGGATCGTGGCCAGCCGTGAACAGGCAGAAGAAGTTACCCAGCAGGCGTTGATCAGGACCTGGGAGATGCTCGGCTCCTATCGCGGAGAAAGCCCGCTGTCTGCCTGGATCCATCGCATCGCCGTCAATGCCGCATTAGATTATCTGAGGGCACGAAACCGTTTAAGCAAACGTGTCGAGTTCACAGATAACCTCGAAGAATTTGAGAAACCCGATCTCTCCTCTCCCCGGGAAAATCAGATGGACATGGAACAGGCGCTTGCTACGATGCCGCCCCAGGCGCGCGCAGTAGTCGTTCTCCATGATATCGAAGGATATTCTCATAATGAAATCTCCGGTATGCTCGGGATTGCCGCCGGCACATCCAAAGCTCACCTGCATGCCGCGAGAAGACTTTTAAAAGAGGAGTTAGGACGATGAATCAAAAGCATGTTTCCCATCTCATCGACGATTACATCGATGGCATATTAAACGCCGAAGATCGAACATTCGTAGAACTGCATATCAAGGAATGCCCGAATTGTCAAAAGGAACTTTCAGAACTTGAGGCAGTTGTCCATGATCTTCACGCCTTGCCCAAATCAATTGTTCCGCCTGAGAGTTTACAGACAGCAATAAACCAAAAACTGCTTCAATACGGCTCGAATCACCATGCGGAGCGAGATCACAGAGCCGTTAAAATTCTTCGCTCTCCCTGGGTTCTTCGCATCGCAGCAGGATTTGTTATGCTTATCGGTGCTGGAATTGTTACGTGGTTTTCTCTGCACAAGAGTATAGAGCATGAAAATATCATTGCTCAGAAAATGGAAACACCTTCGCCGGTTCGTTCTATACCTTCAGGTACAGAGAGTCTCAATGGAGAGACAAAGAATACTGTTCTAAAGAACAGCGAACGCATGAAACAAGTTGAATCTGATGCGCTTATTTCAACTCAACAAGATAGCGCTCTTCCGGCTCTTGCTGAACAGCAGACTCTGCCGATGACGACCAACCCACCTGTATCTGCAGCGAAAGTTGAAACTCCACGCCAAGAAAAAATTCATGCAAAACATGTGGGAGCGGGAATCCTGAGCGGCAAAATATTTGATTCGTCGACAGGAGAACCATTGATAGGGGCAAACGTAGTCCTTAAAGGTACTTCAATTGGAGTTGCTACAGATGCCAATGGCGAATATACAATCAAGAATACTCCTGCAGGCAGTTATAATATTGCGATTAGCTATATCGGCTACCAACAGCAAATTGTACAAAATGTTTTTGTTCAATCAGATTCCTTGCGCCAGTTGGATTTTCGTCTCGCTCCGATGGCAATCGCTGGTGAAATGGTCGTAGTCACGGCTCAAGCTCGAGGCCAGCAGACAGCGATTAACCAACAGCTTTCTTCCAGCAGTATGGTCAATAAAGTATCTAAGGATGAGTTTCGGGCATTGCCGGATGCAAGTTCAGCCGTTGTGAACGGGCTAAGTCGCAGATACGGCTATGTCGCTAATCAGGAAGTAAAGCGGCCGTCTGAATCACGTCCGCCCTTCAATACAGAAGATTACAGCAAAGTCGATGAGAACGAATTCAAGGATGCCCTCACAAATCCGCTATCGACATTCTCGATCGATGTCGATGCTGCTTCGTACAGTAATGTCCGCAGGTTCATCCAGAACGGACAGCTTCCGCCTCATGATGCTGTAAGGATCGAAGAACTAATCAACTATTTCAAATATGATTACCCGCAGCCGTCAGGTCGGCATCCGTTCTCGGTAAACACAGAGGTTGCACGGTGCCCGTGGAATTCATCAAATACTCTTCTGCTCGTCGGTCTGCAGGGGAAAACCATCGATTTGGAAAAACTGCCTACGAGCAATCTCGTGTTTCTCATCGATGTGTCCGGATCCATGGACGAACCCAATAAACTTCCTCTCGTGAAGGCTGCATTCCGGGTACTTGTCCGGCAATTAAGACCACAGGATAAGGTTGCCATAGTTGTTTATGCAGGAAATGCGGGAATGGTGCTTCCGTCCACTTCCGGGTCCGAAAAAGAAACGATACTCAATGCGATCGAATCATTGGAAGCGGGCGGATCGACAGCCGGCGGCGAAGGAATCAAGCTTGCGTATGACATCGCGCGGCAGAATTTCTTCAAAGGCGGGAACAATCGAGTCATTCTTGCTACAGATGGCGATTTCAATGTCGGTGTCTCCAGCGAAGGTGAATTGCTGAGACTCATAGAAGAAGAGCGCCGCGATAATATCTTCCTGTCGGTTCTTGGATTCGGCACGGGCAACTATAAAGATGCTAAGATGGAAAAACTCGCCGATCATGGGAATGGAAATTTCTCGTATATCGACGGTATTCAGGAAGCGCGCAAGGTGCTCGGTGAACAGATGGCCGGAACCCTGTATACAATTGCGAAGGATGTGAAGATCCAGGTCGAATTTAATCCCGCCGCTGTGAAATCGTACCGGCTCATCGGTTATGAGGATCGTCTCCTCAATAAGGAGGATTTTAAGGATGATAAAAAAGATGCAGGCGAACTCGGCGCAGGCCATACTGTGACAGCGTTGTACGAACTGGTTTTGAATTCACCGGCTTCGGATATGCACACAGCCGAATCCCTGAAATACCAGACAACGCACATTAAGCCGGAGTCTTTTCGAACAGACGAACTCCTCACGGTGCAGCTGCGCTATAAACTTCCCGCTGATACGGTAAGCGTACTGATGACCACTCCGGTAAAAAAAGAGATTGAACGCATTGACGACGCATCAAGAAATATACGATTTGCATCTGCAGTCGCAATGTTCGGAATGATCCTGAGAGAATCAAAATACCAGGCGGATGCAAGTTATGACCTTGTATTGAAGTATGGAAAAGAATCACGAGGAACGGATGCAGATGGGTATAAGGCAGAGTTCGTGAAACTCGTCGAGTCCTGCCAGCTTCTGGGCGGCAGGAAAGGCCGTTGAGTCTCTCTATCTATGTATACCCTGCTTGGAATAAAGAAACCGGCCCGTTACTGAGCCGGTTTTTTATATTTTCAAGTCTGTCCGTGACTGAATGAGTTGCGTTTACTTCGATGAAAAAATATAGAATAACAGACTGATTTACCGATCGAACTTGAAAATACTCGAGCGTGACACCTGAATAACTGATGAAATACTCATCCATATGTCACTGCAAAATGTAATCAAATATCTGAAATATTTTCTCTACACTGTTTATTTTCATGCCGTAATTCCAACTATTCCTGATTAAAATTTACTCAATGTTGTTCGTTCTTAAGAAAATTGATTAAATATTTCTCAGATTGAGATCCATTTTAGTTAAAACTTTTACTTCGGTTTTTCTCTTGCGAAAAATATATTATGATTAGCAATAAATTGACCATCCTATCTATGTAAAGAAATATGCGCCTCCTAAATTAAATATTAATATTTTTCAATTTTCTACTTGACACTTATTTGAATAACCCTTAAATATTACTAACAAAGTAAAGTGCTCTCCATGAATTGATTGTGCAAGCGATAAATACGTAAAGCCTCATCGATCGTTTTAAAGGGTTGATAGACGGAACACACACCGAATATCGATATCCCTTTGAGAGACATCCTAATTGGCAATCCCAATTTGTAAAAATTTAATACTATCAAGTGTGGAAGTGTGTGTGATACGAACGAGTGAGTTGTTATATGTCAAAATGTTGTAGGTTCATATGAATAGTTAAAATGAAAAATCAATTAATTAAAATATCTCTCTTTCATTGTTCGAACTCAATTTCTCCCGAAGAAATAAATCAAATTGGTTCACAGTTGGGTCAATGTGAATTAAACACCATCAGTGTGCCATGTTCAGGAAAGATCGCCACTGAATATATTTTAAAATCTATCGAGACAGGATCCGACACCGCGATACTTGCCGGCTGTATGACGGGTGAATGCAAACTGCTTCAAGGCAATCTCCGCGCGCGTAAAAGAATAGACGCCGTCAATAATTTATTAGATGAAACAGGCATGGGGAACGATTGCGTTTGGTTTGTTCAAATTGATAATAAAAATAAATCTGAAAATAGAGTAAGTGAATTAACAAGCTGTATCCGGCAAATAATCAAGGAACAGGAAAAAGCAACCGAAACGGTCTAAGACAATACCATGGAAAGCTTATTAGCAAAAAAAATTGAAGAAGGGGATTTCATTATTACAGCCGAATATCTCGCCGGTACTAATATTGATTCCGATCCCATCAATAAATCACAAATTTCAGGCGTGCTGGCGGTGAATGTGTCTGACAATCCGTACGGGCCTATTATATCAGGATTGGCATCGGCGGTAAAATTAGAACGGGCAGGAATTGAGCCCGTGTACCAGCTTGTCACGCGTGACCGGAACAGAATCGCTCTTCAATCGGATATTCTGGGCGCCGCATCACTGGGCATTAAAAATATATTGTGTCTTTCCGGATACCATCAGAGCATAACGGAAATTCCGCAATCGGCAAATGTCTACGATGTCGACTCAATTCAACTGATAGATATTGTTACAAGGATGAACAACGAACATGTCCTACTCAGCGGGAAAAAAATCAGCGGAAATTTTTCCATGCTTGTCGGCGCAGTCGCCAATCCCTATTTACGGCCGCTGGAGCTGAACATCATGCGTCTGGCGAAGAAAATCAGAGCAGGGGCAAAGTTCATTCAGACACAGGGAGTCTTCAATACCACGGATTTTCATGATTGGCTCGATGCAGTGTATCAGGAAGGTCTCACAGAGAAGGCCGCTTTCATTGCAGGAATTTATCCGCTTGAAAGTTATGACGAAGCAGTCAATCTTCTGAAAAAACATACCGATTTTTATATCCCAGAATCGCATATCAATAGTATGAGAGATGCCGGCGGCCCTGCCGAGCAAAAGAAGAGAGGCATCGCCATCTGTGTTGAGACGATCAATAAAATAAAGGAAATGAAAGGATTGAGCGGTATTCATATCATTTCAGGGGGTAAAGAAGATATCATCAATGAAATCATTTCAAGTGCCGGATTATAAATAGTTCACTATGCCTGAAAAATATCATATTAAAACCAGCCATGTTCCCCCCAGGCTGCCCCGTATTGGCAGATGCGGAATTGTGGACTGGCGCGAAGATTGTGCACGTTGTCATAACTGTGTAAAGAAGGCATGTGTTTACGACAAATACCGTGAAGAGAGCACATTCATTAGAGACTTAGATGAAGTGCATACACTCTATTATGAATGTATGGGATGCTTTTCATGTGTCCAGAATTGCACGAAGAATTTATTAACACTGGCCTTAAATTCAGAATATCAAAAACTCGGCAACGAATATTGGAAACCGCAAATTTTAAGTACCACGTGGCTGGAGGCGGAAACAGGAAAAGTTCCGGTTTCGGGAGCCGGCTACAGGGGAAAATTTTCAGGTTCAGGATTCGATTCCATGTGGACCGATATGTCCGAAATCGTCCGCCCTACACGCGACGGTATTCACGGAAGAGAGTACATCAGCACATCCGTTGATATCGGAAAAAAACCTTTCTTTCTGAATTTTCAGGATAATAAACTTTCAACAACCCTTCCTCCGCTTATTTCTCTTCCGTTCCCTGTCATTTTTGACATGGCATCCGAAAAACATACGCTTCCCGTTCTCGAGCCTTGTATTCTTGAGACGGCAAAACAAACGGGGCTTATCGCTCTTATCGATTCAAACAAATGGGATTCGATAAAACTGCAGAACAAGGAAGATTACCTGAACAATATTGCTTTCTTTTTAAATCCGAACGGATCCCTGATACCAAAAGAAATTCTCGGTAAGACAAGACTTGTAGAGATTCCGGATGATGCTAACATCGAACGACAAATCGCAACCATAAAGAAAAATCATCCCGGGATAATCATCGCCGTTCGGATAGTGATGGACGAAAATGTCACAAAGCGTGTCGATGAATTGTCCAAAATCGACATTGAAGCAGTTCACCTGGTTGCCGATCTTAACGGCAACGAAGTGAATGCAAAAAATCCACGGTTCATGAAGGATATTGTCCGGGAAGTTCATGGATGCTTGATAAAGAATGAAAAGAGAGATGAAATAACTCTCATTGCCGGAGGCGGAATCGGTTTGTCCGAACATGTCGCCAAGGCCATTATCTGCGGCGCCGATCTTGTTTCCATTAATCTTCCCCTCATGATTGCCATCGAGTGCCGCCTGTGCGAAAGCTGCAAACCCGGTCAATATTGTCCGGCAAAGTTAGACACAGAAATCGATTTGCAATACGGTGCGGCACGCATGACCAATTTACTCGGTGCCTGGCATTGGCAATTGGTAGAACTTATGGGAGCCATGGGTATGCGGGAAGCGCGCAGACTTCGCGGCGATGTCGGGCGTGCTATGTTTAAGGATGAACTCGAAGAAGAAATTTATGGACCGATCTTTAGAAAATAACCTAAAAGAGATACTTCCCAGCAACACATTTAAAACCCGTGTTCCGCAGGTTGAAGTCAAAAGAAATATTAAGCCGGCGCCTTCCAGGTACCGCAATGAAATCGCAAAATATCTCATTTATCGTGATGAAGAGATTTGCACCATGTGCGGTACGTGCGTTACGACATGCACCAAGGGTGTTCATGTTCAGAAAAAAGGGTATAAATTATTTTCCACTCCTTTAAGCTACAAATGTAACGGATCCGTTTGTGAGAAAACAGAAAATTTTTGCGTCGCGAAATGTCCGCGCGGTGCTTTACGGATGGTAAAAAATCCAATGATGGAAGTTCTGGGAGATTATCGATGGACGGCGGACATGATTCTTGCAACGTGGAGGATGGCCGAAACCGGAGAAATTCTTCCTGATGATTCCGATTTTATCTATGAGACCGGCGATTCCGGCGGAGGATTCGATAGAATTCGAATTGTGTTTCCCGACAAGCCCGTAAAAGTCTCTTCCGACGAAATTGATATCAGTCTTGAATTGAATAGAAGAAACGACGGCAGGCCGAACATAAAAATTGATGTGCCATGGTACGGCGGAGGAATGTCGTTCGGCTCCATAAGCAATGTCACACAGTTATCAAAAGTTCGGGCAGCGTCTGCATGGAATACTTTTTCCTGCTCCGGTGAGGGCGGTTACATGGAGCGCTTGAGACCGTACGATGACCATATGATAACACAGGTTGCAACCGGACTTTTCGGAGTGAGAGAAGAAACGATACAAAGAGTTCCAATCGTCGAATTCAAATATGCCCAGGGTGCGAAGCCCGGTTTGGGAGGGCACCTGCTGGGCACGAAGAACACTCCAGCTGTTGCAAAAATGCGCGAAGCAGTACAGGGAATTCCATTGTTTTCTCCGTTCCCCTTTCACAGCGTCTATTCGATCGAAGACCACATGAAACACATCGATTGGATGAAACATATCAATCCGAGGGCGCTTATTTCTACAAAAGTTTCCACTCCCACGGATGTCGATATGGTCGCCGTCGGCAGCTATTACGCAGGCACGCATATTATACATATCGACGGCGGGTATGGAGGAACAGGAGCCGCACCTGATATCGCCAAGAAGAATATTGCGATGCCGATAGACTATGCGATCCCGAAGGTTCACAATTTTCTTTCAGCCGAAGGTGTGCGAGATGCGGTAGTTTTAATAGCAAGCGGAGGCATACGAAATTATTTTGATATCGCAAAAGCTATTTGCCTGGGCGCCGACGGAGTTGTCGTCGGAACTGCAGAATTGGTTGCGCTTTGCTGCCTGCGGTGCAGCAGATGCGAAAGCGGCAAGGGCTGCCCGAGAGGCATTGCGACAACAAATCCGGAGCTTGCCTCCCAGGTTACCATTGAATGGGGGACACAGCGGATCATGAATCTTTACAACGCGTGGGCGATTGGATTAAAAGATATTTTAAGACGGCTCGACTTGAAAACCATTAAAGAATTACGCGGAAGAACGGACTTATTGATGCATTTGGATATCTCGAAGAAGCAGAAATAATAATCATCTTGAATTTATGAATTCCAACAATATTAAAAATATTCTTCATTCAAAAAGAAACTTAAATGCAGTGCTTCACGTGCCCGATATATCGAGCGCTATGGAAGCTGAAGGTGGGTGCGGTGTTGTAGGATTTTGCTGCACCGAGCCGGTTCCGGGTAAGCATATCCATGAACCATCAAGACTAATGCATAACCGCGGCAACGGCAAGGGCGGCGGCATTGCAGCGGTTGGTTTTATTCCCGAGCAATTGGGAGTATCGAGAGATGTGCTTGACGATTGCTATATGCTTCATATTGCATATCTGGATCACTCCGCTCGTCCCGATGTTGAAAAAAAATATATCGATCCTGTGTTCGAGATAAAGAAATCCGCAAAGCTCGATACCGTCGATGATTGGAAAAGTGTCCCGGGGCTTGAAGTCAGGCCGCCCGATGTCTACAGATATTTCGTTCGCGTCAAAGACAGCGTCTTGAATACCTTTATTTCGGAAAACAATTTTACCGCTATCGACCGGCGGGATTCTGAAGATGAGTTTGTCAACCAAAACAGCTTCAAGCTCAATCATGAATTTTATGTCTCTGCAAAAAAACAGACTGCTTTTGTCATGTCGCAGGGGCGTAATATTATGATTCTCAAAGTTGTCGGTTTTGCTGAAGCGGTAACTCAGTACTATAAGATCGACGACCTCTGCGCTCATGTTTGGATTGCGCACCAGCGGTATCCGACAAGGGGCCGAGTCTGGCATCCGGGTGGTGCTCATCCGTTTACTGCGATGAACATGGCGTTGGTGCATAACGGCGATTTCGCGAATTATCATTCGGTAACGGAATATTTAAAACAGCGAAATATCTATCCGCAGTTTATCACGGATACCGAAGTATCGGCGCAGATGTTCGATTTGCTGTCGAGAATATACAAATACCCGGTAGAATATATCATAGAGGCATTGGCGCCGACGACAGAACTTGACTTTGACCGCTTGCCAAAGGAAAGGCAGGAAATTTACCGGGCAATTCAATCGACCCATATGCATGGGTCTCCGGACGGGCCCTGGTTTTTTATCATCGCGCGCAATGTTATCGAGAATCGCAAATTCCAATTATTGGGCATCACCGATACGGCCATGCTGAGGCCGCAAGTCTTTGCTTTTGTCGACGGCGAAGTTCAGGTTGGAATTATCGGCTCCGAAAAGCAGGCCATTGATGCGACACTGGAGAGTCTCGCAAAGGATGATAAGCGAATATGTCCCATTGCCGATAAATACTGGAATGCCCGCGGCGGAAGTTATTCCGATGGCGGAGCTTTTATGTTCGATATTGTTCGGAATGATCAAGGTAAATGCAGGCTTGAGTGTAAAGATAAATTCGGCACTCCCGTTGTGATAACGGAAAAAACCGAAAGCTGTGATTTTACAAAAGCAGTTCCGGACGCAAAAAATAAAGAACAAATCGATAAAGCAATTAACGAATATGCTTTTTCCGGAAAAAATATTTTTAAATATTTCAAAGACAATATTCCGCAATGGTCATTCGACGATATCCGAATTGCATGCGGGGCAATGAGAGATCTCGGCAAAGACGAAAAATATACATCCTCGACCATCGATACACTGACGTTATTAAATGACCGGCAGTACCCGACCGGCATGAAAAGACGTTCGCACATTCTTCAAATAATTCGGACCGAGCTTGATTCATTGTTCTTGAATATTCCGAAATTGCGATCTGAAAATGATGAAGTGTCTGAATACCGCCTGATCGATTTTGATTCAAGAGGCGCGCTGCGAGCACCAAAAGGCAAAGAAAAAACACTGGTTTTCAATTCGAAAAAATTTCCGGCGGAAGGGAATGAATGCGATGCAACCTATCTTGTCCGGGCGTATAAATTAGGCTGGAAGAAGTTTATTCTCTTTCATTGTGCAGGTCAGCGTTATGTCGGATGCGGTTTCGGACCCGAGACGCATGACCTGATAATCGACGTTTACGGGAGTTCCGGTGATTATCTTGCTTCCGGTATTGATGGATTGACCATCACCGTTCATGGCAATGCCCAGGACCAGTTAGGCCAGATCATCAAGCAGGGAAAATTGGTTATTCATGGCGACGTTGGCCAGACCTTTTTGTACGGCGCAAAAGGGGGATCCATTTTTGTAAAAGGAAACGCTGCCGGTCGGCCGATGATTAATTCTGTCGGAAAACCCAGAATTGTCATTAACGGAACGAGCCTCGATTTCCTCGGCGAATCATTTATGGCAGGCGACCCGCATCATAAAGGCGGCTTTGTGATCCTCAACGGGATGAAGTTCAATGAAGAAGGTCAGGTTGTGCCTCTCGTGGAACCGTATTCAGGAAGCAATCTTTTTTCACTTGCATCCGGAGGCGCCGCTTTTATAAGGGATCCTAAACGTCAATTAATTTCAGAGCAGCTCAACGGCTGCATATTTTCTCCGTTTACAGAAAAGGATTGGGAACTGATTTTACCGTATCTGACGGAGAACGAAAAACTCTTTGGAATTACCTTGGATGATTTACTGACCGTGAATGGTAAAAAAATCAGTCCGATGAAAGTGTACCGCAAAGTTTCGCCGAGTATCGAAGGCACTCCCTCGACGCCCGAACAAGATGTTTACGGTGAAGAAGAGGAAGTCGATGAACTCGCCGAAGAAATACTCGAACAATAGAAAATAAATTTACGAACGAACTATGCCTCTTGTCATAAGTAAAGAAAAAACAGACTCCGGTTTGATGCAATCGGTGAAAGAAATTTCCGGCGTCGATGTTGCCGGATGTCTGCAATGTAAAAAATGCACCAACGGCTGTCCGGTCACTTCGTTGGTGAGCGTGACTCCCTCGGAAATAATCAGGAGGTTGCAGTTGAACGCAGGCGATTCGATTTTCAACAGCGACCTGGTATGGATGTGTGCTTCCTGCGAAACATGTTTTTCACGCTGCCCGATACACATTGATATGGCAGCTGTTATGGATGCACTGAGGATCATTTCGGTCAAGAAGAACGCAGCCAAACAGAAGGGCAACGTTCCGCTGTTTAACAGATGGTTCCTGAAAACAGTTAGCATGTTCGGCAGGACGTATGATCTCGGGATGATTGCAGCCTATAAGATTGGAACTGCGAACTATTTTCAGGACACGGATAAATTTCCCATGATGCTTCAAAAAAGAAAAATAGCGTTATTTCCATCATTTAAAGCAGATAAAAAATATTTAAAAAGAATATTGATGAAAAAGAAATGATGCGGTCCTGTCCTTGTTCTTAGAATGGAAGAAAGTTGAGAAAAGTTTTGGAAAACGATAAGCACATGAAATATGCATATTATCCCGGTTGTTCATCAGAGTCAACGGCGCGCGACCAATATATGTCGATACGGGAAGTCTCAAAAGTATTGGGCATAGAATTGATCGAGCCGAATGGCTGGACATGCTGCGGATCGACACCGGCACACCACACGGATAAGAATCTTTCAATAGCGCTTCCAGCCGCAAACCTTCTTCTGGCAAAAAAAATGGGCCTCGATATGGT
>Ga0182011_10002193_pt1 | contig 16669 bp, 20 predicted proteins | sample 711E1DmetaG_FD_120481 | JGI IMG/M metagenome (GOLD analysis project Ga0182011, IMG submission 120481) | Permafrost microbial communities from Stordalen Mire, Sweden - 711E1D metaG | ecosystem: Environmental > Terrestrial > Soil > Wetlands > Permafrost | place: Sweden: Stordalen | collected... | reverse complement strand
GTCGTCGACGGCATCGTCCGCTACTACCACCCGACCGACGACTCCGGCAGCGCGCTGACCCTGCTGGTTTTTCCGGGCGGCGGTGGGCTTCGACTTACCTTCTGACAAGGCTCCGTATAGACTATGCCCGCCCAGGCGGGTAGCTCAGTGGCAGAGCAGGCGCCTTACACGCGCCGGGTCGCAGGTTCAATCCCTGTCCCGCCTACATCTTCCACCGAACCGGTCCCAAGAAAAACGGCGCAGTCGAATCCGCCGCTGATTTCCCATCCACCCTTCACCGGAGTGAGGATCAACGGAGGCATGTGGCGCACCAACTCTTCGCGGGCTTTCGGCATGTCCTCGCCGTCGAGTAGGGACCTGATGTGGTCTATGCCCTCCCGAAAGCGTTCAACATTCGGCACGGCGCCTGCCAGGCCCCCGCGGCCAGCCGCGGCCAGTTGGGCTTGAGCCTCGGCCATGGTGGCTTCCTCCTTCTGAAGCCGCGTCGCCACCGCATGGGAAAAGCCTGTGCGAGCCAGACTGTCCGTCAGATTCTCGACCCGGCGTTGGCACTCGCGCACTCGCCGCTCGGCCTCCTCAGCCGAGCCCCCTTCGCGGCGTTGGGCTTCTCGGTAGCTGCGTTCAGCAGCCGCGACGAAGTCCTGCATGAAGTCAGAACTCCCCAAGATCTCGCGCAGCTTGGCCACGACCACATCGACGACCTTCTTCTCCGAGATGGTGCGGTGGTTTGGGCATCTTGTTCCGTCCGTGTGGTCATAGGTCGCGCACCCGAGGTTGGCGTAGTGTTTCCCATCGGCGGTGTGCTTCCGCGATGCGATCATCATCGAGCCTGAGCATTCGCCGCACCTGGCGTGACCAGAGAACAACCATCCCTTCTGCTTGCCGCCCCCAAACTGGCCACGAGGTCCTCTACCCGTGCTCTTCTTGATGCGTTCCTGCACGCGGTCCCACAGTGCCTGCGGTACGATGGAAGGCACTTCGACGGCCACACACTTCGACCGGTCGTCTTGGGGTTCCACCTCGTAGCGCCCATCGTCCAGCAACTGCCAGCGGTTCTCGCCCCACGTGTCCCGGCCGCGATACTCCTCGTTTCGCAACATGTAGCGAACCGTCCCATGACCCCAGCCTTCAAAGCGCTTGTTTCCCCGCTTCCCGTCGTGCGGCGCACCGATGCCGAGACGATTCAATGCCGCGGCTATCGGTTTCGCCCCCTTGCCTTCCGCGTACCAGTTGAAGATCTGGAGAACCACCTTCGCTTGCTCTGGGTCGACCACTCGCACCTTGCGTGGATGGGCAGGGTTCTCCGGGTTCTCCTCGGGCACTGATCGATACCCATAGGTCTTCCCGCCCGGGTTGAAACCAGCCCGCGCCCGACCCTCCAGTGCCTTCCGGGTCTCGTTGCCAATCATCTGACACCACAGATCGGAAACCAAACCCATGGTACCGAACACCATCCGTGCATTCGGGCTGTCCGACCGCGTGTTGGTAGAGACGTCGATCACCACTACCCCGAGGCGTCTGAGCCTGCCGAAGACTGTGTCCCAAAGCACGCCAAGGGATCGGCTGAGCCGTGCGATGTCGAAGATCAACACATAACGGAAGCCGCGATTCTTCGCGTCCGTCAGCATTCGCTGGTACCCCTCCCGGGCGGAATGTCTGCCAGTAATCCCCTCGTCCGAGTAGACCTCGACGACCTCCATTCCATTGGCCGCCGCATACTGCCGGCAACGTCCGAATTGATCGTCTATAGAGCGTGCATCCTGTTTCGGATCGGAGAATCGGGCGTATATGACGGCCCCGCTATTGTGCGTCTTCTTCATTGCTTGTCTTCCTTCTTCGCCTCACGATAGAGCCGTTCACCCCAGAGCGCCCCCAATGCTTGGGCCAAGGCGCGGAAAGCTTCCAAATGGTTTGCGCAAGCCGGAGCGCCCAATTCGGTTCCCGGTACAGCGCCTTCGCTCGGACCTCGGTCGCTCTCGCACACCGAATCCGTTCCGTCCGGTGCAGCGAGTGTCAGATCGGCATCGCCGCGCAAGCCACCAGCTTTGGTGGCTTGTTCGCCACCATAGTCCAGCTCCTGCAAACCCGAACGCTCGGGAATTTGGTTGTTGGCTTGCCTCACTCATATTCTTTACAGTTCTCCGTGCAGCCGCTCGCGAATGCGCCGAAGTCCCAGGTATCCCGGTCGTCACCAACAAAACACGAACGCAGGGGCGTCCACAAGTCCCTGCACGCAACGTCTGACAGCACACTCCCGCCGCGTGAGTCGCGCCAACTTGCGAACTGGCGCTTCCACTCCATCTGCGAGTCCGAAATTCGACTTCCAACCCTTTTGCGCCGCCTTCCAGGGTGCTGTGGGAGACGCATCATCGCAGGGGCATCTGGAAGGCCCAAAAGTGGCCCCTTTTCGCCTCCGCGACACGAGACTGGGCATGACGGGCGTGGGCACGGGTAGGGGTACGGGCCGAAGCGACAATTCACACCGATCATGCGGATCGCACAAAAAACGCCAAAAAAACCCTCTGGTTCGCTCGCGATGCGTTCTCGGCGTTTCTCCCGTGTCCCTGTAGGGCCGACCCAACAACGGCTTTTCTGGCGCCACTTTCACCGAATTTGGCCAAGTTTCATCGCGCAGCATGGCCTGCACCATGCCGCCGACCTTCGAGAGATCTCGCGCGGTCCTCAAAGATCTGGGGAAGATCAACCTGTCCATCCCAGCCACGCAGCGCGGGCGGACCTCTTCACCTAGCTTGCTCGCGGCCGTGGCGATAAAGATCCTGGGCATGCGCTCCAACAGGTGCTCTCTCGACCACAGCGCGCACGTGGTGCTGCTGTGGAGTCTCCCAGCCGCGATGACTACGCGAGCACCAAAGCGAACGCAGGCATCTGCTTCCGCTATATGGGCACCTTCTTCCTCCGCTTCAGCCAGAACTTGATCGCACGAACGCAGAGCGCGTTCACCTTCACGTGTCTACGCTTTGCCAAGCGGGCGAGCTGCTCGTGCAGTTCCCTGCCCAGGCGGAGAGTCGTCTTGACCCTGTCACCCAGACTGGGTCGACCCGGTCCCGGTCTCTTGATGCCGCTGTTAGTCTTCGTCTTCATGATCACTCCGAATCGTCGTACCCACCGCGCACGCTGCAAAAAGTCGCGACCGCGGTTCGCCATCAACGATATCTGATGGCAACTACCCACATGCTCCCATATGTGATGGCACTTATTCAATAGGGCGCTATTTGTGCAAAAAAGGCCAGAAAAAGCCCTCTGGTTCGCTCGCGACGCGTATTCGCCGTTCGGCCGGTACCTCACATAGGGCAAACCCAGAAACGGCCTTTTCGACCGCTTTTCACCGAGTTTGCCCAAAATCTTGCGGCGAAGCCCGGCTCCTGCCATGCGGGCCACCTTCGATCCGCCTTTGCCGGCGACACAGCGGCTTCTTCACCACGCCTGCCCGCGGCCACGGCGTGGAAGCTACACGGCATGCGGTCCAGCGTAACAACGACACCCGTGTGCTGCTCTGGCGCCCCATGGTTGCGATGACTGCACGAGCGCCGAAGACCGTCCGCTGATCACGTGGTGGTCGATCCATCAGCTCGTTTCCTCCGTGGTGCTCAACCCATCCTCGCGTTCCCGCCGTAAGCGCGCGGTGGTCAACATAGAGCCAAAGGTAGATCGTCAACTTCGGGCTCGTGCGGGTGAGGATCTCCCCCGCTCGCAGCGATACCCGATCCGGCAACGGCGACAGCTTCGCGGGTGCGAACGCCACGCCGAGCGCATCGCCGACTTCGGTCAGCAACACCGCAGGCACCACACGCACGTGGCGACCGATTGTCGAAGAGCCGCGCGCACATCGCGCGCTCGCCACGCGAGCACGTCCGCCCGAATCGACAGAACCAAGACCGCAAACAGCCTTAGCAGGTGGTGTGGGCAGAAATCGCGATGGCCGCGGACACCATCACCGCCCGCCAGCAGCAAGGAGAAGAACTCATGGCGAAGAAGATCCGGAAGAAGAATGGCAACGAGCAGAGCAAGGATCGCGGTGAACAGCCTACGATGCGCATCGCCCGGTTCACCACACCATTACACGATGATGACGACGATGCCCGAGCAGCAAGCGAGGGATCTCGCACGAACGGGATCTCACTCCATCACCGCACCTGCGACTGCGGGAGAGCCAACTCAGCACCGCCGCGCTACCAACCGTACAACTCCACACGACGGACCAAATCTCTTCGAGAAATGCGTTTGCCCCTGGAAAACAAGGGAATCATCGCTATTGACAAGAGAGCAGCTGTTGATCTACAGTGGTGGGTAGGGAAGGTGTAGAAGCAGATCGGGTCCGATCGCTTCGAAGGCATTTTGGGATCTCTTCCGCCGCGAAGCTCGACCACCTGAAGTTCTCGCGCTTCCCTTTAGCAACGCTATTTCTTGGAGGCCAAATCGAAATGTAGATCGACGATCGTCAACAACAACAACAACAACACAACGCTCTCCCGATTAAGCGCGCCTGCGATTGTTCGCACGTGGCCGCTCGATCTGAAGCCGAACCGATCACGCCAATGCTGATCGGTGACCCGCGGATTCGATTGAGCCCGCCCGCGATCAAGTTCGCTACTGGCAACTTCATCTGAAGCTCAACCGATCACCCTGACTCTGATCGGTCCGCCGCGCGCCCCCTGATTGGCGGAGCCATGCCCATCGCTCGGCACCGCTCGGCCGACATCGCCAGTGACCGCTCTTCAGCGGAGCTATGCCCGCAGGTTTTCGACCAACAATCAAACAACTCAAATCGCACGACGAAAGGACAGGGGACATGAAGCAAATTCGCAAACCAACAGCAGCCGACCACGACGACAAGACGACCCTGAACACAAACAGAAACACGGCAATCGCACGCAACTAAGAGAGAGGAAACCAACCATGTCGAAGACCCAAAAGATCCACGGCCTCATTTCTAACTTCAAGCACAAGCAACGCGCACGGAAACTGCGGCGACCACACCTCCACGTCGTGCCCGAAGGCGCGAGGCCGGCGCCGAAAACACCCTCTCTCACCGCGAAGTACCCTTTCTACGGGCTACTTGGCGACCTCCTTCGGGTCATTATGCCACATACCGAGGCCGACCAGATGGCGATTGCATCGCAGTTCCTAGCAGGGATAGCGAATCTCATCGGGCGAGGCCCACACTTCAACGTTGGCCCTACCGAGCATCACTTGGTCCTCTATATCGCCCTCGTGGGCACCTCGTCGCGTGCTCGCAAGACGACGGCGCTGGACGTGGTTTTCGAAATCCTGCGAGGCATCGATGAAATTTGGGAAGCACACTGCCAGGCGGGCGGCCTGTCATCCGGCGAGGGGCTGATTGCCCGCGTTCGCGACCGGGACCAGTCCGGCACGGATGACGATGACGGCGAAGGCCCAGCTGTCACGGACAAGCGGCTTTTCGTGGTCGAGACCGAATTGGCCCAACCGCTGATAGTCATGCGGCGGCCAGGCAACACACTTTCCACGGTGCTTCGCCGCCTCTGGGACCGCGGTCGCGCGGAGACGCTGGTGAAGAAGAACCCGATCAAGACGACCGACGCGCACGTTTCCCTCGTCGGTCACATTACGAGGGACGAGCTGCTTCCAAATCTTAAGCGTGAAAAGAAGAACGGCCTCGCCAATCGGTTTCTCTGGTTCTTCGTGAAAAGATCGAAGGACCTGCCCAGCGGAGGCCACCTGCCCGCCGACGAACTTGCACCCCTGATCCTGCGACTGAAGAAGGTTGTGGCATTTGCCAGGACCGTCGGCGAGATGCAACGCTCGAAGAAGGCCGAGAAACTGTGGCGAAGGCTGTATTCTCGCTTGCTTGAGGAGCATCCCGAGCGGGCGCCGACGGTCGAGAAACTAAGAGACCGCGCGACCGCTCACGTGATGCGGATGGCCTGTGTGATTGCTTTGTTGGACATGAAATCGACCGTCATGGTCCAACACATCAAGGCGGCCATGGCCATGTGGGAGCAGGTCGAAGCTTCAATCGACCTCATCTTCACCAGACAAAACCGATAGCGGGGGTCGGGGCAGGCTGCTCGGAACAGAATGGTCGACTGACCACCGGCCGCAGCAGCCAGCCCTCCCGCCCTGTGATTGTGGAGCGAGCTTTCGCCGCAACATCTACGGGTTCCCGGAGTTCCAGCTTGACTGGGCGCCTTATCACGGTCGCAAGGGAGATTCTGTCAGATCAGGCCAACCAGCACCAACCACGGCGTTCGCACTCCCATAGCACTGTGACGGTCATCCAAATCGACTCTTGTAAAGAATGGTGCCAGTTGAAATCGGTGTACGTAGACGTCGCAGGTTGCGAATGAGGTTCACCGCTAGCTGGCCGTCTTGAGGAGAAGCAATGACAAGGCAACAGAACGATGGCACCGACTGCGCTTCGAGGGACACTCGGAAAGATCCGGCACTCTATCTTGTGCGATTTCAAATGCCCAACTGGAGGATTCAGTCCTTCGAGGACGGCGTCAACGGCGAGCGTGCTGAACGCGCGGCACGCCAACACCTCGACTCGTGGGCACAGCAAGTGACTGCGCGGCCCGAGGAGGAAGCCGTCGCTTGCGGAATCGAAAGCGATGGCGGAATCATTATCTGGGCGTTTGCATACTCGCGGTTGCGGGAGAAGACGATTCAAGAGACGTGGATCCGTGAGACGGGAGCGAGCGCCTCGAACTCGCTGGTCCAGTACGTGAGCAGAGACCTCATCGGGCTGGCGAAGCTGGCCCTAACTTTTCTACCTGAGGGTGACCCCAACGACTAGCCCCACGTCGTGGAGCGGCCTTTTCACAACCGCCGGTGATGTGAGGCACCGGCACTTCAGGTCAATCATGGAGAAAGACCATCGAGGGGTATGACAACGACTAGGCAGGCTGGGTGCGGCTCGCGCGTGGGGGACGAAAGTCTTCCACGCGCGAGACCACTACCAAGATTGATGGCGATGCAATCCGCGTTGACAGACGGAGCACATTTTGCGGATCGAAGTGCGTATTCTTGATTGGGGACGCGGAAACAACATCGACCACGGGAAGCACACCTGGGAACTGAAGTGAGACACATTAGGAGAGCAAATGAACGTAGATGGGCAGAGATCTCGAAACGGGGGAAAAGACACCACGTATACAGTTCTTGGGTCACATCCGTGACAACAGAAATACATCCATCATGAATCCCATCTACTACAACACAGAGGCCAACAACGATGATCAGTTATTCGTTTGTCACCTGGGTGCTTACCTGTGACAACTTGTTCTCTTTCAGGTGAACGATTGTACCCCTACCAGTTGTTCTCTCCAGTCAGGAAGACCAGTCCTTCCCCTTTTCCCACGGACAGTTAACCGATCACACGTTTCTCACCACTTTACTTCCAGTTTTCGACCTCGGAGTCAAGAAATGACCCATCCAATTGATCGCAAATTCAAGTCCAAGTTCAAGACCAAGCGGATTGCACAGATCTTTCGTGAGAAGGATGGGATCAAGGGATCGCCCTCTCGCCTTCAGTTGGAAGAATACGCTGACAAGTATGATGACTGTAGGGCAATCCAGGTCGACCCCGTCACCAAGAAGAAACACAAAGGAAGGCGCTGCCAAACGCCTCTTTGCCCCAACTGTGAAGCCAGAAAGTCCAAGAGGAATTTCTGTGTGCTCTACGACCAGTTCGAGGAATTCATCGACTCCGGTCGCCTTCACCAGATCCGGATGGATCTCGATTGCGGGAATGTTCGAGGCAAGAGGAAGCTTAGAGACGTGCTCAAGGCAATCTGCAAGGCTTTGCAGATCCTCACCCGCAGATCCGTGTGGAAATCCATCGTCGTCAAGGCCGGAGCCATCATCCACCTCCCCTGGAAGGAATCTACCCCCGACCATGATGCCGGCCTCTGGGTCCATCTTCACGCCGTCATCCTTACCTCAACTTCCTCCCCACGCTTCCAACCCCTTCTCGACGAGTACCGAAGGATCCTCCGCGACTTTCCCGTTTCCGCTGTGTCCTGCGGCAGCAAACGCGAAGTGATCAGCGTCCGCGATGCCAACCACCTCGGCGACGTCGCCGGTTACCTAAGTCACATTCGCAAGCGGACAGTCGGATACCCTGAGAAAAGTTGCAGCACCTGGTTGCTCTGGGAAATTCCAGACCAGGACATCACCGCGTACACAGACGCGACCAAGTCCAAGCTGCGTGTTCTTCAGCGCGAGTTTGATCCCGACATCCTCAAGATCAGTCGCAGGCGCTTTCACACCGTTCCCCCGGAATACCAAGTGAAGGTTCCGGTACGGCCCTCGGCGACGGAGATGGTGGCAACTTACAACCGCCTGTCGCGGGAGAACCATCCTCAGCTGACAATGCGCTTTCTCAAGCTCGCTGAGTACATCGGCGAGAAATGTCGGCCTGTCAAACCCTGTCGACTGCGCGCATGCCCGTATTGCCTTCAACATCAGCTTGACCGGGATTCCCGCATCATCCTCAGCCGCAGCACCGACAAGGGCGACCGCCTGGTATCCCTTCTTCTCCGTCTTCCCAGTCTCCCGGATGCATCACACCTGGAGTCCGTGACTGCATCGCTCTCCTCCGCCGCAGGGAAGTTCCTCCGGAACAGCAGCGCCTTCCCCCAGACGCCGTCAGCCTTCGTCTTCCGAGTTCGTGCTCGCCCGGTTTTCGTGGATGGTCAGACGTTGTTCCGTCTGTTCGTGAGGATGATCGTTGTGGTTTCAGGGCACATCGACGCCCTCAAGCTGAAGACACGTTGGCAGCGGCAGTTGAAGGCCGCAGGTCTCCGGTGCAGACCCAAGCGTGGAAGACCAATCGTGGTCATCCACACGGTGAAGGACCTCGACGTCGTCGCATCCAAGCTCGTCGGTCGAGTGAAGACCATTCTCGGTCCCATCGCCTCGATGAATCCCGAGGAAGCCTCAGCTTACTTGCACGTGCTCGCTATGCGATCCGACCTCTTCGTCAGCGACGACTGGGACCGATGATCGTGACCGTACCCTACTGTGAAGGAATATTACCATGACCAAGAATTCAACAGATCACACCAGCGCTACCTCGACGATGAAGCCACACACCAACATGTACGGAGAAGCAAAGACTTGGAATCCCTTCAAGGGATGCGGATTCGCCTGTAGCTACTGTATTCCCAGCTTTCAGCTCCAGGCCAAGCGGCAGAAGCACAACTGCCGCCGCTGCTACGATTACGTCCCCCACTTCCATCCCGAGCGGCTTGACCGGATCCCATCATCCCCCATCGTCTTCGTCTGCGGAAACGGGGACTTCGCCTTCGCCACACGCGATCAGCAGGGGGCCATCATCGCCGAGATCGCCAAGTACTGCCTCCGCCACCCCCAGAAGAGGTTTTACCTGCAGAGCAAGCGCCCCGAGTGCTTCCTGCCGCATCTTGCAACCCTTCCGCCGGGCGCTGTCCTTGTGACCACGTTGGAAACGAACAGGGACCGTGGGTACGAAGTCGTTTCCGCGAAGGCCCCTCTGCCATCGGAGCGCTATCGCCAGTTCCTGGGCCTGCGATACCGGCGCAAGATCGTCACCATCGAGCCGGTGATGGACTTCGACACCGAGGAGTTCGCGTCGTGGATCATCAAGATCGCCCCAGAGCTGGTCTACTTGGGGTTCAACAGCCGGAATTCGCCGATGCTGCCGGAGCCATCGCCCCACAAGCTGGCAAAGCTCACCGGGCTCATCACCAGCGCTGGGATCCCCATCATCGGGAAGACTTTGCGCGGGCTGGCGCTTCCTGGCGTTGGTTGAAGTCTGGGACCAAGGTAGGTTCCCCCGGAGCTGGCCACTTCCAGCTATCGGTCCGGCTTCTGGTATTGGTCAGGGGGAAGTTGGACCTCGTCCTTATCCGGAAACGATGGTGTGATCTGTTGAAGGCGGAGGGACTGCCAACCAGGGCGCCGGCCAAGCGGCTCACATCGATTGCAGGACTCGCACCTGATCGCCAGCGGGAAGCCAAGAGAATGGTTGGAACCTGCCTTGGTCTGCTTGGTCGTATCGAGAAGATGAAGGCCGAAGACGCTGGGGAATACCTGCATTTGCTGCGGGACCTCGCAAGGGTTGTTGTCAGTTGGTAGCGCCGAATCGACGTGACTTGGTCTTTGGAGCAATCGATTCCGGCGGAGATCTCGTTCGGCGGCGAGAATAGTAGTTGGGTGGGCGGCCCAAATTCTTGATCTTGTAAAGAGGGAGGGACGTTGCGGGACGTCTTAGTACCTGGATGGGCTCGCAACAGATTTGCAGCCAATCGTCAGTTGGGGATGGTCCCAATCGAGGATTTGAAGGCTGCCCACAATTGGGAGATGGAAGATGAACTACAAGATGGACTGGATTGCACACCACGAAGCTGCGCACGCCGTTGCATATATGCGGCTCGGATTGCCTTGCACTGAGGTGAGCATTATGCCCAGCGAAGACCCGCATGGAGTTATTGGTATACCGGACGCCCCGGAGTTCGCCTGTTCGGAGGACCAATCGGGAACATTGACTCCCGATCCGGAGATATGCGACAAGTACGCGATAGCGTTGTGTGCGGGATACTTCAGCTGCGGGATTTCGGGTCAACCCATCAAGCGCGCCTTGAGGATGTCCCGGCACGACTTTGACAAGGTTCAGGCATTGCTCCCGCATGCGAAGAGCGAACATGATGACCTTTGGGATCAGACTTTTTGCCTCGTTGTCTCCAACGAAGGGTTGATTCGCGCCCTGGCATATAGGTTGTGTAAGTACAAGGTTCAGGATCGCAGGGAGCTAACCCTCCTTGTTGCCGCAATCGATGGTGATGAGGAGGCGATATGCCGACTACGCTCGCGCGACCGTCTCATTCACTCGTCGGGCTTCGGGCACCAGTCTCACACGCACCCAGTCGGATGATTGGACCCATAGCCCGCGCTACGGGAAGATCGAGTTGATGGTTCAATGGTAGGGCGGTCAGTCCGTCGAAGTTGGACGGCTTTCTTCTCTGGCCGCCAAGCGAACAGTCCATGGGTAAGGGCAGCGAGAGGAACAATTCTTGTGTGGCAGCGGCGACAGCAGTGACTCAGGCCCCGGTCAAAGGTATCCCCCTGCCACACGGGGTTGGGGGGAATCTTGGTTATTTTTGAGTATGACCAAAACAAGACCTCAAGATGGAAGACGAGGACCAATCGTTGAATGGTTGCACGGGCCAACAGGGCAGCCTCTCGGCAAGATGGTGGAGGATCCGGCGACCGGGAAGATCACTGGGTTCGATGCGCGCGGGAAGCCGCGGGGGACCTACAACCCGAGGACGAACACGACGCACGGTGCTGGCGGCCGACCAGCAGGGACCGGGAACCTCCTGTCCGCGCTGGTGATGAACTGCGTATGTCCCTCGGGTGTCGGCGGGACCAGGCGATCGGTTGTGGTCAAGAAGGCGCAGTTGGGTGGCGGGAATGGGGGCTCGCGATGACGATGGCGATGATCAGCGTTCCGAAAGTCGATGGCTCAACCGTCGACCTACTCGACTTCGGGTGGCGTCGTACAGATATCCCAAGAGATCCCGAAAAGTGGGTGTTCCTGCGGCCGCATCCAAAAAGGTGGAAGAGGTTGCCAGGTGGCGTGCGCCCGGGCCTGAGGGGGAAGCAGAGCGAAATTCTCGCCATGCGAGCTTCAATCGCGGCAGCCGCCAAGGTCCCAGTGATGCCCCCTGTTGAAATCGTGGACGCCGCTTGGGTCCTCCCAGATTCAAAAGACGTTTGCCTCGGCGCCGTCGGCAACCTGTGGATGGAGGGATATCTGCAGTTCGGCGTCGTCCTTCCTGGAGCGTCCATTCTTGGCATGGATTCCCTGACGCTCCGGCAGGTCCTGTTGCGCGGGTTCAACCAATGCTTCGGGTGCCAGAGAGAAATGCTTCGTCATGCGGATTCGACTGGCGTGCTGCTGGAGAACCCATGGCCAGACGCCCCTAATGCCAAAGGCCGTGCGCTTCCGCCGTGCAACGAAGATCCAAAGGATTGGTTCGGTGAGGCGGACGCCGGCATCTATGCGAGCCAGCCCGGCGACTTTCTTCATCAAGGTGCCTTGAATCTCGCCGTGGAAATAGCACGCCACTGGGTGGTCAGAGGACTCCCTGCTGAACCGATGCCCGGCTACATGGAAGGGCCAATCATTGGCTACGTATTCGGGATTGACGACGCGACCATCGCCCACATTCGTATGCTGGAATCCAGGGCGACCCGGCGCCGAAAACGTGTATCCCGTCCCGTGGCTCGGACAGATCGTCTTCTGAAGCGAGCCTGACCAGCAGGGAATTGGAAGCCAGCATCCATCTTGTTCCGCTTCTATGGCTGACAAACGGCCGTGATGCCCCCCGAGGTTCTTGTCCACGCTTGGCATTGTCGTTGACGTAGTCCGTCCCTCCATGGATACTTCCATTGGGAAGTGAAAAAATGGGCAGACCCCCAAGTAGCGAGAAGACAACCCGTCTTTCTGAGTGGTTTCGGAATAACTCCGAGATCACGCGAGAGGCCTTTGCTGACAGATTAGGCATCGAACGCCAGCATGTCGACCGCTACGCGCGCGGCGAGCGAAGCCCTGGCCTCGCCATCGCATTCGCCATCGAGGACATAACCAAAGAGATCTCCGGGGGGAAGGATGTCCTGAAGGCACGAGCTTGGATTCCAGACCCAGAGAGCCCAAAGGGGGCCTCGCCCAAGAGCCACGACGGACGTCACTCGACGCGACGTCGCAAAACACGGGGGTAATCGCGGGATGCGATGCGTCAGCGAGTCTGGTTGAATAAGATTCCCTGAGGAAGTATACTGACTCCCAGATAGGAGGTCAGTATATGACACACTGTTCTATTGCGTCCGTTCCAGGTCTCCCGGTCGTTTCCCGTCCCCGTTCCGGTCCCCGTCACATTCTCGCTCTGTCGGCGCTTGATGCGGACATGTCCAAGCTGGTGGGGTTGCAGAAGCAGGCCGAAAAGCTCGCTACCCAAGCCAACCAGCTTCGAGCGTCGATCCAGCAGGGGATGTCATCGGCCGGGCTCGCCAAATACCAGAGCCCCACAGGGATCCACGCGAACCTCTTCACCTCGTGCCGGTTCAACATCGACCGCGGCAAGCTCAAGAGGATCCTTCGCCCCCGTCAGTTCGCGGCCGTCTTGAAGCCGGTCACCTCCACGGTCTTGAGGGTGAGGTAGGCCATGCGTCCCCTCTCCATCGAAGACGCGAAGCGGAACCGCGACGAGAAGATCGAGAAAGCCAAGGGCTTGCTCGCCGATGCGGTTGGTCGACTGCAAAGCGGCGACGACTGGAAGGCGATGCTGGCCAAGCTCGCTAGGGGTGGCCGCTTCAGCATTCGACGCCTGAGCTTTCGGAACCAGCTGCTCGTCGAGATTCAGTCACCAGGAACTCCATTCGTTGCCAGCTACCTTGCCTGGCAGCGGGCTGGGCGACAGGTCCGGAAGGGCGAAAAGAGCCTGGTCATCCTCGCACCGTTAATCGTGAACAAGGCGAAGAAGGTCGTCGATCCCGACCTTGAAGAGGAACACGGGCGCAAGGTCCTGGTTGGCTTCAAGCCGTTGGCGACCTTCGCCGGTAGCCAGACGGATCCCCTCCCTGGCGAAGCCGGTCGACCGCTTCCGGAACCAGCGCGGGTCACCGAGGACATCGCCGCCGACGAAGCCTTCGACCACAGCGTCGAGATCCTTAGCGACGTCGCTCTTGGCCTTGGCGACGAGGTTGTCGCCGACGTTGCCCTTCGGCCCCGTGGGCGCCGCGATTCCGGGGTCACCCGTGGATGGTTTGATCGACGCACTCGCGAGATCGTGGTCATTACCGGCGAAACCTCACGTGCACAGATCTTCAAGACTCTGGTGCACGAAATCGCCCACGCGATACTTCACGGCAACGCCGACCACCACGCTCGCAGCGAGATGGAAGTCGAGGCCGAGTCGACCGCGTTCGTCGTCTGCCAAGTTCTTGGACTCGAAACCGGAACCTACTCGTTCCCCTACGTTGCCAGCTGGGCCGGCGAAGAAAGGGCCGAAACCATGGTTCTTCAGTCGGGTCAGCGAATAGTTCGTGCCACGAATAGAATCCTCGACGCCCTCTGTGGCGAGGGTGAGAGGCTTGAAGACAGCGCGAAAGGGGCCGCGTGATGACCTCTGGGGAGAAGCCGAAGCGGGTGGCGATCTACGCACGGGTGTCCACCACCGACCAACATCCCGGCATGCAGGTCGATGAACTGCGGCGGGTCTGTTCCCAGCGGGGCTGGGAGATCGCTGGTGAATACGTCGACGCTGGATACTCCGGGTCAAAAGATCGCCGTCCCGAACTCGACCGACTCATGCAGGACGTTCACCGGGGCATGGTCGGAATCGTCCTGGTGTGGCGGTTCGACCGATTCGCGAGATCTGTTCGCCATCTCGTTACCGCCCTCGAAGATTTCCGTTCGAGGTCCGTCGATTTCATCAGCGTCATGGACGGGATCGACACGTGCACGCCCGCTGGTCGGTTCACGTTTCACGTCGTCGCCGCTGTCGCCGAACTGGAACGCGAGCTGATCCGCGAGAGGACGCGCGCTGGGATCGCAGCCGCGAGAAGAAGAGGCGCCCTGGTCGGTCGCCCTCGCGCGAAGATAGACATCACCCGCGCCAAAGCGTTGATGGCGTCAGGGCAGTCGTTCCGAAAAGCGGCGAGGTTGTTGGGAATCGGAACAGCAACCCTGCATCGAGCGCTGCGAAACCGGGAAGATCTCGACGTACCAAATACGTCTGAGGATGACGGGGTCCAAGTGTCCGAAACCACGGGGACGGTTTGATGGTTTTCACCGTTTCGGAACTGGTCATTTCTGGAACTCCCGACAGGAAGTCGCGATTCATCGCCGTCCGGTGAAGCCATGAATCGCAACCCAAGAAATGCAGACATCCTCGTCTTGGAGAGCGATTGGGGGGAGGACTTGATCGACACCAGGAGTACGCGCCCCTTCGTCGAGGGGCTTGCGCGCGCGCTAGAAATCACGGCCGTGTTCAGGACCTTCCACTCTGGCCGCGATCTCGAACACTGGATGCACCAAGTCTTCCTTTCCAAAGGGAAGCCTCGGATCGTCTACATTTCCACGCACGGCACCGGTCGTTGCCTCTACCCATCCCTGGCCACGAGGGGAGTGAACCTTCGCGCTGTGCTTGCTTCTGCGGCTAGAGGTACGCGCCGTCAAAACGCAAGAAGGGGCCTGCTTCTCGGTGCATGCGAGATCGGAAATGACCTTGAAAACGTCCTCGCTGCCGCCGGTGGACGCCTGAAATGGGCCGCAGGCTACCAGGTTGAAGTCCCCTGGGTAGAGAGCACCCTGACCGATGTTGCGTTCCTGACCTACATGATCTCGGGCAGAGGAGTCACCTCCTCGAATGGCAAACGAGCGGTGCGGGCGAACTCTCGGGTCACCAGGACCAGGTCAGCCCTGAAAGCGGCGGCCTGGTTACTCGATGACTTCGGCGTCGCCGAGGCACTCGGGTTCCGAGCGACGGAACTGCGCTGAGACGCCAGCTAGCTACCTGTGACCGGGGCCTGAGTCACCGCTGTCATCGCGTGAGATTTCCCGACGGTGGGATCGTCTCGTAGTGATCACGCGCCATGCACCCCGATCTGCGGTACCATGGCGTCTGGCTGACGAGTACGCCGTGAACAAGAGAGACCTGAATGCCCGATAAGGAAGCCACAGCCCGCATCAAGATCAACAAGCTGCTCGAAGCGGTTGGCTGGCGTTTCTTCCAGGAGGGCATCGAGCCCGCGAACATTCGCCTCGAACCCAGCGTCACGATCAAGTCAACCGACCTGGACGCGCTCGGTGACAACTTCGAGAAGACCACAAAAGGGTTCGTCGATTTTCTTTTGCTCGACGCCAAGGGCTTCCCGCTCCTCGTCCTCGAAGCCAAAGCCGAGAACAAGAACCCGCTCATCGGCAAAGAGCAGGCCCGCAAGTACTCCAAGTCCCAGAACTGCCGTTTCGTCATCCTTTCCAACGGCAACCTGCACTACTTCTGGGATCTCGAACGGGGCAACCCCTACGTCATCACCTCGTTTCCGACGCCGGACTCGGTCACCGGCTACCAGAAGGTCACACCCAATCCGCAGCGGCTGATCGAAGAGCAGGTGGGCGAGGACTACATCGTTCGCACCCAGCGCCCGAACTACCAATCGGAGGCTGCCTGGCTAAACGCGGCCGAGCGGCCCGGATACATCCAAACCAACAAGCTGCGCTTTCTCCGGCCCTATCAGCTCAAGGCCATCCACAGCCTTCAGACCGCAGTCGGCGACGGCAAGGACCGATTCCTGTTCGAGATGGCCACCGGTACTGGCAAGACCCTGACCGCCGCCGCCGTCATCAAGCTGTTTCTCCGATCCGGCAACGTGCGGCGCGTCCTGTTCCTTGTGGATCGTCTTGAGCTGGAGGACCAGGCCAAGAAGGCCTTCGCAGCGGTGCTTTCCGCCGACTTTCAGACGGTGATCTACAAGGAGAACCGGGACGACTGGCGACGTGCGGAGATTGTCGTGACCACCGTGCAATCCCTGCTCTTCAACAACAAGTACCAGAAGCTCTTCTCACCGACCGACTTCGATCTCGTCATCTCCGACGAAGCGCACCGCTCGATCGGTGGCAACG
>Ga0182011_10002192_pt1 | contig 16669 bp, 12 predicted proteins | sample 711E1DmetaG_FD_120481 | JGI IMG/M metagenome (GOLD analysis project Ga0182011, IMG submission 120481) | Permafrost microbial communities from Stordalen Mire, Sweden - 711E1D metaG | ecosystem: Environmental > Terrestrial > Soil > Wetlands > Permafrost | place: Sweden: Stordalen | collected... | reverse complement strand
TCTGGGCCTTGCCATCCTCGCCGGTGATCTCCATAGGGATACCGGGGCCTCCCCAGTTCTTAAAAAATTCCGAGCTTCCCGGCCTTTCCTGGTTTGAACAATACATACGCGGAAAAATTGTTGTAAACCGGGGATCATACACGGGAATTGTGCCTTTTCGCTCGTCAATCACATCATATTTTCCGGTAGTTGTATTTTTTTTGTAGATGGGGCTGCCGTCAGCATAATTAATCACCGGAGCTGTATAATACTGCCCGTAAAGGAAAGGCCAGGTGCCGTATTGTTCACGGTTCAGGAACGACACCAGGGAGAGGGCATCCTTTGGTTTATCTTCATTGATAGGTGTATCTGCATTGGAGCGGATTACCAGGGAAAGAAAGGAGGAGTACCCGATCAGTAAAAAAGAAAGACAGAGTAAAATTGTATTTAAAACCGTTTTTCCCTTTGCCCTTGTGTACCATAAACCCCAAATCAGAAGGCCCAAAAACAGCAGGAAGTAAATGATAATCCCGGAATTGAAAGGCATTCCGAAGCCGTTCACGAATGCTATTTCAAAATCGCTTGCCAGTTTGGGGATCCAGGGGATCACAAAATACATCAGCGTTGCAACCAATACGAAAGAGATTCCCATGGTAATGGCAATTCCCCATTTGGTCGGGTTATATTTTCTGAAATAATACACCATGGAAAGGGCAGGTATCGTTAGCAGGTTCAGAAGGTGAACACCGATGGAAAGCCCGATCATAAATGCCACGAATATCAGCCAGCGGTAATGGTGCCTGTCATCCGCCACCTCATCCCATTTAAAAATGGCCCATACTACAATTGAGGTGCAGAAATAGGACATTGCAAACACGTTTGCCTCTACCGCCGAAAACCAGAATGAGTCGGTAAACGTGAACGTCATGGAACCGACAAACCCGGCAGCAAGTATCGTCCATAATTTCTCTCCGGTCATTTCTTCTCCCTTTGGAACGAGGAGTTTTTTCGCGATCATGGTGATGGTCCAGAACAGGAACAGGATCACGAAGGCGCTGCTGAATACCGAAATCATATTTATCATTACGGCTACTTTGCTGGTGTCGCCGAAAGCAAACAGCGAAAGGAATCGTGCAGCCAGCTGAAAAGTCGGTGCTCCCGGGGGATGCCCGATCTGAAGTTTGTACGAAGTGGCGATATGTTCGCCCGGATCCCACCAGCTGACTGTGGGTTCCACTGTTTTAATGTAAACAATAGCGGCAATGGCAAATACCACCCAACCGGCAATTGTATTAAGCTTTCGGTACTGGTTCATAAAATACCTGATGTTTAATGAATTTTTGGAAATGACTGGCAAAAGTACAAAAAGACTGCTGATTACCAGATATTAATAACGGACATTAATAAGTACTTTGTATAAATAAGCTATTTTTGCTCAATTCACAGGTAATGAATCATCAGTCGTTGGACAAAAATCTCTGCTCTATATTTTTTAAGGCAGTTGTTTTATTGTGGATGGCACTCTACCCTGTATTTGCAGGAGCCCAGCTGATCATTTCGGGCGATTTTGACACGAGGTTCAGTTATCTTAATCTGAGGAGGACTGTCCCCGATACCCTGAATAACAAATTGCTGAGTGTTTTAGGTACGGCCGAACTGGACCTGGCATATAACGGCAGGAAGTGGAATGCTTTTGCTTCTTTGTATGCATCCTACACTCAGGGGTCCAACCTGTTTTCGGTCAACGCGCCCGGTTCGCTCACTCTTACATTCAGTCAGGCCTGGGTGATGTATATCATCTCAAAATACTTCTCCATCCAGGCAGGAAGAATTGAAATTGAATACGACGACCAGCGTTTTTTTGAGGCACGCGACTGGAGCGGCCTGGTGACAAGCCATAATGCTATCATCGCACATTACTTTGTTCCCGACACCAGTGCCATGATTGATCTTGGGTTTGCCGCTAACCGTTTTCACTCCACGCCCTCGCTGTTTAGTACAGATCCTTCAGTGAACAGCTATCGGTACCTTACCTATCTCTATTCGTATAAAAGCTTGTTCGACGATCAGTTACACCTGATTTTCAATGATATTTTCAATGCCGACGACAATGGCCTGAATCCGGATGTGCTTTACGGCAGGAATACCCTCGGAGGGAGTTCCTGGTGGTCAACTGATGACTGGAATATCAACCTTGCAGGCTTTTACCAGTTCGGGCATATCAACGACGGCCGAAGATTAAGTTCCTGGTATTATGCAGCTTATGTAAGTTACCAACCGGTTGAATGGCTGACCTTGATGCCGGTCTTCGAACATTTGAGCGGAGATAATCTGGCAGATTCGGCCGAATGGAAAAAAGTGGTTCACGGGTTCAGCCTTCTTTATGGAAATATGAACCGTTCGTTCGGAAAATCGGGAATCTTCAACAGTTCTTACAGGACCAATCTGCATCCCGGTCTTAACAACCTTTATTTCGTAAATACATTTGACATCCTTCATAATTTTTCCATCGAACTCTCCTACCACTGGTATAGCCTGCCCCATCCGTATATCCGCGAATATGTTCCCGACAGCAACAAGATCATGATCGTAAAAGTACCGGAAAGTTTTATGCACCAGGTCGAAATGCTTTTTTCATATACCCCCGTTCCTTCCCTCGAATTCAGCCTCGATTATCAGCTGCTATTCCCGGGAAAAGGAATGATAAACTATAATGGCTGGAATTTCACCGCGGGTTCTCCGGTATCAACTGCTTATATTGAAGTGGAATGGACTCCGGTTTTCTATCCCCGTAAAAAGAAATATTCAATAATAAAACCCTATAGCCCCGGTCATAATGCAAGGTAAAAAGATCCTTTCAGGCCTAAAACCCCCGGCTCATTGTTAATAATCCGATGATATCTTAGGAAAAAGCTTGGTTTTTTTTAGATTAAAAGCCTATATATTTGCCTTCCATGAAAAAATGTCTTTCTATTGTAGTCGTACTGATTATCATTGCGATACCCCTGTTTTGCGGCGCCCAGAAAAAAGCTCCTCCCAAGGCAAAAGCTAAGGATAATGCGGCCGGTTTCAAGGAAAAACAGGGGAAAGATCAGATACCTCCCTTGAGGGAACTCTGCATTCTGAATTATAAAACTGATTTTTCGACCCTTGCCGACAAATACAAGGAAGACCTTTTTCCCAAGAGCAATGCCAAAAGCGCAATTCATTTTTACCGGGGTATCAGCCTGCTGAAACAAAAAATGTATTTTGAATCTATCAGGGATTTTAAGATCGCAAGGCAAGACACAAATATCAACCGTAATATCTGCAATTTCTTTATCGCCCTTTCATATATGCAGCTGCATATGAACGACAGTATATTGGGTATCTGCGGTAACACGCTAAACGTTCCCGGGCAGGAACTGATGAAACCTGACTACTGGAATAATGCTGAATTTACGCAGGAAAGAGTCTTTATCTCATATATACTTGGTACTAACCAGGTGCTTAACAAACCCACGGATACGCTTCTGATTGATGCTTTGTACGGCTTCTGTACCCGCGAAGATAAATTCCTGGAAGCCTATTACAACTATGGGACATACAGCTATAACCTCGGGCGGTATAAGAAATCCATAGATATGCTTGTCAAGGTTCATGACCTCAAACCTCCCGAAGACAGCCTGATCCTGCTTGACCTGGGGTATATGTACCGACTGGCGGGCGATAATGTGCAGGCCATGAAATCCTACAATATGCTTCTCGGGGAATGCCGTTCATACATGGGTTACAACAACCGCGGCTGCCTCTTCGCCTTTATGGAAAAATATGGGAAATCCCTGTCGGACCTTTCTACTGCCATCCGTAAAAACCAGCATGGAATTGATGCCTTATGCAACCGCGGGCTGGTCTATCTGAAAATTCTGGAATATAAAAAATCCGTGGCGGATTTTACGACGGCGGTTCAGATTAAACCTGATTTTTCCGATGGTTATTATTATCGTGGATTTGCTCTGAAAGCCATGGGTGACTATGCAAATTCAGTAGGCGATTTTACCCGGGCGCTTCAACTGAAAAAGTAACAATGGGCTGTTGATAAAGTTCTCTCAACAGTTATTTTTCCCCTGACTTATGCAGTATCTTTACCCCTGTTCTATTTATCGGGCGCTTCATGCATAAATCAACTTTATTACTACTTCTCCTATTTTTGCTGTTATTTGGTACGAAGGTGGATTCTCAGACAAACGGAACTCTTGGGAACAGGTTTTTCAATAACTGGTCGTTGAGCATCAGCGGGGGGCCGAATATTTTTTTCGGAGACCTGAAGGAAAATAATATTTTGCCGGCTACGAGTCCCATCAATGAAATCCGTTACGCGGGGACTATTTCTCTAAACCGCCAGCTCAGCCATGTATTCATGCTCAGGGGGCAGTTTTTCTTCGGCCAGTTAGCCGGTGAAAAGTTAAATTATAAGGATGGCAGCCCATGCAACCAGTATTTTACCAGCACTATTTTTGATCTTACCCTGAATACAACAATAAATTTCAGCAACCTCTTCCTGAGGTATAGCCCCAAACGGTTTTTCTTTGTTTATGGAACGATTGGCGCAGGTGCCGCAAACTGGATCACGAAAAAAAGAGATATTACAACGAATGAAATTATCGCAACCGACGGCAGCTGGTCAACAATTAATCCGCATATTGTAATTCCTGCCGGCCTGGGCGTTTATTTCAGCATAAAAAATAAAGTAAACCTCGGTTTGGAATGGACTGTCAGATGTTTGGCAATAGACAGACTTGATGCCACGGTTGGTGGCATTCCATATGATATTTACAGCTTGCTGGCCTTCAACCTCACCTATAATTTCGATAGGCCTTCAAGCAACAAACTGAGCCCTGCTTCCCCGCAGAAGCAGATTGGCCCTCCTCCTCCCCAGCCACTGCTCGAAGCCGAGATAGCAGCTGAAAAGCAAAAGGAACAGGCTGCCAAAGCACAGGCAGCTTATCCCAAACTTCCTCCTCCCGTGCCAGTTAAAGACACCATCAGGCCTAAACAACCTGTCCTGGTTCCGGATACAATTCCAATAGAAGAAGTCTTGCAGGTGGATACAACTGAGATGCCCGCTCCTGTAAAAGGTATCTCTTACAGGGTGCAGGTCTTTGCATTCAAAGAAAATACTTTCAGCGCCGATCATATTAAAGAGAAATTCAACCTCCGCCAGACAGTAATGAAGGAATACTCCGGTGGCTGGTACCGCTATACTATCGGATCGTTTACTGATCTCAGTGAAGCTAAAAAGCTGATGACCGAATTACGTAATACAAAAGTAATTCCGGATGCCTTCATTGCAAAATATATCAACGGCAAAAGGGCTTCTCCTGCTCCTCCACGTACCGTTAAACATACAAAATATTCCAAAGGAAAGGCCTACTACCACAAACCCGCACATAAAAAATAGGGTATTTCCCCTTCTTTGATCCTATCACTTTTCCCGTTTCCCCGGATTAAGCATAAAAATGCTTATGAAGGGAAAAATTTTTACAGGGCTGCTTGCCTGCTGGCTTCTGCCCTGGGCTTCGGTTAATTGCGAAGCCGCTGATATCATTACCGCACAATCCGGTTCTTGGACAACTTCCAGTACATGGGTTGGTGGAGTTGTACCCGGGCAGGGCGACAATGCAATCATTCAAAACGGCCATACCGTAACGATTCCCAGCAGCGGAACAAAATCCTGTACAAACCTGATTGTCGCAAGCGGGGGAAAACTGTATGCCAATACCGGTGGGACCCAGAGGTATGTCGACATTTACGGGGATATTACATGCAACGGTATAATCGGGAATGGTTCCGTGCTTGACGGTATCTCATTCAATATTGAAGCTGCCACCTGCCTGATCAGTGGCAACGGGGTATTCGACGCATCAAGGATGCGAAAGAACACCAGTGCGAATCCCGCTACCACGCTGACCATTGCAATGAATGTAACCCTCACGTATAATGGTACGGCCATATTTAACAACAAATCCGCGTCCAATTTCCATATTATTATAAATCAGGGCTGCACACTAAACTGCCCGGGGAATAACGGGATTCCAGGAAATGTATGCATTGACGGGTCTAATGCTTCAAACGGTTCAAGTTACGGGGGCTCAATTACTGTTAACGGAACATTGACAGTAAGCGGGATACTTTACCTGACCACTGATAATAATTCCACGACCTACACCGTCTCATTTACCGTTAATAACGGAGGTCTTGTGAATACCGCCTCGGTTGTTTGCGCTAACAGCGGTTCTGCCTGTCATATCACCAATATCTGTGATGGGGGAAAGCTGAACTTTACCTCGGGTGACTGGGGGATTATAGGCTTTACAAACAATTCCTATACCTTCGGGTCAGCTTCTACCATAGAATACTCGGGAGGACCCCAGAACGCCGGGAACCCCGCCGCTTATGGTCATCTGATCATCAGCGGTTCGGGCGAAAAGACTGTGAGCCCGGGTGATCTTACTATAAACGGAGACCTGAATATTCAAAACGCATGTTGCCTTGTCATCCCTCAATCCAGGGCTGTCACCCTTCAGGGGAATTTAATTCTTAATTCTTCGGATGGCCTTGTACTGAAAGCCGGCAGCGCCGATGCCGCTCCCGGGTCGTTCATTCACAATGGCAGCGTGAGCGGCAGCGGGACAGTGAAAGTTGAAAAGTTCATTTCAAAATACCTGACTCAGAACGATGCCAATTATCATATGATTTCATCGCCGGTTGTTACTCAGAATATTCAACCCGAATTCGTAAGTGATCCTCCTGAAAATAGTACAGATTTTTACCGATGGGATGAACCTCTTTCCCAATGGGTAAATTCAAAAACAGCGACTGGTTTATGGAATACTTCCTTCCAGCCGGGTGACGACCGTACTTTCAGGCCCGGATGCGGCTATCTCACAGCATATGCTTCGGATGTGACCAGGAATTTTTCCGGGACCATCAGTAATTCAGACCTGATCGTACCAGTGAGCTTCACTACAGGAGACTATGCAGGATATAACCTGATAGGCAATCCATATCCATCAGCGCTCATAGCAGATATTCACAACTGGGCTAAAACCAACGTTCAGAATGCTGTCTGGGTCTGGGACCCGGTTTCGGGAAATTATAAAACCTGGAATGGGCTTACAGGAACACTTGCTGCAGGCATTATACCGGCAATGCAGGGATTTTTCATTAAAGCATCAGGTCCAATGGCCTCCATTTTAATCCCGGCTGCTTCGCGGACCCATAGCAGCCAGGCAGCCTATAAGTCAATCGTAGCTTTGGAATTACAGATTTCTCTTTCAGGCGGTGCATATTGTGATGAAAGTGTTTTATTTATTTCCAGGCCATGGCCCGATTTTCCCGACTCCATGCTCAATGTCACGAAACTCATGGGCTTCCGTGATGCACCCCAGCTTTATTTTTTGCAGAAATCAAACATGTTTTCAATTTTCCAGGCAGATACACTGACAGGAAACTGGGTAATTCCCATGGGCATTCAAAAAGGAAGTGCCGACACACTGAGATTTGATTTCAGTGGCACTGAAATATTTTCAGGCGAGGATGCCTTTTACCTGGAGGACCGGCTGGAAGGGAGGACAATCAATCTGAGGGAGGTAACAAGCTATGGCTTTGTAAGCCATCTGCCCCGGGAAAATGAAAGGTTCTTCCTTCATTATAAAAATACTACCGGCACTTACACACAATCAATGTTAAATACTGTCAGGATGTATTCCGAGAAGGGAGATCTGAGAATAGACGGGCTTGAAGATTTCATGGGTTGTGAAATGCTTGGGATTTATGATATGGCTGGCCGTAGGGTATTGGAACAGCTTATTCCTCCCGGCATAACAAGGATAAGCCTGAATCTCGTCCCTGCTTATTACATCGTCCGCCTTGTTGTTGGTAAAGCATCGGTTTCAAAGAAACTTTTATTCCTCAAATAATTCAGATTTTATGAAGACAATGGTAAAGTTAATAGCGATGGGATGTGGTTTACTGATATGGACTGCTTCACCGGCATTCAGCGATGAACCCGGGCCTCCATCTCCTCCTTCGGATCATGGTTCAGGTGGAAATCAGGGTCCTGCCGGTGCTCCTATCGATGGTGGACTGGGTATTCTTCTTGCCTTTGGAGCTGCTTATGGGGGTAAAAAATATTTGCAATCTATAAGGAAAACAAGGGAAAGTGAGGCTGATAATGAGTCTGTTTCGTCATAAGCGGCCTTTACAAACCATAATGTTGCCTGATTTCGAGGATCTCCTCATCGGAAAGGCCTTCGGGCTCAGCTCCTGTGCGCGAACAACTCAGATAAATGCCTGCAGCTTTGGCTGTAAGGTCAAGCTCATCAAAGGCTTCTGAAATTGTTTTTCCTATTGCCATGGCACCGTGCTTTTCCCATACCACAACCTGGTTTTGCTCAAAACAGCGGGCGGTAAGGCTTGCAATTTTTTCAGTCCCCGGAATTGTGTGGGGCACAAACCCGTAACCCCTGGGTTGCAGCATGACCGTTTCGGGATGCATCTTCCAGAGTATTCCGGTAAGTGCTTCAGCTGAGTCAAATCTTGGGTTATGGGTAAGGGTGATGAGTTCTGTGACATGAGAGTGTACAAGGGCCTTCTCTGTTGCATTGGTCCGGCATAGCATTTCATGAATGGCAAGATGGGTGGGCAGTTCGGAAGTCGGCATTAAATCTTTTTCCGTTTTCTCCGGGACTATGATGTGAAAGGCTGTGGAAGAATCGCTGATATATACCAGGCAGACCTCTTCAAGCGGATCCCTTGCAATATCACGCATCCTGGATCCTGCTGCGGTGACCAGTAAAAGCTGCCTGTTAAGCCCGGCATATTCCCTGGGAAGGGGCAGGAAAGGATAGGTTGAAAATTTGTCAAGTTCCTTCCCGGAAAAAAACGACGTGATATTGACAGAAATATTGCCTGCATTCCTTTCGGCCCACCTACGGTCCCAGAGATATCCCGCAACCCTTGATAACTCCTCAGTAAGTATCCTTATTTCTTTCTTCTGGAAAATATCCTGGGTAAAACTGATCCTCGGATCAAGGTTTACTTTCAGGTCAACATTTAAAATTTTCTGTTTCATCATGTATTAGTTATCCCTTTTGCGGGCAAAAAAAGATTTCAGCAGATGTCTGCATCCGGTTTCGAGAATCCCGCTCATAACTGTAGTCTTTGGATGCAATAGCGGCTGTTGGATAAGAGTGTACCCCCTTTTTTCATCCTGTGTTCCGTAAACAATCTTCCCAAGCTGGGCCCAGAATGAAGCCCCCGCACACATTACGCAGGGTTCAAGAGTCACATAAAGAGTGCATTCATTCAGATATTTTCCTCCCAGGAAATCCGAAGCAGCGGTAAATGCCTGCATTTCTGCATGAGCAGTTACATCATTCAGGGTTTCGGTCAGATTATGGGCGCGGGCGATGATCCGTTTTTCACATACCACAACGGCCCCTACAGGCACTTCGTCCTTTTCGAAAGCCTTATGGGCTTCCTTAAGCGCTTCATTCATGAAGTACTCATCCGTAAACAAGGGATAAGAAGCAATTTTCATTTATCTGATAAGTATTTTTTTCTCTCCAAGATTGTTTTTCCCGGATGCTATCCTAAGAATATAAATACCTTTAGGTTCAGGGCTCAGATCAAAATTCTGTACCAGACTGCCTGAAGCCGTATTTACCATCCTTGAATCCACGGTCTGGCCAGCAAAATTAAGTATTGTGACCTCAACATCCCGCATATTCAGCCCGGATGAAGCGATGGAAAAACGGCCGTTGGAAGGATTCGGGAATATACTGAGATCCTGTTCCTTTATTTCTTTTGCCCCGACAGGAAAATCCCATGAAGTTGTAAATAACCCCCTTCCATGCGTGGCGGCCAGAATCATATGGTCCGAAGCCCGGTATTTTAACATATCCGTTCTCACATTGGCCATCCCGGTATTGTATGGAACCCATGTGACTGCCGGCTGGTTCAGGTTTCCCGATCCCCAGACCCCGGTTTCCGTTGCGATCAGGGCAGAGTTTGCGTTACCGGGAAAAAACATTCCCCAGCGTACAGGCATGTCGGGGAGATTCCCTTCTTTATCAACCCAGGTCTGTCCTCCGTTATTCGATTGCCATACCGAAGAAACGCCGTAATTTGAGAAGATGACCATAATGGTGTCTTCAGAACCTCCCAGCGCAATGCATGCAATATTGCCGTTGGGGAAATTGCTGCCGGTTATCTCAGTCACCTGAGGGGCATTCGACTGTGCTTCTGTTACTTTATACAGCCGGCCCGATACGGATCCTACAAACAGGTTGGTTTTATTGGCTGGTGAAAAGGTTGAGTAGGTTACAGCTGAAAAATAAACAGAAAGCCCTGTATTCAGATTTATATAATTTTCAACAGGTGAAACAGTGTAAATACTTGAGATCTTAAGAAGAGCATTGGGAAGGCTTGTGCCTGTGAAATCGGTGGCATTGGCATATACCAGGTTCAGCTTGTAGTCGAGGTCGGCCGGGTTCAGGAAAATGCCCGATTGGCCGGAGTTTGAGCCTATCCCGTTACCGTTGTCAAAGAAAGTGTAATGGTTATAATAATAAGAAGCCCCGAAGTACTGAGGTTCATTCTTGTCCCAGAAACAGAAAGCCCCGTCACCCCCCACTATCATGGAATTTATTGTCAGTGGGGTTCCCGTGTAATACAGCGAACCGTTGTCCTGAAGCCCGCCAATAAACTGGTTAATCCCTGCTGTCGGGCTAAGGTCGCAGGTATAGAACTGCAAGGTATTATAATTGTGATTATGCTGTTCGAAAACAGGCGAAGAGGCTGTTCCCGATGAAGTATAGAACACTCCGCCGTCACATCCGAAAATAAGCTCGCCGGAAGACCCTGGTTTGTAAACAATACTATGCTGGTCGGCATGAATATATTGAGGACCGCCCCCATAGTACATCAGGGACCAGTCACTGAGTTGCTCCCAGTTATTGCCTCCGTCGGAGGTGCGGTGGATATCGAGCCCACCGATAAAGACCTGGTTCGGGTTGTTCGGGTCTACTGCTATATCGAGAGCATGCCAGGCGATGGTAGCGAAATCCACCGTATCATTTGATAAGGGCATGTTTTTCTTGGTCCAGCTCACACCTTTATCTGCAGACCTAAGAATATCAACACAACCGAATTTCTTAAAATTGTTGGTTGGATCGATATAACCGCCGGCGATGAGCGCATACACTACATTTTGATCCGAAGGGGCAGTGCCCAATACAACCCTCCCGGGGATGTTATAGGTTGACAGTCCAAGGATTTCCTGCTCATAAGTATTGTTTATAGTCCAGCTGCCTGTGGTTCCCGCGTCGGAATACAATAGCGTGGCTCCTCCGTCACCGTTCAGGTTGGGCCTGGTTCCGGTATAAATCCTTCCGTCGGCACCAAGTGCAATATCCTGCACCGTATAGGGTATGGTTTTCCCTATAATGTTTGGCAATACCTGCTGCCATGTAGTCCCACCGTCGCCGGATCGGAAAAGCCCGTCGCTGGGCTGGCTCTGGTGGGTCCCGTGATACAATCCCGAGGCCACGCCTGCATAAATAACAGAGTTTCCGCTTTCATTCCTTACAACGATCTTCGTTATATAACAGAACGTGAGCGTCGATCCTAACTGGCTCCAGCTATGGCCGTCATCTGTCGATTTCCATATGCCTGTTCCAAGCCCTGAACTTTCCCTGTATGTCTGAAGTGCGGTCTCAGCTTCGCCTGTCCCTATATAAAAAATCTGGGTGTTGTTCGGATCATATGCCATGCAGCGAATAGAGAGGTTGCTCCAGAAATCACCAACCGGGGTCCATGAAGAGTAAGCCGAGGTGATGTCCGGATTATACCATAAGCCTCCGGTAACGCCACCCGCCCAGACCTTTTTTTGTGTGCCATCATTTGGATCGAACATGAGCATTCGCGTACGTCCCCCCATTTCCACACCATAGCCTGTCCACTGAAAATCGTTTGAATTTTTCAGCTGCGACAGGGTCCTGGTCTGGTTGTAAGCGTTCAGCAACCTTTCCCTGGGGACGGTCCCCGTGGCAGGGTCCATGGTCATCAGGAATTCCTGCAGTGCCGCCATATCGGGCTGGTCGGCTACCTCTCTTTTTTCCGTTGCCTTATTCCTGCATACATCCCTGGTGATCGCGTTGATGCGGCGCTCATATGCAAGACGTGCCTGACGATAGTTGACAGCTGGCTTACCGAAATACAGCAATCCGGCAGCAAAAAACAAAAAAACCAGAGAAACCGGTAGTGTTTTTTTCATAGCGATTTTATTTCATTTTCATCAAACATCCGTTGAATTATATTTTCCATTTCCCATGCATCCCGAAGATGATACGGCCCGATTCGTGTACGGCAAAGCCCTGTTAGATGGGCGCCGGTGTTTAACAGAACTCCCAGGTCTCTTGCAATTGAACGTATATAGGTCCCCTTGCTGCAACTGATCCTGAAGCAAAGATACGGCAAATTGACCCGGGTTATTTCAAAACCGCTTACCGTTATAAGATAGGGTTTTATTTCCACTTTCTGGTCCAGGCGGGCAAATTTATAGGCCCTGCGGCCACCTATTTTCTTGGCTGAAAAAGCCGGGGGTACCTGCTCATAGGTGCCGCTGAGCTTTGTCACAGCATCCAGGATCTGTTCAGAAGTGATATGCTCAAAGGGGAACTCCCGGTCGATTTCCTTTTCCAGATCATATGAGGGAGTGGTCGCTCCTATGCGGAAAACCCCAGTATATTCCTTCTCAAGCCGCTGGAACTCATCAATGCGCTTTGTGAACTTTCCTGTGCAGACTATAAGAAGCCCGGTAGCGAGCGGATCCAGGGTGCCGGCATGGCCTATTTTTATCTTTTTTATATGCTGATGAATATGGATGAGGGAGCGGAGTTTGGCCACAACATCGAAAGATGTCCATTGATACGGTTTGTTGATCAGGAGGATCTCACCCTGTTCAAACTGAAGGCCCATATTTACAGGCTTAAACTATGTCTGGTCAGCAGGAACGTTAATAGCAGAATGCCAAGGATAATGCGGTACCAGCCAAACAGCCTGAAACCATGTTTGATGAGGAATGTAATGAAACCCTTGATGGCCAGGATGGCAACCAGGAATGCAATGATATTGCCGAGGATTATCATATTAATATTGGCATGGGTCAGGAGGATATCATGCTGATTGAGAGGGTTTAGGTCATGCCTGTATGCATCCCATAAACTTTTGGCAAAAGCCCCTGCGAGCGTTGGAACTGCGAGGAAGAATGAAAATTCAGCAGCTGCGGTACGGTTGAGTTTCTGCTGCATACCGCCTATAATGGTTGCAGCGCTGCGGCTGAACCCGGGAAACACAATCGCAAGCAGCTGGAAAAGACCTATAACGAGCGAATTTTTGTAAGTGATCTTTTCCTCTTCGTGAATCACCGGATTCTTAAACCAGCTGTCAACAAACAGCAGTATGATCCCGCCAAGGAACATGACAACCGTGATGAAAAGGGGACTTTCGAGTACTTCTTCGATTCGTTTTTTCAATAGCACTCCAACGATAGCGGCAGGGATAAAAGCAACCAGGAGCTTCAGATAAAAGTCCGGTTTCCTGAAGTTCAGGAACTTGCGCCAATACAGCACAAGCACGGAAAGGATGGCTCCGAATTGCACTGTTTCAATGAAAAGCTTGGTGAAATCATTCTTCTCAATCCCCAGAACGGCGCCAGTCAGAACCATATGGCCCGTGCTGGATATGGGGAGGAATTCTGTTATCCCTTCCACTATTGCCATAATGATGGCCTGTAAAACCGTCATTAATCTTTAGGTTTTTTCATGATGGCAAAGATCTCGATCACATACCCGGCAAGGATCAGGATCGGCGATAATGTGATGCGGCGGAAACTGAACAGCTCATAATTGAACACCTTGGGATCGTCGGAACCTCCGCCAATCATAAGCAGAAATCCTAATGCAATAAAAAACAGTCCGATAAGCATCAGGCGGTAATTTTCTTTTCCGAAAGCAAATTCACCGATTTTAGCCGTGGGAGCAGATTTTACCGGTTCGGCTGGCTTTTTTGCAGCAACAACCGGTTTTTTATTTTTATCCATGAAAATCAGTTTAGGGGCCACAAAAATATGAAATTTTCTGATACTCAGATATACAGCAGGTCCGTTTTAATACGGAGATACTTTCTTACCGACATATAAGTTGAACTCCATGAAATGCCAATTCCAATGGCAATAATGAGAACAACAAGTATGGCAAGCCTCAGGGGATCCTGTAATTCCATTAATTCGGGCAGTTGTTCAACACTGAAGTAAAGCGTGATCACGAGCATGCCGATGGCCAGAAGGGAACTTAATATACCGTTGGCAATAGCCTTTTCGAGAAAAGGCAGGCGGATAAAGCCTTCTGTAGCTCCAACAAGCTGCATGCTGCGGATCAGGAAACGCTTGGAATAAATCGCCAGACGGATGGTATTATTGATAAGTACGATGGCGATAAAAAACATGATGGCTGAAAAAACAAGCAGCACAAGGCTCACTTTGTTCAGGTTTTTATTGATCAGGTCGATAAGCGATTTCTGGTAAAACACCTCTTTCACTTCAGGCCTGGCAAGCAATTTCCCTTCTATACGGCTGATGCTGTCGGCATTTGTATAGGAAGCCTTCAGGCGCAGGTCGATGCTGTGAAGCAGGGGATTGTATCCCAGGAACCCGATAAAATCTTCACCAAGTTCTTCCTGCAACTGGTCAGCCGCTCTTTCCTTCGGAATGTATTCGGAAGACTTGACATAGGGTTCCAGGTCCAGCCGCTTTTTCAATTCAAGTATACCGGCTTCTTTTACACCCTCCCTGATCATAATTGAAAATCCGATATTTTCCTTTACATAATCGGCAAGCTTGCTGGCATGAAGAAAGATCAGCCCGAGCAGCCCGATCAGGAACAATACGAGCGTGGTACTGATCACGGTGGTCACATAGGATGTTGCCATCCTTCTCTGAAAATACCTTTCGTCCTGGGGCATGGTGACCATTTCTTTCTTTGCTTATTTCGTACTTCCAATTAGGCCAGGCGAATTTACTGAAAATTTATTTGGGCTTTTTTTTCGTGGTTATTTTTCTTTGCAGCTGCTCCTGTGAATTAAACCCCATAGAGGATTTCACTCCACTCAGAGTGCTCTTCCATACATAATTTAAAAAGCCCTTGGTGGTATCCCTCTGAAAATAAATGATGCCTTTCTTCAGCTTTCCATTGTAAGCAGGGTTGTCATCGGGCAGAAGCACGTTGGCAATATCTGTGATGACTTCGTTTTTCAGTTTTTTTAATGCACCCTCAGTAATCAGGTCCAGTTCAACATACAAGTCACGGTAAAATATTTCAATGCCACCCACTGCTGTTGCATCATTTGCCGAGACCATTGAAACTTTGACTTTATCGACAAATCCATGTGAGATTTTCACCGGCATCAGCCTTGACAACATCGGGTTGATATCCTTCAGGTCAATCGAATCGAGGGTGCCGTACCACCAGACGGAATCATGCGGATTTAACATGTCGAAGCGGTAATGTCCCTTTACCAGGCCCTTGCCCATCAGTCGCGAATTGCCTTCAAGCGAAATGATCCTGTTATTCTTCAGTACAGCAGTATCGTTTGACAGATTAAGGACCTCGCTGTTCATCCTGTCAAAGAAAATATAACCGGGCACATCGCCGGTCTGTTCCTCATACTTCGAATATCCGTTCAGAAACCGTATTGTATCTATAGTCAACGGAAAGGGAATTTTTCTGATCCCGGTCTGTATTAAATACCTTTTCCCCGGTCTGATACCGTTAACTCTTTTATCCCGGTAGGTCCCGATTTGCGGGCCGTACAGGATAACCGTACTTATATGCAATGATTTCCGGGAGATCAGTTCCTGCAGGTTTACCTTGATAAACTCAATCTTAGGTATTGAAACCGAGAAGATATCAGTCTGATATCCCAAATGTTTATAGAATTCATCCCTTGGATAATTGGGAATCAGGTATAATGAATCGAGATAGACGTTTTTCTTATGCGTGCTTATGCGAACCTTTTTGAACCCAAGGGTATAAAGGCTGTCTTTGAGCAGGAAACTCCTGCCTTTTGCCGAAACTGAAATATCGGCCGAATTAAACAGTGGCACGCCTGGTATTCCTTCACTGTTCAGTGAATCCAGTAAAAATTTCAGTACGGAGATCTGCAGATCCTCCAATGTATAATCCTTTACTTTACTGTTATCATATAAATGAACCTTTGCCACGGCATTTTTAATCAATATGCTGTCGATACTATAAGTGCCCTTATCAGGATTGTACTGCAGGGCAAGAGGGATTTTAGCCGGCTGGTTATCCTTCCTGCTGAATAACGTGATGTCGGCTTCGGGATTGAAAATGGCTATACATCCGATGATCCATTTCCTTTCAAACAGGGCCTTGTCAAAATAAAAGCCGCTTATACTGAGCCGGGGTATCTTTGCGGTGATTACCGGTTTTTCGGATGCCTTTCTCGCTGTATTCATCAGTGGTACAATGCTGATCCCCTTTGCTTCAATGTCAAGGGGATAAGAATTAAATCTGATATCGTCGCAGCGGACCTCATAGGCGCTGTCCATGACGATCATCCTGAG